>Ga0316218_1000548_pt1 | contig 50463 bp, 28 predicted proteins | sample TBH18003metaG_FD_203634 | JGI IMG/M metagenome (GOLD analysis project Ga0316218, IMG submission 203634) | Freshwater microbial communities from Trout Bog Lake, Wisconsin, USA - TBH18003 | ecosystem: Environmental > Aquatic > Freshwater > Lake > Hypolimnion/Profundal zone | place: USA: Wisconsin... | reverse complement strand
CAGTGCCGGGTCGCCCGTGTTGACCCAGGCGAGCGTGGCGGCGTGCAGCCATTTGCCGACGTGCTCGCCCTCCCAACTCTGGCGACCGGGACGCTTGCGATAGCCTTCGAGCAGTCGAGCGATATCCAGCTTCGCGAGTCGATTGCTCTCGTTCGCGGCGATGCGCGTGCCCAGCCAGCCGGTCAGTTGCACGCAATCGGGAACCTGAAAATCCTGCCGGTCGGCAATGGCGCAGGGAATCTTGTCTGGCAACGGGGTCACGCCCAACGCAAACGGAGTGACTGCGGCCAGCGGTCCCAGCAGCAGGGTGGCGAGGAGTGTAATCGTGTGTTTCATTGTTTTGTTACTTGCTTGTTTTCTGTTATTTTCAAATAAGCGGATTTGATTCCTTTGCTCGCCACGCTCGCCATGGCGGAATCGCCAGTGAGCTGCAGGCTGATCTGCGCCCGGCCATTATAAAGTTGCACGACGCGGGAGCCCGTGGAGGTCCCCAGATTGTCCAGCAGCCGGCCCTCACCCGCGAGCCCGAACCGCACCAGATTCGACGCATCCAGGCACGGCACACCATCCGGGTCGAGCGCTTGCGCTTCGATGGTCGCGCAGCCATGGGTCAGCGCAATCTGCCGCAACGCGAATTGCGCCGGTTTAGCCCAAGAGGCCTCTTGATAGGTGAGTGAGATTTTATCCTCCACTTCGAGGCCCTGAGCTTTTCCCACGGCGCGGAGCGTGTTGGTGCCGGCTAGGAAAGGGATGTCCCAGCGCAATCCAGCAGCGGGAAAATTCGCGGAATTACGTTTACGAACACCGGATGACACGCCATTCACGAACAACTCCACTTCATGGCAGTTGGAGAAAACTTTTACCTGCCGGGCTTCACCTGGCTTACCCCAGCGCACCGGCCAAGTGTGTCCATAAATGTGAATCATCGGCTTGTCCGACCAATAACTCTGGAAAACGTAATAGCTTTCCTTCGGCGTGCCGTCGCGTTCCACCACGCCCTTTTGATTCACGCGCGGGACGGGATTCTCTGGGCGGAGCGGCGTGGCGAAATCCTTGAATACCCATTGCGCCGCGCCGGTGAGATTCGTCATCTGCTCCTGTTCCTTCAAATGCCAGTCGAACAGGTTGATGATGTAACTCTCAGACCAATCGCCGTCCCGCGAGGCGCGCGCCTTGCCGCCCCCGGCCTTGTAGGCCGCGCCGACTTCCGCGGTCCCCTCGCCAGTCGCGACGGTGCCGAGAAATCTTTCCGGCTCTTCCGAGTGCCGACGAGCATGGCTATCGCCGCCGTATTCCGCATGGAAGAAATAAGGGGTGTCTTTGATCCAATTTCTAACGGAATCACCATATTCGGTGTAGCGCCCGCCATACCAGCCCGCCCAAATGCTCGGCGAATAAATGTCGGGAACATCCTTGCAGAAATCGCAGCGGCGAATAGCGGTTTTGCGCGATGGGTCCAACTGATGCGCTCGGTTATTCAACTCCACCATGAACGCGCGGATGGCGTCCTTGTCGAACGTTTGAAAATCCCCCGGCCAGTCGTTTTCGTTACCGAGTCCCCACAGGATGATGGATGGATGATTAAAGTGCTGGTCGATCATCGCCTGCTGCATGTCCCGCGCCTGTTGCTGGTAGACTGCGCCACCCAGCCCGCCGCGACACCACGGGATTTCCTCCCACGCCAGGATGCCGAGTTCGTCGCACAGTTGCAGCACCAACGGAGCCTGCTGATAGTGTCCCAGGCGGATGAAGTTTACCCCCATTTCCTTCATGGCCTTCAGCGTCTGGCGCACCACCTCATCCGGCACGGCGGCGCCCACCCCGGCGTGATCCTCATGATAATGTGTGCCTCGCAGCAGCAACCGCTCCCCGTTCAACTTAAATGGGCCATGCGCAATCCACTCCGGAGAGCGCACGCCAAACTCTTCGACCACTTGCTGGCTGCCCTGCGACGACTTGAGCGTGACGCTGCAGGTGTAGAGTGCCGGCGACTTCGGCGACCACAATTCCGGTTTGGCCATTTTGAACGCAGCAATGGTCGTTTCGCTCGCCCACGGCACCAGTTTCTTCGTCGAGACATGAACGACCTTTCCGCCCGGATCACGAACCTCAATGGCTAATTTCGTTTCGTCCTGGAGCCGGGACGGATTGTAGAGTCTGGCGCGCACCTGCACGCTTGCCATGCCATCCGCGGCGATCACCGGTTCGATGTGAACCCGATCCAATGAAATAACCGGGAGATAAACCAGACTGACATGTCGATACAGTCCGCCGTACCGATTGAAATCGCTCAAATCAGACGGGATACTCTCCGCGTCTCGCGAGTTGTCGCACATCACCGCCAGTTGCACGTCCGTTCTTTTTGTGATCGCATCGGTGATGTCCACGTCCCACTGGTCGTAACCGCCCAGATGTTCGCCGACTTTTTTCTGACCGACGAAGACCTGCGCCTTTTGTCCAGCGCCGTCAAAGTGCAGGCGGGTCCGGCCATTGGGAAACGGGTTGTCGATCTGCAAGCGTTTGCGATACCAACCCGGCCCCTGATAGTAATGCACATCGGGATCCACCGCATCGCGGGCATTGAAGCAATGCGGAAGGGTGACCGGCGCCCAGGAGACATTGTCCGTCGCCTTGTCGCCGCGCCAGATCTCCCAAAGGCTGCCCAGGCCGCCCTGATGAAATTCCCAGCCGAGGTCCAGAGGCTGGCCCGCCGCCGGCACACTGGGCGCCAGCGCGGTCATGAACAGTATTGGTGACAACCATTTTAGCATCGCGGCTTTCTTGCTCTATTTATGAATTGGTTTGGCAGCATGATCTGCTGGTTCAACGTTCATACACGGACAGCCCCGCACAGGACGAGAACGACTGTTTCGGCTTATTGCCGCAAGCCGGTTTGCCGATGACGCGCACCGCCAGCGCCGTCACCGGTTTGGCGAGGGTGCAGGTGAAGCGGGTCCCGGAACTGTGGGGGCCAAGGCTCTTTGCTTCGGTGGCGGTGGTGGCGGGATAGTTCGACAGTTCACCGACCGTGGTCCAGGGACCGTCCATCTCGGTTTGCACCTGCACCTGCGGTTTTCCTGCCGAGGTATCGAACCAACCGCCAGTGGGGAAGGCCCAACCGAAGAAGAAGACCACCCGGCCCACGGTGGCGGGCTTGGCCAGCGTCACCGCATACCAATCCTGATCTTCCTTTTTACCGTCATAGGTCAGCACCTCTCCGCCATCGATGATTGATGCCCATCGGCCGGTGCGGGAATCGGCCCACGCCCCCGGCGGCGTGCGGATACGGGAAACGCTTTCGGTGCCACCCACCGCCAGGTTTGCTCCAGATTGGCCAGGCATCGGTAACCACACCCGATAGCACTCACCCTTGGTGTCCCCGACTGCACCGGCGGTGGCGATGGGCGCAATCAGCACACTGTTGCCCATGCTTGCGATGCGGAAGACCTGTGCGTTTGGCCAGTCGTGGAAGATGCCCTTGGCCGGCTCGGGCGTGAGGCCCAAGGTGCTGATGTCCGTGGTGTTTAGCTGTATCCGATCACCGGCAGGATCCAAGGCAGTATCCGTAGCCAATACCAAGGGGCCGTAGCAGATTGCCGCCCGGCCCAGATTGTCATGGTCACCCGGCACCACCCGCGCATTGGGCGGCAACACCAGATTGAGCCGGTCACCCGCTTGCCAGGTGCGGTGTACCGCCACGTAGCCATCCTCACCAACGGTCATCGGCAGAGTCTGGTTACCCAGTTTAAGCGTCGCGTTGGAGCACCAGGTGGGGATGCGCAGTTTCACCACAAAGTCGGCGGGTTTCTCTGGCTTGATGTCGATGGCAATATTCGCCTCGCTCGGAAATCGGGTGACTAGGTTCACCGCCACGCTGGTGCCGTCCCGCAGGCGTAACTGGGCGCGGCTTTCATCGTAAAGGTTTACCACCACGCCGTCGTGGTCCGTGGTCAGAGCGCAGGTGGGCAGGAGCGCGGGGCCGCGCGGACCACTCGACAGACAGCAAAAGCCGGTGAAGTTGGTGGAGTAGGCCTTGGTGCCCACGAGCCCCACATAATAGGTCCAGGCCCGTCCGTCCGGGCTCTGGGCGCTGGCCAGTTGGTTGTAGGCGGTGCGCTCCAGCTCCTGGGCGTAGCGCGCCTCGCCGGTCAGGCGCAGGAGTTGCGCGTTGAACTGGAGCCAGGTGACGGTGGCGCAGGTCTCGCCGACATGGTTGTTATTCGGCAGATCAAAGTCGTCATGAAACGTCTCACGGTAACTCACAGCACCCGTAATATAGAGGCGCTTGGCTGTGATATCTTCCCAGGCGTTGACGGCGGCGGTCAGCAGGTCCTTTTCACCGCTGATCCGATACCACTCAAGCAAGCCGTTTATAAACGAAAGCTGCGTATAGGCATGGGTGGCGTAAACTCGATCGACGCGCTTCTTCTGCAGCAGGGTTGCCACGAGGGGGCGAGGTTTGGCGGCATAACACTTCATGAGATACTGGCAGAAGTCCCGGTAACGCGGTTCACCGGTCATGCGATAGAGGAGGACCATGGGCTCCAACACGGTGACCTGCCCCTCGAAGGGTCCTTGCTTCATGAAATCGAGTTTGCCCTCCCCGAACGTGTTGCACAGCAGGTCGCCCATCTTTCGGCAGGCGTCCAGGGCCGCTTGGTCACCGCTTAAGCGCGCCCAGGTGAGGAGGCCGAACAGGTTGTATTTATGGGACCACACATCCCACTCCGTCCAGCGTTTATCCGGCAGGTAGGTGCCCAAGTAGCCGCCGGCTTCCTGGCATTTTATCAATTCCTTCACCGCGCTGGCGATCTTGGCCCGCAGCTTTTCATCACCGCTGTTGGCCCAGGCCAGGCTCGCGGCATGGATGAATTTACCGATATGCTCCCCATCCCAAGTCATGCAACCGGGGCGCTTGCGGTAGCCTTCCAGCAGGCGGTCCACATTCACCGTCTCCAAGAGACGCGTATAGGTATTCGCGTGGATGCGGGCGCCGAGCATGCCGCTGAGCTGCACGCGGTCGGGGACCTGCGCTTCCTGGCGGTCGGCCACCACCGTCGGCACAACATAGGGCAGCGGGGTGATGGCGGCGAAGGCACTGAGGGACAGCGCATTCATGATCAGGATTGTTGTTAGATATTGTCTCACGGTATTCTCCGTTTCTTATGTTACTGGTTGAATCGAACGGTGGATTTATGGTCCCAAACGCACCCGGTAGAAACGCTTTTGGAAATTGACGGCGTCGGGGTCGGTGAACGTGAAGGGCGGCGTCGGTGAACTGGTCACCTGGATGGGCATCCAATCGATCAGATTGGGCGAGGCGAAAATGGTGTAGTCCGGCCCGTTGTCGCCGCCGATCGTCATGCTAAATTGACCGTTGACCAATTTAACGCCACTCACCATCGGGGTTGCCGGTGCGGTCACCGTGACAACAAAACTCTGGGTGGCGCTCAAGCTGGGCGTGCCATTGTCTGTGACTGTCACGCTGAACAGATAGGTTGCTGGCGATTGCGCGATGGTTGGCCGCCAGTTAAAGACACCCCTGCTACTGTCAACCGTTGCTCCGGGCGGCGGCGCGATCAGGCTGAACGTCAGCGTCTGCAGCGGCACGTCGGCATCGGTAGCGACATTCGTGAACGTAAGCGTCTGGCCGGCAATCAGCGTGCAATTGGCAATCGGGTTGAGCACCGGTGCGGCATTAGTAGTAGTATTGGACAAGGTCACATTGTCAAAGGTCGCCGCGCTGGCGAGTGCGTTGTTGTGAGCAGTCACCGCCAGTCCCCACTGGGCTGAGGTTACAAAACCAGTTAGGCTACAACTGCCGACCGTTACCCAGTCCACGCCGTTGGCGGAACAGAGCGCCGTGAACGTTGTGCCGCTGCACGTCAGTCGCACCCAATACGGCGCAACCATGCCGGCAAGGCTCGTAGTCGAGGTAGTGCCGCCGCTCACCGCGCGATTCTGAAAACTCACGCCGTTGCCGGGCGTCACGCATACGCACACATTGCGCGCGCCCGACGCCGTGCTTTCGCGAATCATCACCCCGGCTTTGGACCAGACGTCGGCGGCGGTTTGGCTGGTCACGCGGGCCGTCAGGGTTCCGTCACCGCTTTTCGTCTGCCAGACGAAGTGGAAGGCGTCCGCAATGTCCGCAATGTCCGCGCCGGAACCGAGCAGCGTGAAATTGGTGCCGCTCAAGGCCGAACCGCCGGGCAAGCCTACACTGCCAATATCCGCGTCCTGCCACGAACCGAGCGGATTGAGCGGCGTGGCAAATGATGCCCGATCGCGCACGATGCCCAGCGGGTCCTGCGGGTTCCAGAACGCTTCAAGGCTGGCGTTGTCGCTGGTCGTCGCGGAAATACCGCTGGCGAGTGTAACAGCGAACAAATTCGTGGTGGCTCCAGGCTGGAGCATATTGGTGTAGCAAAGGCCTTCCGCGGTCAGAACCGTCGCCGTGACTTCCGTGCCGCTGGTGGTGAAGTATCGGGTGGTCACGCCGGGCACGGTGCCAACCTGTCCGGCGAGCGCCGGCAAACACATCACGTCGCCGTTGTTTTGAAGTTGGAGTTGCACCACCGTGCCGTTCGTCGCCGTCGGCGTAATGTTCAGTGGTTCCAGATTGCCATTGATGTCGGCAATGCCTTTTAAATACTTGATCCCCGAAAGCGCCAGATGCGTGTAGCTGCCGACCTTCGTTTCGGGCACGACGGCATAGGGGGACTTGGTCGGATACCAGTCCTCAAACAAATATCGATTCGCGCGCCCGCCTTCTTGCTGGTGGAGAACCATGCTGCTCAAGCTGCTGTTTTCATAGTAAATATCTGAGGCGTCGTAGGATCCTAGACGGCCCCTGGTTGCGTCACTGACGTTACAAATCAATGTGTGGCGGCAGTTGCGCGATTGCAGATATTGCTCGTAAACGCGGATTTTCTGACGCATAACGGCCTCGTCCGCAGCAGGGGCTCTCGGGACCCCGTTATACTGGGTTCCGCCAAAAAAATCCCATGGCGCGTCGCTCTGCAGCGAAAAGTAAGGATGCCCGATGGCACCGGCCATGTTGACAAACGAGCCGATGACGTCGTGCGCGGTTTGTGGCGAGAAGGGCAGGTCATTGCCCAATTCCGCCGGATAACTGTCCCACGGCCAATACTCGGGCTGGCTGGTGTGGCCGACTTTGACGTGAGGGAACATGGCGTAGTAGCCGTTGAACACATCGCGCCAGATGCCGCTGGTATAGGGATATGTGCCGCTGGCGATGGTCAGGTCGCCCGTCCACCAGGCGATCTGATCGTTGGTTTGCCAGGTGGGATTCACCTGGCATAGCGGCTGCAAATCTTCCATGTGATAATCGTGCGTGAACTCTGACCAGATGATGCCGTTGGCCTCGCAAACCGCGGCGGAACCACCCGCCGAACTGAGTTGAGACGCAGCGGAAGTGGTGCTGGGACTGGGGATGTCACCGGCAAGTTCCACCCAATATTTGGTATTGAATGGAAGTAAATTGGTCGCCAGCGACTGCTCCAAAGCCGCCGCACTGCCGGACGAAATCATTGCGGTGGTCATCCAATAATAGGCATGGAAAAAGTAACCGTCCTCATATTTCTGGACGAACGGCCATTGCGAATAATTGGTCATCTGCGAGTTGTCCGAACAGCCGCCCCACCAGATTTCCGACGGGATGGGCCGGGGCCGGACGGGGGTGTTAGCGCCGAGGTTCAATGTCAGTTGGATGCTGTTACTCTGAATCGCCCCCGTGGTATCCTTCGCAAATACGGTCACGGTGTTGGTGCCGGACCGCAGATGCCGCACCGTGATGCTCCAAGGCGTTCGCGCCTGCGTCGCGCCGAAATCCCACAGCTTGTTCGCCTGGTCGCGCACTTCGTACCAGATGTCTCCGGTCGGCATGGTGCCCGGCAGGGTGCCGTACAAATTCGTCGTCAGGCTGGTGACGACAGAACTAGTGCTGGAAAACTGCACCAGCGGATATTTCTGGCCGACGACCAACGAAACGACATGCGGCACGCTGGTGTCAATCGTGAACGCCCACTGCGACATGTTGAGCGCGACCGTGATGCCGTTGTTGGTCAGTTGGCCGGTGTAGGAAATCACCGGATAAGTGGTGTTGGCGACGATGCCAAGATCGCTCACGCTGATCTGACCGGCAAGCGTGACGTTTCCTTTGACGTTGATGGCGGGAATGCCGTTGGGCGCGCGCAGACCGATTTGCAACGTGGCGTTGCTGTTTATCGATAAACTGCTGGTCTGCGTGATCGGCCCATTCACCAACAGCGTTCCCGCATTGATTGCGGTCGCACCGGTGTAGCTGTTGGTCGCGCTGAGAGTGAGAGTGTTCGCGCCAGCCTTGGTGAAAGTGCCCGCCTGGCCGCTCATGTCGCCCATGGGGCGGATAATGGTCGCGCTGGATGCCGTGGTGTCGATGACGGTGTTGCCCGCTCCGAGAAACACGGCGATTTCGGACCCGGGCCCGCCAGCTCCCCCCCCGTTATCGATGAGGTTGGTCGTGCCAGCGGCGGCTTGAAGCGTCCCTCCATTCAGATTCAGCGTGAAGGAGGAGGCAACCGAGGTATGATTATAGATCCGCGCCGTGTTCAGCGTGCCGCCGGTCAGCGTATAGGAAGCTGTGCCGCCATCGTAATGCTGGATAGTAGCAGCCGTGACACTGCCGCCGCTTTGCGTCCCCACCGTGCTCCCATTGTGCCCCAGGACGAAATCCGATGGGGTCGAAACAGTGCCGCTAAGGATGTTCACATTGCCGTTGGCGGCGGCCCCAAATTTCAAATACCCGGTGGCGTCTGTCAGCACGGCTCCGTTAATAGTTAGCGTGCCGCCACGCGCGCCAACTCCGACGGCATAAGCGCTGACCGCAGGGTCTGTCCCCGAGTTTGTGTAGGTGCCGGATTTCAAAATTAAATTTCCGCCATTGGCGGTCATAGACCCGAATGTATTGGCGGTCGAAGCGCCTGAATCGAGAGTCGAAGTGCCGGTGCCGATTTTAATGAAGGATGAAGCACTGCTTCCCGTAATGGTTCCCGTGAAGGTCGTGTTCTGATTGTTGTTTCCAACGCTCAGGGCGACACCCGAGCCGCCCGTGTTGAGAAGCGAGAGGCTTTGCGCGCCCTTTAACCCGCCCAGGGTAGCCGCTGTCCAGGAGCCGAAGCTCAGCGCGCCCCCCTGATTGTTGTAGTTCAGGGTGCTGTTCTGCAAAGAAGTGGATCCACCGATAACCAGGGTGCCGCCGGCGATGACGGTGTCGCCCGTGAAGGTGTTCGCGTTGGCAAGGGTCAACGCGCCCGCTCCGGTCTTGGTCAAAGACCCGCTGCCACTGATGATGCCGCCCAGGCTCTGGTTGCCCACGAGATTGTACACCAGGGCGGCATTGTTCGCGATGGTGCCGGAGGTGGCGATCGAGCCGTCCGTCGTGCCGTCGCCGATTTGCAAAGTGCCGGCGCTGATCGTGGTCACGCCGGTGTAGGTGTTGGAACCGGTGAGCGTCAGCGTGCCGGCACCGTACTTGGTCACGCCGCCGATGCCCGAGATTACGCCGCCGAAAGGCCCGCTCGTGTTGCCGTAGCCGACAACGAGGTTGCCGGTGTTCAGGGCCACATTGCCCGAGCCGATCAAACTGGCGAGGTACTGGTCGGGCGTGAGGTTCGCGTTTGCGGTGGCGAGATTCACCAAGGTGTTGCTCGTGTCCGGCCCTTTCCATTGAATCTGAAGACCTTCTCCACCGATCCACTGATACCAAGGCACGGCAATGCTGTGGAAGCCGGACGACAGCACGATGGTTCCCGAGGTGGCCGCCTGGGTCCAGGGACTGGGGTTGGAGGTCGGCACGCCGGGCACGACCGCCTGGCCGTCGATGAAGATCGCAGCGTCTTCGTCCTGGCTGGTGCGCTGGAAGACATACGTTCCACTGGTGGCGATGTTGATCATGCCCGAGCCGATCGCCTGGCAGCTTGTGCCGGTCGCCAAGGGCAGCGAACCGAGCGAGGTGACGTTGGTTACGGAGGTCGGGGTGGTGCCAGACACAACACTCTGAATCCCCGTCAACGACCCGGCAAACGTGGCCTGAGTTCCCGGCGTCGCGCTGTAATACGCCCAGGCCAGCCCGGTGTTGGCCGGAGCGTTGACAGCGAACCCGCCTCCCGAGGCGACATAGAGCGCCCCGGAAGGGCTGCCCAAAGCCTGGGCATTGGCAACCGTCAGTGTTCCGCTGGTGACTGTCGTCCCGGCACTATAGGTGTTCGCGCCGGAGAGCGTCAGCGCGCCGGCACCCGTTGAAGTCAGGCCCACTGTCCCAGCCAGCACAGACCCGATGGTCGCATTGACATTGGCGGCGATGGTCGGAGACGTGCCCGCGAGGGTGATCGTGCCGCTGCTCAGCGTGTAGGTGCCGGAGCCCGCGGCATTGAAAGCGATGGCGTTGGCGGTAATGGTTGAAACCGTGATCGTGCCGGCAGTGCCGCTGGCAGCACCGAAGGCGGCCGTGTCCGAACTGGTGTTGCCAAACACGACGTTGGACCCGCCGGAGAGCCAGTTGGTGCCGGAGGTGTTCCAGCTTCCGGCGCCATCCTGAGCGCCAACAGCGCCGGTGTTGGAGTCCCAGGTGTAAACCGCAGCATGCACAGCGGTGGCAACAAGGAACGTGAAGATGCAAGTAAAGAGAATAGAGCGTGGCTTTGTGTTCATAGGTGCGAGGCCGTGGTTCATAATTATTTCTTCCAGATGCAACGATAGTTGAACCGCCGGTTCGGTGCAGTGTCGCCGCTGTTGCAAAGCGAGATCGGATCTTTCAGGTCGGGTGGATTGTCGCACCATTTGAAATCGAATGTGAAGGTGTCGCCTTTTAAACCGAGCAGTTTGCGCGGCACTGCTAACTCCATCGATTTTCCCTTATAGCGGTAATCGAGCCGCGCCACCTCGACCCACGGACCGCCGGGGGCATCGGGGTCGTACCGTTGAAGGGTCGTGGTCTTGCCATCCACCACCTGTTTGTTGATGATGAAATCGTAACCGTACCAGCCAGTGGCGGGATTCTGGTCCGCATCAATCAGCAGCAACATCCAGTTGTTGCCGGTGTGCGAAGTGAGTGCGTCCTTCGTCTCCACGTAAAAATAGATTGCGTCACGGTCAACCGCGACCTTGCTGGTTACGATGTCGTTGCGGCCCAAGTCATTGGTGTAGTGAAGTCCGCCATAGCCCTTGTAGTCGCGGTGCGCGGTGTCGCCGACCGTGTCGCGGTACTCAACCTTGACGTCCGTCCAGTCCGCAAAAACCCCGTCGATCTTGATGCGGTTCATACCGACGAGTTCCGGTATGGGGCGCACACCCTTATAACGCCGGATGTTCTGCGCCATCTGCATGTAGTAATTGTCGGTGTAACCGCCCTTCATCGGCTGGATGGAGCGGTTGAACTCGGCGTTGTACTGGTCGACAAAATAGAAGGGACTGGCCCGGCGCATGAAAGGAAAGGTCTTTCCCGGATTGCACTGAAATGTCATGGCGGTCCATTCGTTCCAGTCGTTGATGTAGAGGAACTGTGGGGCGCTCTTGAGCGCCTCATCCCAGCGCTCCTGAAAGTAGATGCCGTAGCCCTCGGGGTTCGCGACGGTCTTGCCAAGCCACGGCACAAAGGTCGGAACTGGCAGGTCATACTCGTTGAGCTGCGGTTCGCCCTGTGCGCGGCTCCAGGACTTCCCGGTCAGATGTGCGGAATGCTGCGCGGGCGTGACCGCAGTCTCTTCCTTCTTGCCCTCATGTGTCGATACCAGCTCGTCCGGGTTCATCGACCGGACCCGCTTATCGCCCAGGTCATAACCGAAGCTCCAGTTGTCCTCCGTTCCGACAAAGCGCTTCCCGGCCCATTCGCGGTAACCCCACCACATGGTGCGCAGCGTGAAGAAAGCCTTCACCTCTTGCGTGTAGTCCTTGTAGAACTCCTCAGTGAAATCGGGGTTGTTGTAATGGGGATGCTTCGAATCGGTCCTGGCCGCGACCTCATAGTGCGGGTTCGGATTTTTCACGTTCCCGCCGTTGGCGTCAAACTTGGGACTCCCGTTGTAGAGCAGCAGCGGCTTGCCATCCCAGCCGAACCAGAGGTCCTTGTGTTTTCCTTCCTTATAGATCCTGTCGAACAGCTCCTGCACCACCGTGATCACCGGACCGTTATAAGCCCAGAAGCAGAACTGCGGCACTTTATTGCCTTCGGCCTTCATCCTCTGCATCACCGCGAATAGGGCCTCCCACTCGTCCCAGTAGCGTTCCGCATTAGTGACGTCCAGCACCAGCACATCCACCCCGGCATCCGCCAGCATCGACATATCCTTACGGATGACATATTCGTCCTCGCTCAGGAAGTATCCCGCTTCCGGCTCGCCCCAATGATAACCGAAACTCGTCGGCGTCCACCCAGGGTGTTTGCCGTCCAGGCGGGCACTCGGATCGGCAGCCAGAATCTTGGTTACATCTCCGAATTTGACGGCTTTCGCCGGTTGATGCCATGTGATGTAAAAGATCCCAACCACGCGGCGCTGATCATTCTTGACCGGCCCCGCTTCGGAGAAGGACGGCATGTTACGTCCAAGCGCATCCTGCGCCACCCACGTATCGGGATACACGTCGCGATAACGATCCGCACCCCGAGCCGTCCACAGACTCCCGAGTAGAATGGTGACCGTAAACAAGACACCCGCGATCTTGCAATTTATCAATCTCATAGCGCTATTTCTTCAGGGTTTTCATGGTTAGGTTCATCATTAATTGAAATTTACTGCAATTTGGTGTACAGGCGAGCGGCGCCGATAGCCAGCGCCGAAAGGCCGATGAAGTGAACTCTTGAAACTGCGGCGGGATCGGTGTGGAATGGAAATTTCATCTATTCTCAATTACAGCTTTCCGCAGGTATCGTGTGCTGTAGGGCCGACTGGAAACAATAGTTTCCAGATTCCACAGCCAGAATGGCGCAGCCCTGATCCCTGCCGAGCAGTTTCACATCTCGGGATTCTGCAATGGGGCAGCCGTTTACGGTGATTCTGTTTGTATCGTCCGCCGGCAGAAAAACAGTTGCAGTCGTGTTGGGTGGAATGGTTATATCCGATTTGAAACGCCCCCCCTTAAGGCTCCAGTCACTCTCAATTCGTCCGCGGATTGAGTTGTAATGCGCCTTGACCCAGTGGATCGGCTCCGTCCCGATATTGGTTCCCGTCATCTCCAAATTCGCCGGATGATCCGGCTTGGGCGGGTGATTGCTGCGGGACGCCGGCGGATGCGGATGAATGATGATTTTGTCATAGCCCGGCCCGCCGGACTGGATGCCGGCAAGGTCGTTGATCATCCATTCGCAGACTGCGCCGAAGGAATAATGTGCGAAGGAATTCATGGTGCTATTCTGCGTGCCATCCATCCCGCCGAAACCGTGCGCTTTGGTGTAGCTGTCCCAATGTTCCCAAATCGTCGTCGCGCCCTGCGCCACCTCGTACCCCCACGACGGAAATTTGCGGCTCTGAAAATGTTTCACCGCGAGATCGTTTTCGCCCACGCTCGTCAACACAGGCAACAACGGGCGGGTGCCTAGGAATCCGGTCGTCATTCCGGAATTTTCCTCCGTCTCGCCGGCGCGCAATTTTTCCGCCAGAATTTTCCCGGATTTCACACGCAGATCCGCAGGCAGCAAATCCATATAGAGCGCCAGCGCATACGCGGTTTGCGTGTTCACGGCCAGCGTACCGTCGGCGTGGACATATTTTTCATTAAACGCGGATTTGACGCGGTGGAATAACTCACTATAGGCAGCCGCTTCATTTGTTTGGCCAAGGGCTGCCGCCATTTGCGACATGAGGTTGGCGCAATAGGCGAAATATACCGTGTCCAAATAATCCAGCGGCGTATTGCCGCCGAATGAGAGCCAGTCGCCCCAGTCGTTGCCGTGGACAATGCCAAGGCAATTCACGCTCGTGCTTTTGCGCCAGTCCATGAACTTCACCATGTTCGGCCAGCAACGCTCAATAATGCGCGTGTCGCCATACGCCTGCCAGATCGTCCACGGGCAAATCACGCCCGCGTCGCACCATGCCGTTCCGAAATCCCAGCCGGTCTGGAACGGATACGGTGCGTAGCTTGGAAAAACGCCGCTGGGCCGTTGCGATTCCATCAACTCTCGCAGCCATTTGGTGTAGAACGCCGCGACATCGGCGTTCAGTGTTGCGCAATGGACATAGATCTGCGCGTCGCCCGTCCAGCCGAAACGCTCGTCGCGTTGCGGACAGTCGGTCGGCAAATCGAGGAAGTTCGCGCGCTGGGTCCAAACGACGTTCTTGAACAGCCGGTTCGCCATCGGGTCGCTGCACTCCAAACCACTCGTCAACGGCGTGTCGCTGTGAAGCACGATGCCGGTAATCGCGCCCTTGTCGGGCTGACCGGGGTAGCCCGTGACTTCGACGTATTGAAATCCGTGAAACGTAAAACGCGGTGTCCACTCCTCCCCGCCTTTGTCGCCGCGCAGAATGTAATAATCGATGGAGCGCGCCTTGCGGAGGTTGTCATTCATCAGACGGCCGTCAGGATACAACATCTCGCCGTAGCGCAGTTGGATGGTTGCTCCCGCCGGACCTTTGACTTTGAGCCGCACGACGCCGGCGAAGTTCTGGCCAAGGTCGAAAATGTAAACGCCGTTCGTCGCCGAGGTGATTGCAACCGGTATAATTTCCTCAATCGGCCGCACCGGCAAACCCGGAAACGCTTCGAGACGGGCCGGACGTCGGAAGCCCAAATCCACGGGACGGCTTTTGACAGCTACTGGGTCACCGGGCTTTTCGCCATTGGCATATTCATAAAACGTCGCGGGCACGCTGCCGTTGTCCGATGCCAGAATTGCCGCCTCCCATTTTGTCGCGTCAAAACCAGGTTCCGCCCAGCCCAACATTTCTTTCCGCGCATCGTACCTTTCGCCCATCAGAAAATCGCCTTCGCTCACCGGACCGTCGCCGGTGACTTTCCATGATTTGTCGGTGGCAATCGTTTCACGCGAGCCGTCGGTGTATTCAAGTTCCAATTGCGCCATCAAGGCCGGCGTCTTGCCGTAGGTATTGCGACCGATTTTTTTCGTGCCGATGCCGGTTAACAGACCGAAGCCGATGTAGCCGGAATACCAACCGTCGGCCACCCATGCGCCGAGGGCATTTTCGCCGCGCTTCACGAGCGCCGTCACATCGTAAGTGTTGTAGTAAGCGCGCTGATGATAATCCGTCCAGCCGGGCGCGAACCGCGCATCGCCAACGCGCCGGCCGTTCACATAGAGCTCGTAGATCCCGAGCGCGGTGGAATAAATCGTAGCGCGCTTGACAGTTTTGGCGGCGGTGAATTCCTTGCGATACTGCCGCGCCGGGGGAAGGAAAAGACTGTTGGTGTCTTTCCAAACCGGAGTGGTGTCGCGGAACGAAATGTAAGCCGCCTTCCAATGCTCCGGCTGGAGCAAGCCCATGCTCCAGGACGCCGGATCGCTCCATCGCGCTTCGCCGCCTTTGTCCCAGACGCACACTTTCCAGAAACATTGCTGGCGCGACGTCAGCGGCGTGCCGTTGTAGGCAATGTTCACCGTTTCGCCGCTGGATACCTTTCCGCTATCCCAGAGGTCGCCCGTAGTCGATTTGAGCAATCCCGCGCTTGAAGCGACGAGGATTCGATACGCCGTCTGCTTTTGGCCGCGTCCAGAGGATTCCACGCGCCACGTCAGGCGCGGTTGCACTTCGTCAATGGCCATGGGATTGACGGTGTATTCGCACCGCAACTCCGCCGGCGACAGGGCGGCGGAGCAAACGCTTGTGATAAGAGCCATCATGAGTACAGCAAAAAGTTTCGTTGCATAGTCACTAAATGTATTTTTCATTAAATGGTGGAAAAAGGAGGGGAATCATATTATACTGCTGCCCGCCTTTCCTCCAACCTGCGCCGGATTTCCAAGTCGCGTGCTTTGCTGATGGGATAGAACCAGACGAGCCCCATCGCGATGACCGACAGAACCACCTGGACTCCCAGATAGATGAACCGCATATTGAACAACAACTCCGGTGAGGGAGGCGCCGAAACGTCTGTGTATCCTGCCATCGCGGGCAAATAGCCGCCCACAACGATCAGCAGGGCCTGCGTCGCTTTCAGCGCGGCACCCATGGCGGACGCGAACGCCCCCTCCCTGCGCAGTCCGGTTCGTAGTTCATCTTCGTCGCAAACGTCGGCGGTCATGGATGCGATCATCAGATTCGTGGCCGTCATCCCCCCGTAACCGACGATGGAACTGATCGCCATCAGCCACGGCCAGCGGGGTGAAAAAGTCCACCAGGTCAAGAGGCCCCCCGCCGCACACAGCGCCAACGCTACCAACAAAGCGTTTCGCTTGCCCCACTTCACCGAAAGCCTCGTGACCAGCGGCAGGACGACAAACGTGCCAAAGCTGACGGCTGTGCCAACGATTCCGAAAAGTTCGGTGGCATGAAGTTTGTTGCCGCCAAAGATATGGAAAATGGTGATGTAGAGAATGATCGTCCCCTGGCAGTTGACTGCAAACGTCGCCAGAACCAAGGCGCCCAGAATTAAAATAAAGGCGCGGCTCCGTGCCGTCTCTCGCAGAGCCTCCCATACTTTCATTTTCGGAGCGGAACGGCTCGGCGCCTGCGCTTTTTCGCGGAACACCAGGGCCGGGATGACTCCGCATAGCATGATCGCCACACCGCTGGCCACGCTCATCCAGCGAACGCCGGTGACTTCGCTATTTCCAAAGATCGGCAGCATCGAGCAGCGGTAGAACCACGGCGCGATGAAGGTCCCGATGGTGATCAGATAAGGGCACCAGGCCAGGACGCGCGTACGTTCGTCCGGGTCGGTCGAAAGCTCGTATCCAAGCGCACCAAACGGCACGATGAAGAACGAATACACCGCCTGGTATACGGCGAGCATCACGAAGAGATAGACCAGCACTCCCGTCGGACCGAACCGCGTTGGCGGCAGCCAAATCAGCGGCAACATGGCACCGCAGAGAATCGCGCCAACCACAAAAAATGGGCGGCGGCGTCCCCAGCGAGTGCGGGCGTTATCGGAAACCGCACCGACAATTGGATCGGTGATGACCCCCATCAGCCGTGGCAACGCTGCTACGAAACCGATCAATCGCGGGTCCATTTTCAGCGCTACGACGTAGATGGGCACCAGCATCGTGTTGATCAACGCAAAAACGAAGAAGTCCGCCAGGGCACCCGCGCCGTACGCGGCACGTTTCCAGGTTGGAAGATGGTCTGCCGCGGTGGGTTGTTGAACTGAAATGGGGGGCTCGGAAGTTGTCATTGGCTGCGCTTAACGTTAGCAGGATCATTTGGAGCGTGGTAATTCCGCGCTTGGGTTGGACTGAAACGAATTCAGGGGAGACGCCCATCGACCGCTCTTCAGAGTTGGCGGATTCAACAAACCTCCCTGCCACAGTTGGCAGGCGCGGCTGAAATGCTCGCCCTCTGTCCTGAAGCTAAGGGGGCCGATGCCGTTTTGCTTCTTGGGGTTCAGGTGGAGCGGGCCGAATGTGTTTACTCGGGTCAGCAGCACATCGCAAAACAGTGCTTTTGCATTCGCCGGCCAGGCGAGGTCCGCGTGATAAGGCGGCCACGCAATGGCAGTCGCGTCCGTGCTTTCGTCGAACCGAACCTTGAGCAGCGCGCCGCCAAACTCCCCGGTCTCTATGCGCAAGACGCTCTCCGGCTCCGCGGGTGCCGGGATGGGAATGCGATACGAAATCGTTCCGGAGTAGAATGGGAGTCCCTGCGTGGTGACATCGCTGCAATAGAGTTTTTCCGGCAGCACGCCAAGGACTGGACGATTCTCGCGAAGGCTCACACCAAAGGAACCAGCAAGGTAAATGGCTTCCAGATTGACATCCGGAGCGAACGCCGTCGCAAGTTCGATTTGATTATTTCCGTGCCGAATTGCGTCCGGCGAAAGCGGAATCCGCTTAAGGCAGGGATCGATTATCCATTCCGGTTCACAGGGAACCTCGATCAGTTTCCCGTTAAGGCGAATTTCAAACCGCTCCGGCGTTTCCATGACGAGTTCGACGGGAGCGCTCGGAAGTGTGTCCGCCTCAAACTCAAATCGCAACGCCAGCGGTGTTGTCTCGACTGCCGCGTGAAGTCCGAGTTTCGTTGCCGCCCAGGGTTGCACCATGTCGCCAGCGCGTTGAGGCAAACCGCATTCGCTTCGCACGGCGGAGTCGATTTGCAGGATTTCCATTTCGGGATGCCACGGCTCGTCACCCAGTCGGTAACTGGCAAAATCGAGCACGCACAGGTTCGGCTCGTTGAGTGTATATTCAAACGGCCCCTCCGCCGGTATCGAACCAGTTGAGACAAAACAAGGACGTGCGGGAAGGTCTCCCGAATCCCATTCCGAGACGACGAAGACGCGCGTCGCCAGCGGGGAGAAGTGGACGGTCCACACCGTCGCCCGATCTTCAATAGTGGAGGGTTGGCGGAACCGCGCTCCCGTTTCACACTCCCATTCCTGAACCGATCCCAAGCCGTCCACGGTAAATTGGACATGATGAACGGTCTCGGAGCGGCTTGTGTTAATGGCCACGATGAATAGCCGGTTCTCTTCGCGCCGCACCTGGCAAAAGATGCTGGACGAAATGCACTGGAGCTTGACCGGAGAAGCACTGTTTTCTTCGATCGCGGCGAGCACTTCTTCGCGGCAATGAGCGCTTCGTGTCGCTGTTCGGGCCAACTCCGCGGGTTTCTCCGAGGGGAGGGCATCCAGATGCGGCGGCGCGTCGCCGACGAAAATGAGTTTTCCGCCCGCTGCGTGAAAGTCTTCGAGCACTTTCAGGGTGGTTGAGCGAATCGTTTCCATGGCGCCGACGACGACCACGCGATAGATGCTCTGCCCCAGGCGCAACAGCGGTTCGCCAGCGCCGGTTTCGATCTTCGAAATACGCGCAAGGTGGTCTTCGTCGCCGTAATCGAAGTCGATTTGGGCGCCGACCAACCAACGGAACAGCTCTTCGTATTTCTCTTCAAGCGCGCGCAGGATTGGATCCTTGGCTCCAAGCCACTGCGCCCATCCTGGGTGAATCTGCGCCCAGACGCTTTCGATGGGATTAAGGACGAGCACATCGCACACCGGTTTGCCTTGCTGAAGCACCACATGCAGGCGCGAGAAATAGTCCTCGACGGTCTTGTATTCGCGATACCAGCCACTTTGGAAGGAGATGCTCGCCGGGAAGTCCCGTTTGGCTTCACCGGCCATGGTGACCCAGGCGAGATGGTGACAGCGCAGGTTGACGCCGAAGAGCGCCTGCCAGAAGCCGGTTTCCTTATGGCTTGCAAAGTCGAACTGCCACCCCGTGCAGCCGTAAAGTTCGGAAAGCAGCCATTTCTTGCCAAACTGCCGGGCTGCGGACTGGAGTTGCTTGACCACCCAGTAACTGCGGTTGTTATCGCAGAGGAGGTCCACCCCGGGGTAGTCAAGAAACTCGTAATAGCGCATGACCGAACCACACGGGACGGCTTGAGCCACGAGGGAGTCTTCATGGAGAACGTGCCCGGTAAGGAGCAGGTTGTGCTCGCGGCACCATTCCAGGCACGGCTTCGCCCAGTTATCGAGAAAGAGCTGCTGGAGCAGCTCCATGTAGTGCCATTTCACCTGGCTTACACGCCGGCCCTGCGGCCACAGAAATAGTTCGGGGAGCCGAGGGCGAAGGTCGTAGCCCCAACGCTTTTCGAACTCGCCGAACAGGGCTTCCGTGTAGGGGACGCTCCAGAAGGGATTATCGCGGGTGCGTTGTTCGTCGTTATGGCACATGACCAGCCCGTGGTGCGGCTCATCGGTGAAGATGCCCTTGATCGATTTACCGAGCCGGTCCCCGCAGTGTTCCCTGTACTTCTCGTGGGTGACTTCAAGGAAATGCTCCGTCGCCTTTCGGTTCAGCGTGTCGAGGTAGGTGTTGCCGTTGTAGAAGGAGTGTTCGATCGTTTCCTCAATCGTGAAAATCAGCACCTTGCCGGGATGCGGGGAGGCGATCGGGGCGCCGTATTCCAGCGGGGTGTAACTCCCCAGATTCAACCCATCGAGATCGGCGGCAAACGCAGCGACAAACGTTTCCTTGTCGGGCCAGCGCAGTTCCGCCGGATCAACCACCGTGAGTTGCAGGGCTTTCAATCGGAATTCGCGATTCTCCGTCGCCATTCCGCCCGCAGAGCCGCTGGGCCAGCGGTCCTCGTCGTAAAGCCACGCTTCGAGCCCGAGCTTCTCGCATTCATCGGCGCAAACGTTGATCAAGTCGAACCATTCTTCGCCGAGGTACTCCGTCTTGAGTCCGGTTCGCGAATGCATGAAGGCGCCGCCCATTCCCATTTCTTTGAACACGCGCAGTTGTCGGAGCAGTTCGGCTTTTTCCAGCGTTCCGTTCCAACTCCAAAACGGTTTTCCGCGGAATGCCGCACTGGGTGACTGAAACTCCTCGAAGAGAATTTCCTTTTGAGAGGTTGCGTCGGCCCTTGCCACGCCTTCCTCGTTAGCGATGCACGTATTAACTGTCGGATTCATTGTATGAATATTAAAAGATGCTGCCGTGGCGCCCCTAAAACACCACGGCAGCTTTTGTTCATTTGCGCGTGTACCCCAGTCGATCCCCAATCGACATCACACGCAAACTCTCCCCAAAGTTTGGATCTGTTTGAATCACGGGCACCTCGCTTGTGCCCCTCATGCACGCACTCACAGGCGGGACGCCTGTGTCACATTGACTTTGCGGCGCCGTCCGCTCAAGAGCAGGCCCAACCCGCTCAGCAGCATGCCCCACGTACCCGGCTCGGGCACCGCTTCGGGCGAGGCTGGAACAGCGTCGCTTGTTGCCGCAGCCTGCGCCAAGGCGTGACCGGCAGCCGTCAGTACCCCGGCGTTCTGCTGGGTGGGGGCGCTCACGGGCATGTAAGCGGTGCTGTCAGTCGCGGTGTTGTTGGCTGCGGCTAACGATGATGAAAACCCGGAAATCGTCAGCGACGAGACATTGAGCACGTTGTAGTTGCTGCCGCTGTGCGCCGCCATCGAGAGCGTCGCTCCGGTGGCGACGTTCACCGCGCCGATGGAGCCGGATTGCGTTAGCTGCGTGACGCCGCTGCTTGCATTGAGCCCCGTCATGCTCAGCGAACCGCTCAGGATGAGCGTGCCAGCTCCCGAATTGGTGAGCACCACGGAGCCGGTTCCGTTGACGATGTTGCCTGCGTAGGCGGAGGTTCCGCTCACCGCAGTTGTCAGCGTGCTCGTGCCGCTGACGCTGTTGGTTACCTGAGCGCTCGCCCCCGTGCCGCGGAAGCTCGGGACACCTATGCTGTTGCCGGCGAGGTCCAGCGTGCCGCCGTTGACCGCCAGTCCGCCGGTTCCGAGCGCGTTTGCATTGCCGACCTGCAACGTGCCGGCGTTGACTGTCGTCCCACCGCTATAGCTGTTCGAACCGGAAAGGATGGTCGTGCCAGATCCCGTCTGGACGAGACTGCCTGAACCTGAAATGGTCGCCGCGAAGTCCGTGCCCTGGGTAAGGGTATTCGAACGATTGAACGCCAGGCTGCCGTTGTCGGTAATGGCGCCGCTGGGCGAAAGCGAGCCCGTCACGCCACCGTTGCCGACCTGCAACGTGCCGGCGTTGACCGTCGTGCCGCCGCTGTAGCTGTTGCTCGCGGTGAGGGTGAGAGTGTTTGCGCCAGCCTTGGTGAAAGCGCCCGCCTGGCCGCTCATGTCGCCCATGGGACGGACGATGGTTGCGCTCGAACTCGTGGTGTCGATGACGGTGTTGCCCGCTCCGAGAAGCACGGCGACTTCAGCCCCGCCCCCTCCCCAATTATCGATGAGGTTGGTCGTGCCGGCGGCAGCTTGGAGCGTCCCTCCATTCAGATTCAGCGTGAAGGCGTCGGTACCCGCCGTCCTATTATAAATCCGCTTCGTGGCCAGAGTACCGCCCGTCAGCGTATAGGAAGCAGTGCCGCCATCATAATGATACATAGTAGCAGCCGTCACACTGCCGCCGCTTTGCGTTCCCACCACGCTCCCATTGTGGCCCAGGACGAAATCCCAGGCGACGTTAACAGTACCGCTGAGGATGGCGATGTTGCCGTTGGCTGCCGCTCCGGGTTTCAGATCCGTCCCTGTTGCGACATTGACTGTTGCGCCGTCGATGGTCAGCGTGCCGCCGCGCGCGCCAAACCCGGCGAGGTAGCCGAAAACCGAGGGGTCCGTTCCTGTGTTGGTGAAGGTGCCGGATTTCAAAATCAGGTTTCCGGCATTGGCGGTTACAAAACCGAGTCTGGTCGTCGTTGCCGCTCCGGGATCGAGGGTCAGCGTGCCTACGCCGTATTTGGTGAAGGAAGCCGAATTGGTGCCGGTAATAAGCCCCGTGTAGGTCGTGTCTTGGTTATTGCCGCCAACAGTCAGGGCGACACCCGAGCCGCTCGTGTTGAGCAGCGCGAGGTATTGCGCACCCTTTAATCCGCCCAAGGTCACTACGGTCTGCGTGCCAAAGCTCAGCGCGCCGCCCTGGTTGTCGTAGTTGAGCGTGCTGTTCTGCAAAGCAGTGGAGCCACCGATAACCAGGGTGCCGCCGGCGATCACGGTGTCGCCGCTATAAGTGTTCGCCCCGGCAAGGGTCAGGTTGCTGGTTCCGGCCTGAGTCAGGCCGACCTTGCCCGAGCCATTCTGGATGATACCGGCAAACGTGCCGCTGGTACTGCCGCTGACAGTCAAGGTGACGCTTGCGTTCGAACTGGTCGTAATCACCGCCCCCGTGCCGCCACTCAACGCACCCACCATGGCGCTGTTCCCGTTCAAATCCAGCGTGCCGCCATTGACCGTCAGGTTTCCGGTCGCCGCTCCAAGGGCGTTGGCACTGCCAAGTTGCAGCGTGCCTGAGCTGACGGTCGTGCCCCCGTTGTAGGTATTCGATCCCGAGAGGGTCAGCGTGCCCGCGCCGATCTTCGTCAGACCTCCGTCGTTGCCAGCGAGACCGGTTCCCGTTTGAAGCGGTTGGGCGATGGTGGCGTTATTGCCCGCGGTGTCGAAGGTGATGCCACCCGTCTTAATATAGGCATTGTCCAGCCCTTGAATGAAAGTCGTTCCATAAGACGACGCTGTCGCACGGATAGTCCCGCCATCCATGTTCAATGTGGTTCCGATGCCAGCAGTACCATCCGTAAAAATCCTGGCCACTTGGATCGTGCCGCCGGTGCTCAGATTCGCCGTGGCGCCGGCGAAGGTTCCCAGCCTCAGAAAATAGCCCGTAATGATTCCGGAACCGCTGACATTGACCGTTCCGGGAGCCCCGGCGGAATAGCCCATCAGGATTTCGCCCGTGTTGTTGAAGGTGCCGCCCAAGACATTCAAGGTCGCGCCCGTGGACGCGCCGATGGTCGAGTAAAAGGCGCTATTCACCAAGCCGCCGGTTTGTTCAAATACCGCGCCGTTGCCATTAACGTTCAAGCCCCACGTGTTGGTAATACGTAAAGTGCCACCCGTCACCAACAGCTTGCCCTGATTGACATTGACGTAGCTGATGGTGCTCGACGTAACCGGGGCGTAAGTGAACGTGCCGGTACCGGTCTTGGTAAGCGTTGCCGTGGAACCCGTTCCCAAGATACTGCCCGTGTAGGATGAATTCTGGTTGTTGTTTCCAATCGTCAACGCGGCCCCCGTGCCGCTAGTAGTCAACAACGCGAAACCGCTGGTTCCGGAAAGCCCACCGATCGTTACCGGGGTCACGCCGAAGGCGAGGCCATTGTTAACGCCGACATTAATCGTACTGTAATAAGCGGCGTACTGATAACCCAGTTGCAGGATGCCAGCGTTGATGTTGGTCGGACCGTAGTAGGTGTTGTTTCCGCTCAGAATCGTTGTCCCGGTCCCGCTCTGGTTGAACGTCGTATAGACGGTGCCGGCAATGTTCCCCGAAATCGTGTTTGTTCCGCTGCCCATCGCGTTCACGGTCGCTCCGGGATTCTGGTAAACGTACATCGAAAGCGCGCTTGCGAATGTGCCGCTATTGGCGAGGTTCACCGCCAGGGCACCTCCCGAGTTAATCGTGATAGTGCTTGATGCCGCCAGCGAACCGTTCGTCCCGTCGCCGATCTGAAGCGTGCCGCCGGTGACGGTCGTTGGACCGGTATAGCTGTTTGACTGGCTGAGAACGAGCGTTCCATTCCCGAGTTTCGTCAGGCCGAGCGTGGAGCCGAAGTTCGCGGTCGTGAAGGGAGTCCACTGCGTGAGGTCGCCGTTGGTGGTGTCGATCCCCAGAGCGCCGCTGGTCTTGGTGGCGTTGGAGAGAAGGGTATCCACCTGGGGCGTGGTCCAGCCGCTCCCGCCCACCTGCACCCCGATGGTGCCGCCATTGAAGGTCACCTGACCGGAAGTGCCATATCCGGGCAATGCCGCCGCGCTGCTCGCGGCCAGGGTTCCCGCATTCACCGACGTCACTCCCGCATAGGTATTGCTCCCGGAGAGAGTCAGCGTGCCCGCGCCGGCCGTGGTCAGACCGCCGGTGTTGCTGTTGTCAATAGCGCCCGCGAGGGTGACGCTTTGACCGTTGGTGTCCAGCACGATGGCACTGGAACTGCCCTTGAAGCGAGGGCTCCAGTCCTGACCGCTGCTCAACGAAGTGTACTGGAGAACGCCGCCTCCGAATGCAATGTTACCGCCGGTACCCAGAGCGGAAGAGCTATTTGCCTGCACGGTGCCGGATGCGAGCGTTGTCGTGCCGGTGTAAGTGTTCGAGCCGGAAAGCGTCAGTGCGCCAGCGCCGAACTTGCTCAAGCCCGTGGCGCTCGTGTTATCGGCAATGGCGGAGGCAATGGTAAAGGTGCTGGAAGCAGCGTTATTGATCACCACCAAGTCCTTGCCGGCCGCACCACTTAAGGTCCCCCCCGTGATGAGCGACGAGTTGCCGCCAACCGTGCCGGTATTCAGGATGCCGCCTGTGGTGAGGTTCACCCCCGCGTTCAGGGTGATGGTGCGAGCCTCGGCCTGGTTGAACCGGAGGCTGGAGATGGAGGTATCACCGGAAAGCGTTGTATCGGTGGCAGACGACACATCCGCATTGCCTGAAAGAGCCGTCGTCGTGCTGTTGGTGTATCCGCCCAGAGTGGAAAGTCCGACAACCCAGGCGTTGGTCGCGTCCTTGGCCGCCCAGTCGGAGCCTCCGACGGTGGCATACGCTGCGCCGTTGCTCGTCAGGATGGCCGAGGCCGCCCCGGAACTGGTCAGGATGCCATTGGTCGTCGAGAGGGTTCCGCTCGGGTTAATGAAATTCACCGCAGTGCCGACATTGCGGGTAATGGCTCCCAAGTTAACAACAGTCCCGCCGCCGGTGCTCGCATTGACGGTGACCGCGGACGCCCCCGCATTGAGCGTTGTGCCGGCGAAGGTCTGGGTAGAGAGCGGAGTGGACGAGGCTGCGGCAAAATCGCTCCCGGTTGCGCCCGGAACAGTGCTGCTATAAACTGTCACCGTCTTGGAACCGGTATTTTGACTGACAACGTAGGCGCCCGCCAAACCGGTGGCTGTCACAGGTTGACCCACGACCAGTCCCGCAGGGGCGCTTCCGAAGGTCAGGGTGTAGAGATTGGTTCCGGCCCCGGCCTGCGCAGTCCAGGCTGTGCTGGCAAGGGTTGTGCTACTGGCAACGCCGGTGACCAAAAGCGTGCCCCCACCCAACTGAAGGGCGGACGAGGAACCGATGTGGTTGGACTGGTTGCCCGAACCGCTGGCAAGCGCGGTGAAATCCACGCCCAGCGTCCCCACGTTGACCTTGGTTGCGCCGGCGTAGCTGTTGAGGCCGCTCAAGGTCAGCGTGCCCGCGCCATTTTTGGTAAGGCCGCCGTCGCCGGCAGTGCCGCTCACGAGCGCGATGACCACCGTGACATTGTAGCCGTTGGTATCGATCGTTGCGCCGCCCGTCAGGACGTTGGCAGTTCCCGTGAAACTGACAATATTTCCCGCGGCGGACGCTCTCAAGACGCCGCCGTTGAAGTTCAGAATCCCAGTTGCGCCTGAGTTGAAAAGGTTGTTTACCTGAACCACGCCACCGTTGAGGTTTAGCGTTTGGGTTCCCGCGTTTTGCCCCAACTGAATTTGGAGAGCAGAGAGCAAGCCTCCATTGACATTGATAACGCTGCCATTGCCCGTTGAACCATACCCGATGCTGATGAAGTTGGCGCTTTGCTTCCAGGTGCCACTGGTAAGGGTGAAAATGCCTTTTCCTCCCGCAGCATCGCCGCCGATCATGCTCGGACCTCCGTTCGTGACCAGGGTGCCGCCGTTCAAGTTAAATGCCGGGACGCTGGCGCTGCCGACCTTAAATCCACCAGCACCAGTGTTGGGAACGGTCAGCGCCCCGCTGTTGAGCGCCAGGGTTCCCGTCGTCACGGCGACGCTGTAGATCGTTCCGCTGGTTGCCGCGCCTGGATCGAGCGTCAGGGTGCCTGTGCCAACCTTCGTCAGCGATGCCGCCGAGTTGGTTCCGGTAATGACACCGGTGTAGGTCGTGCTCGCATTGTTGTTTCCAACGCTCAGGGCGACACCGGTGCTGCCCGTGTTGAGAAGCGAGAGGTTTTGCGCGCCCTTTAATCCGCCCAACGTCGCCGCTATCCCGGAGCCGAAGCTCAGCGCACCACCCTGATTGTTGTAGTTCAGGGTGCTGTTCTGCAAAGAAGTGGCTCCACCGATAACCAGGGTGCCGCCGGCGATGACAGTGTCGCCCGTGAAGGTGTTCGCGTTGGCAAGAGTCAACGCGCCCCCTCCGGTCTTGGTCAAAGACCCGCTGCCACTGACGATGCTGCCCGCGCTCTGGCTGCCCGCGAGATTGTACACCAAGGCGGCATTGTTAGCGATAGTACCGGAGGTGGCGATCGAGCCGTCCGTCGTGCCGTCGCCGATTTGCAACGTGCCGGCGCCGATCGTGGTCGCGCCGGTGTAGGTGTTGGAACCGGTGAGTGTAAGAGTGTTCGTTCCCAGTTTGGCAAGGCCGAGGACATTGGTCCCGCTGTTGGCGATGATACCGGCATAGGTTCCGCTTGCGGTGGCGGTATCGACCCCCAGCGTCGCACCGGAGTTCCACGTGACCCCGGCCCCCTGGCCGCCGGTGCCGCCGACCAGACCGCCGATGGTTCCCGCCCCGGAGGTTCCCGTCGTGAATTGACCCGCTCCACCGATGGCAACCGCCAGCGTGCCGCCGCTGTTCACCGTCACCGCACCCACGGACGGCATCGAAGCCGTCCCCGAGAATTCCAAAACACCGCTGCTGATGGTGGTCGCGCCGGTATAGGTGTTCGCGCCGCCCAGAGTCCAGGTGCCGACGCCCGCCTTGGCAAGAGCGACGGTGGTTGTTCCGGTGGCCGTTCCCGACTTCGTATTGTCCTGAACAATGCCGCTAATGGTGTTGGCCCCTGTGTTGGAGCCTTGGAGGGTGAAGGCACGGTTCGCTCCGGTGCCGCTCGTAGCGTTGGTGGCCGTATTGAAATTGGCAGCGGTGAAGATGAGTGCGCCGCCGCCGTCGTTTTCAATGGTGGCGCCGCCCGTGTCCGTCGCCGCGGGAGGGATACTGTTGGCACCCACCTGAATGGTGCGGTCCGTGGTCTCGCCCGGGCCGGTATAGATAAGGGTTCCAGAGGTATTGGCACTGCCGAGCGGAATAAGGCCGTTGGCGACGGTAGTCGGCGCGCCAAGGCCACTGCCTGCCGCGGGGCTGTTCGATCCGCCGAGCGAGCCAGCCGCGATGTGGTTGAGCGAGGAGACACTCAATGCACCCTGCTGGATCTGGGTTTGGCCGTTATAGGTATTGGTGGCGGAGAGTATCAGCGTGCCCGTGCCCCACTTGGTCAGGCCGCCGTTACTGAGTACGCCGGCCATGGTGGCTGGATAAGTGGTGCTTCCAGCCGAGATGAAACACTGGCGGGTGTTGAAGTCAATCGGGTTGATCCAAGTCAGATTGGCCGTGGCATTGGGGTCCTGCAGATGGATCTGCAGGGTACCGCCCAAACCAGAAATGAAATTACCCACGCCCCACTTCAAACTGCTCGGGCTGGCGGTTCCACCGAGGCTCACGGTCAACGGCCCACCATAGGCGGTAAAACCGCCACTTCCGTAGGTGGCGTTCGCCTGCCAGTACACCTGGCCCGGGCCAGTGCCAACCGAACGGACGAAAGTGCCGCTGGTTTCCAGGGTGGATTGATTCCAGACAGCATTTACAAACTCCAAGGTCGCATTGCTGGATAAGCCCACGCCTTCAGTGGCCCGCAGTTCACCGGAAAGGACATAAGTCCCCGTAAACCCGTTGTTAGTTCCACTCAGGGCTACGACGCTGGTACTGCCGGCGCCGCCGGAAATGTTGATCGTGAGGATTGCGTTGGTGCCGCCACCGCTGATCTGCCCGGCCACGGTGTTGAAGCCGTTGCTTTGCAATGCGAAGTTTGCCCCGTTGCCCAGGAAGATGTTCCGGTTGGCGTTGAGTGTGAAATTGTTAATGAAATTGATCCCGGAGGCGCCCGTCGCGAAAATATTGTTCTGGGCGGAGCCCGGGATGGCGCCCAAGGAGTTATCGGCGTTAACGAATGCATTCACGCCATTGAGGTAAGTGCCGCCCGAGTAGGTGTTGGCGTTGGTGTTGTTGAGGTACACATTCGCGCCCGGCCCGGAAAGGTTGAGCGCGATGGGCGTGGCCCCGTTGTTGCTGATGTTCGAAGTGATGTTGAGGGCGGTCGTTTTGCCGATCCGCTTGTCGGCGCCGGTCTGGTTGGCGTAAACGATCAGGTCAGATCCGTTGCCGCTGGTAAGCGTGCCGCTGGTGATGGCCTGATTGCCGGTGGCCTGACCGGTGCCAAGGACTGCCGTGCCGGTGACAAGGATCATGCCGCTGGCGACGACCGTGGTGCCGGTGCTCTGGAGGGTCAGCGTGCGTGCCGTGCTGTCACTGAAGCGGATGGCATTCACCGCGTTGGTGGTGGCATTGACATTACTGCCGGTGACATTCAAGGTGGCATCGCTGCCCCAGGTGGCGGCATACGCGGGCGCGGTCACAGCGCCTGCCGCGTCCGCGACAAAATCGTTCCCATTCAGAACCGCTCCGACGAGGATCGGGGCGCTGGTGCCCGCCACATTGCCGGTCCCTGATGGGGCGCTGGTGAAGGACGTGGTCAGGTTGGCGGTGGTCAAATTCACCACGCCGCCCGCGCTCGATCTCAGGTACGGATTCGCCGCCGAGAATGTAACCGTGGGAGTGCCGCCCGTTGAACCACTGGTGTTGATCGTATTGACGCCGCCGACCCCGATTGTCAGGGATGCAAAGGATTGGCTGTTTGCCAGCGTCGAGCCTTCAACCACGGAGAACGTGCCCGCCCCGGTTGTGCCACCCAAGGTTAAGGTTGCGGCCGTATTGATGCGGTTAGCGAGGCCGTTGGCAGCCCCTGCGTCGCCCAAATTAAAGGTTGCGCTCCCGGTCACCGTCAGGCCGGTAGTAATGGCAAGCTGGCCTGCCGCTCCGTTCAGGGTAAGCGTTCCCGCGCTTACTGTCGTCGTGCCGCTGAAGATGTTTGAACCGGTCAGCGTCAACACACCCGCTCCCGTTGAAGTCAGGCCCGCCGTCCCAGCCAGCACCGACCCGATGGTCGCATTGACATTGGCGGTGAGGGTCGGAGACGTGCCCGCGAGGGTGATCGTTCCGCTGCTCAGCGTGTAGTTGCCGGAGCCCGCGGCGTTGAAAGTGAGGGCGTTGGCGGTGACAGCCGAAACCGTGATCGTGCCGGCAGTGCCGCTGGCCGCGCCGAAGATAGCGGTGTCCGAACTGGTGTTGCCAAACACGACGTTCGACCCGCCGGAGAGCCAATTGGTACCGGAGGTGTTCCATGTCCCGGCGCCATCCTGGGCGCCGACTGTGCCGGTGTTGGAGTCCCAGGTGTAAACTGCGGCATGCGCGGCGGTGGCGACAAGGAACGTGGAGATACAGGTGGAGAGGACAGAACGTGGCTTTGTGTTCATATGCAGGGATTGGGTGGAGGTTGAGTAAGCGGACAAGAATTGGTGTCCGTGGAGCAATATTTAGCTGTAAACAGCGGCCTCCGCATTAGAAATCGCAATGTATTTTAGACAATAGATTGTTTTTTTTCGCATTGCGACGGTTCATCTCGTAAGATCCGCCCTGCCGTCCATGAAACATTTTCTATTTCTCGCCAAACCGAGCAACCCGGTGAATGCCCAGGTGGCCCTTGGTATCGCCTCCTCCATGCGTCAGCACACCGAATGGCACGTCCAGATCATCCGGCCCGAAGCGTCGCTCCAGAAGTTCTCAGCCATGATCAAGCGCCTCCGGCCCGACGCGCTGGCGGTGCATTACGTGTTTCCGTCCGACATCATGCAAATGCTGGTGCAAACAGGTCTGCCCGTAATTGTGGCCTGCATGGACCTCTACCCCAATCTGCCCCTGCCCGTTGTCACAACCGATCACTACGCCTTGGGGAGAATGGCCGCCGAACATTTCCTGGAGCGCCAGTTCCTTCACTTTGCACAGATCGGTTATCAGCGGTCCTCTCAGTTCCCGCCCGAAATTTGTTCCGAGATGCCTTTGGACCCTCGTGTCGCCGGTTTCCGCGACCGTCTGGGTAAGGCAAACTTCGATTTCCAGGCCATCGATATCCCGTCCGTCAGCGAGAGCGCCGCCTTCTTTGCCCCATCGGGTCTTCCACAAACGCTTCTGAAGTGGCTGGCGGCGCTGCCACGGCCGTGCGGTATCTATGCCATTGACGACACGTTGGGAGCCGGATTGGTCAAGCTTTGCGTGCATAACAACATCAAGGTGCCCGAGGAAATCGCCGTGCTGGGCGCGGGCAACGCCACTCTCGCCTGCCACCTGTCGAAGCCGCAGCTTTCAAGCATCGCGGAATCGTTCGATGGGATCGGACACGAATGCGCCAAGATCGCGCTCGACTGGGAAAAGAACGGTTCGCCGGGACGTTTTGTGAAAGCCGTTTGCCCCATCGGAGCGATTACGCGCGAATCGACCGACATCCAGGAGGTGCATAGCCCGGTCGTCGCGCAGGCGCTCAAGTTCATCGCCGCCAATATCGAACGCCGGTTCAAGATTGGCGAGATTCTCAAGGTCGTCGGCGTTTCCAACCGGACGCTCGCCGCCCACTTCAACGAATCGTTGCGCCGGACACCGCTCATGGAAATCCGGCGCCAGAGAATCGAACGGGCCAAATTCCTACTCGCTGAAACCAACGAAACCGCCATCAAGATCGGCGCCCACTGCGGAATGCCGGAGCCCGTTTACTTTTGCCACACCTTCAAGGAAATGACCGGCGTAACACCCCAGGAATACAGGAAAAGGTTCGGACGCACGTAAGAAATTCTTCAACCCCAACGATTCAGCCTAAATCAGGCAGAAGATCTCGCGCAAAAGGCTTAGCGCGGCAGAGCCGCAACCGAATGGCTTCGCGCAGCAAAGGGCACAAAGCTCGCAAGAACCTCCAATCTCACCTATGGCTTCGCATGCAAGAGTGCGTATGGAAGTTCGCCAAGCTTCTTACCCGTAGAATCGGCAAGGATGACGGTCGGTATCTTTGTGGCGCCGTATTGGATGGCGAGCTCTTTGTTCCGCGTCTTGACCTCCGGCTTGAGCTTCCACAATGGTGCCATAACGATGTCAACCAGGATGAGCTTGCCCTTGACGAACTCATTAAACTTGTCCTGACCCAGTATTTCCTTGTTGAACTTCGCCGCGGTGAGGGGGTGAAAATCAAGGCTTCGGCGCCACCACAAGCCGTTCTCTAGCTATTTTCACATACGCTGCATCCGGGGTTGAGTCGGTAACGAGCGCATCCACGTCCTCCCACCCGCATTCCGCGATGAGTTCCCGGCGCCCGAATTTGGAATGGTCCGCTAGTAGAACGACCCGTTCAGCTCGGCTGATCATGACCCGTTCGACCTCTACCACCAAGTGATGGTTATTGCTGATCCCCGCCTCACCAATGCCGCCCACAGAAAGAAACGCCAGATCGGCTTGGTATTTTTGCAGACTGGCGGTGGCCTCCGGCCCCACGAGAAGACCCGAGCGAGGGTAAAGATAGCCGCCGGTTAGAAACACCTCCGCGCCGCTTGGGCCTGAACGCAGTCGGTCGATTTCATGGGCGATGAGCAGCGAATTGGTCACGATGCGCAGCGGCCGATCGGCAAACCACCGAGCCAATTGGAGCGTAGTCGTGCCGCCGTCAATAAAGACAATGTCGCCGTCTTTGCAGAACGCCGCCGCACGCGCGGCAATTCGGCATTTTTCTTCTGTGTGAATTTCTTCCCGCATGCCACTGGGAAGCATGGGGCTGGCCTGCGGATCGAGCGCACGAACCCCTCCCCATGTTTTTTCCGCCTTTCCGCATTCAACGAGCGCTACAAAATCCCTGCGTGCCGTTGCCTGTGAAACGGTGAACTGCGCGCACGCTTCCTCGACTGTCAATTCTCCGCGTTCGCGGAGAAGGGCAACGATTTTACCGATGCGGGCAGATTGTTTCATGAGAATAGATTGCCCATCATCTATCGGAATTTGCCGATTGGGGAAAGGCGTTTTGCACTCGATAGCCAGAAGATTGCTTCGGCAAAAGCAGGGAAAACGGGTTCCTTGCATTTACCGTCGCGCCAGTTGGCGGAGTTCGCAGAGCGATTCCTCGTGTGGCCGGTGCTTTTCAAAGAGCGATGAGGTGCCCACAACAAGGATATCCGCCCCTGCCTCGATCATCTTCGGGATATTTGACCAACTGACATTGCCGTCCACCTCAATTGCGGCCGCCAGTTTCTCGCGCACAATGAACTCGCGAACCTCCGCGATTTTTTTCAAGCAATGCGGGATAAGCCTCTGGCCCGCGTAGCCAGGATTGACGGTCATCACCAAAACCTGATCCACCAGTGGTATAAGGTGCCGCGAGCATTCCACAGGCTGGGCTGGATCGATGGCAATTCCGGGAGAAGCCCCCAGTTCGCGGATACGCTCGATAAGCCGGACGGGCTGATAGACCGTTTCGGGATGAAACGTCACACGAGCGCCCGGCAACGCACAGAACGGCTCAATGTGGCGCTCGGGATGCTCGATCATCAAATGCACATCGAACGGGATGGAGGTCGCTCCGGCGAGCGCCCGGCAGTAGTCGATGCCAAGGGTGAAGTTTGGGACGTAATTGCCATCCATGACGTCGATGTGCAGCCACTCGACCTCATATTTTTCAAGTAACCGGACTTCCCGCTCCAAGTGAAGGAAGTCGGCGCACATCATGGACGGAGCGAGCTGAACTGGTTGGACAGGCATCGGCGGTTGATTGGGTTATGATCGTTTTGAGTGAATTGTTCTTGATTGATGCGCCTCTTTCGCGCATTTGTCAATCACTTCCCAATCATCTTCTCGTCTCGATATGAAAAATTCGGTCTACTATTTGGACAAACCTGGCGGCAGCTTTCACGCCGTGGAAGAAGCACTGCCAGATCCTGGCTGTGGAGAAATTCGCGTCCGTACCTGCCGCGTTTCCATCTGCCAGTCCGACGTGGTGATCTATCGAGTGGGATTGCCGCGCATTAAGAGCTGGCCCGCCATCATTCTGCACGAGGTCAGCGGCGTGGTGGATGCCGTGGGCAAGGGCGTGACGAAATTCCAGGAAGGCGATCTCGTCGCTCTCGGCTGTGACATCCCCTGTGGCGACTTGACTTGCATCTACTGCGGCGAAAATGGAACGGGCGACTGGACCAGTTGCCCCAACACGCAAGCCACCGGCCACGAATTTCCCGGCTTCGCCCGGTCACACGCCATTTTACCCGATTGGTTTGTGAAGCTCGGACCCATTGCCAAGTTTGCGCCTGATTTTAACCCTGATCACGCCTGCCATCTGGAGCCGCTCGCTTGTTCGCTGGAGGGGCTCACCCGGGTGAACCACTGCATCGAAAATCGCATCGTGGTACTTATCGGCGCCGGTTCGCAGAGCACCTATGCCTTGCAATGCGCGCAGTTCATGGGGGCGCGGAAGATCGTCATCGTCAACCGCGGGGCCGAGCGTCTGCTGCGTGTGATCCGCGATTTCGGCGATGAGCGTGTGGTGGGCATCCCATGGGACGAAAACGTCGTTGCGAGGGTATTCGAGGAATGCAAACCGTTCAACGAACCGCATTTCGTGATGGTGAACGCTCCGGTGCCGCCCGCGTATGAATTGGCCACCAAATTAATGGGTTATGGGACCGTGATGGACAGTCACGCGGGGGTCAAGGGAGCGGGCGGCAAGCCCCGGATCGCGCACGAGGTTGATCTCAACAACGACATTCATTACAAGCTGCAATGTTACCAGGCAACCCACGGCTCGGGCCCGCACGGGATCAGCCTGGCACACCGCTTCCTCAACGAAAACCGCTTGCCACGCATTGATCGCATGACGAACTGCACCGAGCGCTTTCCTCACACTAAAATATTGGAAGCGATTCAACGAGCCGCAGACCCCGACAGCTTGAAGGTCATTATCGAATGGGACTGACGCTCAACCCAAAAATAATCACACCGCCATGAAAGCCCTTGTTCTTGAAGCTGACAAAAAACTCACCTACGTAACCGACCGCTCGATTCCCGACGGGCCGCAGGAGAACTGCGCGCTGGTGCGTGTGGCGGCATGCGGGGTTTGCGGAAGCGACCTACCGCGTGGCTTTGGCGGAAAAGCCTACCATTACCCACTCGTGATGGGGCACGAATTCAGCGGCGTGGTCGAAGAACCAGCGCCCAACGGCCGCTTCCCAAGAGGTGCGAGGGTAGCCGTGTTTCCCTTGCTGCCGCGCGATGCCGCAAATGATCCGGCGTGCCAGACGGGCGACTACGCGCAGGCACGGGATTATGATTATTATGGCTCGCGCCGCGATGGCGCATTTGCCGAATACGTCCGCGTCCCAGAATGGAATCTCTTTGCCGTGCCCGACCACGTAAACCTGCTCCACGCATCCATGACAGAACCGGCGGCGGTGGCGCTGCATGGCGTGCGCCGGCTTCACGGCCAGGCGGGCGACGATGCCGTTGTTTTCGGCGCGGGGCCGATCGGCAACATGACCGCTCAATGGCTGCGCATCCATGGATGTTCGCGCATCTTCATGGTCGATGTCGATGAGCGGAAATTAAGCGTTTGCGAGGCAATGGGATTCCATCCTGTGAACGCCAAGGCCGCTGATCCCGTGGAAGCCGTGATGAAGGCGACATGCGGAGCCGGCGTTCAACGAAGCGTGGAGGCCTGCGGATTGCCGCTGACCTTCCTCCAGGCGGTGCAAGTGGCTGGCCGCTTCGGCGAAGTGCTCTTCATGGGCAATATCGCCGGAGAGTTCAAAATCGGTGAAAAAGATTTTTCAAACATCCTGCGCAGGGAGCTGACGATCTACGGAACCTGGAACAGTAAAGTCGCCCCAGTTGGCACTGATGATTGGACTACCGTCCTGAAACACCTCGACAGGCAACTCGTCGTCGCCCCGCTCATCTCTGACCGGCCGTCGTTGGAGGAAGGTCCGGCGATTTTCGATGCACTCGTCAACCGTCGCGGGTTTCACAACAAGGTCATTTTCAATATTACTCCAGAAACGAACTGATGAATTTCCAACTCGGTCTCAAGACAGACGCCATCGAAACTCGGTACAGTTTTCCATGGCTATTCGATCTCCTTGCCGAGGAAGGCATTCGCTATGTGCAAGTTGGTTCGTTCTTCGAGCTTTACACCCTGGAGCAAGGCTGGTTCGAGCAGATCAAGGCGGAAGCCGCCCAACGCGGCCTCGTTTTGAAGAGCTTGTTCACCGCCCATCGCGAACTTGGCGGTTTCTTCTGCGCCGACCCTTACTTTGAACGCGCGGCACGGCGCGGCTGCGAGCGGTTCCTGGAGGTCGCGGCGTGGCTTGGCGTCGATTACTGCGGCTGGAACCCCGGCGCGATTCACCGCAACCGCCTGGATACAAAGGCAGCAGGCGTGGCATGTTTCCACCGGCATCTTCACGAACTCATGCACCGCGCTCGCAGCCTGGGGGTGAAGGCCATTACACTGGAGCCGATGTCCTGCCTGGCAGAGCCGCCTTCCACACCCGAGGAAATCCGGACCATGATGGAGACCGCCGCCGCCTACCATTGCCAGCACAGCGATTCCACCGTGCCTGTCTATCTGTGCGGCGACATCAGCCACGGTGTCGCCAACGCGCAGCGCAATGTGGTCCACAGCAACGTCGAACTTTTCGAATTCTCGATGCCATGGATGGCCGAGTTCCATTTCAAAAACACCGATGCGATTTTTAACAGCACGTTCGGATTCAGCCCGGACGAGAGACGACGAGGCATCGTTAATCTCGGCTGCATTCGCAGCGTAATCGAAAAACATGCCGCCAGCGTTCCCGTGAATGAGCTAGTGGGTTATCTTGAAATTGGCGGTCCAAAACTCGGACGCGACTACTCCGATCCCCTGCTCAGTTCCCAGCTCCGCACCTCCCTGCGCGCGCTGACGGAAGAATTCGGCGCGATCGCCGCGCATCAAGCCTGAAACACGTCACTCACCTAATCCCTTCCTATGTCGATGTACTACACCGCAAAAGAACGCTATGCCCAATGGGGCATTGATACCGAAGCCGCTCTTGCCACCCTCGCCGCCACGCCGATTTCTCTGCACTGCTGGCAGGGAGACGATGTAGGTGGTTTCGAAAACAAAACTCAATCCTACGGTGGCGGCGGCACGCAAGCCACGGGAAACTATCCCGGCAAAGCGCGGTCCCTGGAGGAACTCCGCGCGGATCTCGACCAAGCAGCGGCGTTGATCCCCGGCATGCTTCGTCTCAACCTGCACGCCAGTTATGCAGATTTGCAGGGGAAATACGTCGATCGCGACGCCCTCACTGTCGAGCATTTTCAAAGCTGGATCGACTGGGCGCGAAATCACAAATGGGGAATCGATTTCAACCCGACCTGCTACGGACATCGCCTCGCTGTTGACGGCTTCACCCTTTCGCATCGTGATCCGGCGATTCGCCGTTTTTGGATTGATCACTGTATCGCGAGCCGCCGGATCGGCGCCGCCATCGGCGAAGCCCTCGGCACTCCCGCCATCACTAACCTCTGGATTCCCGACGGTTACAAAGATATCCCGGCAGACAGGCTTGCTCCTCGTCAACGGCTGCTCCAATCTCTCGATGCCGTTTTTGCCGCGGGGGTGGACACCACGTGGAATATCGACGCTGTCGAAAGCAAACTCTTCGGGATCGGCGTGGAAAGCTACACCGTAGGATCGCACGAATTCTATCTTGGGTATGCCACCAAAAAAGGAATGGCACTTTGCCTTGATGCAGGTCATTTCCATCCAACGGAATCCGTTGGCGAAAAAATATCCGCCGTTCTGCTTTTCGTTCCCCGCCTTCTGCTTCATGTCAGCCGCGGCGTGCGCTGGGATAGTGACCATGTGGTCATACTCGACGATCCCACCAAGACGATCTTGGAAGAAGTCGTCGCCTGTGCCGCTCTCGACCGCGTTCATATCGGACTGGATTTTTTTGATGCCAGCATCAACCGAATAGCCGCCTGGGTCATTGGCACCCGCAGCACGCAGAAAGCCCTGCTCCTCGGTCTGCTCCGCCCTCTTTCCAAGCTACGCGAACTCGAAAACGCCGGGGACTACACCGGCCGCCTCGCGCTCTTGGAAGAAACCAAAGCACTGCCTTGGGGTGCCGTGTGGGAAGAATACTGCAACCGCCAAAACATTCCGATCGACGGCCTGTGGCTCCCAACCGTACGCGATTACGAGACTTGCGTACTATCCAAACGCTGACCTCATAGGCTGTCTACGCGCAAAACTTAATTACCTCCTCTACCACTTCCCTATGCCGAACCAGATCGCCCCATCTCCGCAGCACTTACGGTTCAAAATCACCCCGCTTCTGGCTCCCTTTCGGTCGCCCGATGGCGATGAGGATTTTCGTGTTTTTGTAAGTTGAGAAAGGACACCGGATTTTCGATTCGGTTTGCTTCCCGGCTTTCGAAAAAGCGAGGCGAGGAAAAAGGGGTCAGGCGACATTTCTTGACTAAATGGGACGGAGCCTGGAAATAAACGACATCATCGTCATGCCGCCACCAAGCGGAATTACGACTTCGAGAGTTTTGCCGGACGCGTTTCATGGATGGCGTTTAGCGGCTTCCGAATACGAATGCAAGGCCAACCGTTTTGCTGTCACGATATGTTGCCCGCCTTTTCTCTTGTCAACAGATGTCGCCTGACCCCTTTCTTGTCCGAAGTTTCTTGACGCTGAAAAAGTGGGGAAATAAAATTCAACAATGAGAACTCTCCTTGTGGCGGTTTTGTCGTTTTGTATTGGGGCGTTGTGGATGTCTGGTCGGCAAAAGGAACTCCCCCAATATTCCCCTGAAGTTGCTGTGGCACAGTCGCCGACGCCGGTTCCAAAGTTGGCGGAAACGCCGCCTCCGGAAGTTCTAAAGCAGGTACAGGCGCAATCGACCCCACAACCAGGGAGGGGTTTTATTTATGGAAATGTTAGAAGGGTGATGAATCACGGAAAAAGGGGGCAGGCGACATTTCTTGACTAAATGGGACGGAGCCTGGAAATAAACGACATCATCGTCATGCTGCCACCAAGCGGAATTACGACTTCGAGAGTTTTGCCGGACGCGTTTCATGGACGGCGTTTAGCGGCTTCCGAATACGAATACAAAGCCAACCGTTTTGCTGTCACGATATGTTTCCCGCCTTTTTCTCTTGTCAACAGATGTCGCCTGACCCCTTTCTCCCTTTCTCTCGCTAACAAATCCGCGGCAACTGTTCTCCGGTGAGCATATCGAGAATCCGGTTCACGCCGATCGCGCTTTTCAACGTCACCAGACCCGATGCCCGGCCGGCCCCCGCCTTCACCGTCCCAATTTCCAGGGCCTCGCCGCCGGGCGCATGTTGTTTCATCACCGCCAGCGCTTTGTCGGCGAACTCCCGCGGTACGAACGCGATGAACCGCCCCTCGTTGGCCACATACAGCGGGTCGAACCCGAGAATCTCGCACGCGCCGCGCACTTGCTCCTGAACCGGGATTGCCGCTTCGTCGGTCTCGATGTGGACGCCGGCGGCATGGGCGATTTCGTTAAGCGCGCTGGAGAGTCCGCCGCGGGTGAGGTCGCGCAGGCAGTGAATCTCAACGCCGGCTTCGAGCAATTCCAGCACCGGACGGGCCAGCGGCGCGCAATCGCTCTCGATGGTGCTCTCAAACTCCAACCCTTCCCGCACCGACATGATGGCCATGCCGTGACGCCCGATGTCGCCGCTCAGCAGCACGGCATCCCCGGGCCGCACGCTTGCCGGGGCGATAACCAGATTGTGCTCGACGAGGCCGATCCCCGAAGTGTTGATGAACACGCCGTCGCCCTTGCCCTTGTCGACCACCTTGGTGTCCCCGGTGACCAGTTGCACGCCGGCCTCCGCAGCGGCGTTCTTCATGGACTGCACGATGCGCCAGAGCGTCTCCATCGGCAGGCCTTCCTCGATAATGAACCCGGCGCTCAAGTAAAGCGGACGCGCCCCGCACATCGCCAGGTCGTTCACCGTGCCGTTGACGGCCAGCGTCCCGATATCGCCGCCGGGAAAGAACATCGGGCGCACCACGTAGGAATCGGTGCTGAACGCGAGACGCCGCCCTCCGATGTCAAGTAGCGCGCCGTCGTGCCGCTGCGCCAGAAGCGGATTGTCGAATGCCGGCACGAAAATACGCTCGATGAGTTGTTCCGAAAGCCGCCCGCCACCGCCATGAGCCATGAGGACCTTGGGATAGTCGTTGAACGGGATCGGACAGGATGGCAGGAAGTCGAGGGTGGAGCTTTCAGGGGGCATACGTTTCAGAAGCCAGCATATGGAACTTTGGTGGTCGCGGCAGCGTCTTGGAGTGCGGGCAGTCCTCTGCCGCTTTCGCAAGCCGGATACTCCCAACCTCCACCAGAAAACCTGTTTGCAACGAAAGTCTCGAGCATAACTCCTCCGCGCAGAGACGTGCATAGCGTAGGGGAACTGTTCTGAAGGGCGCCAATCGCGCATCCACGCCCTTTCCCAAAGCGGCAGAGGACTGCCCGCACTCCAAGACGCTGGCGCGTTTTTCGGAAATCCCAATGCAATCCCGCGCTCCCCCCTTCGCACGAATACATTCTCCCGCTCCTGCCTCGCTTTGCATCATGCTCCTCATGGGTTTCTCCGGTACCGGTAATACGCCGCGCACGCTCCTTCGTTCGAAACCATCGTCGCGCCCAGCGGGTGTTCCGGCGTGCAGCGCGTGCCGAAGGCGGGGCACTCGTTGGGCTTCTTTTCGCCCTGGAGAATGAGTCCGCTGATGCACTCGCTCGATTCCTCGGCGGTGTACTCGGCGACGCCAAAACGCTGCTCCGCGTCGAACCCGGCGTATTTCTCCGCCAGGCCGAACCCGCTTTGCGGAATCTCCCCGACGCCCCGCCATTTGCGCGGAATGATCCGGAACACCTCGCGCACGATGTGCATCGCCGGTTCGTTCCCTTCCTTGCGTACGACGCGCGTGTACTGGTTCTCGACTTCCGCGCGGCCTTCCTCCAACTGCTTCACAGTGAGATACACCCCTTGCAGAATATCGAGCGGCTCGAAACCGGTGACGACAATGGGCACCCGGTATTTCGCGGCGATGGGGAAGTATTCCGTGTATCCCATCACCGTGCAGACGTGACCGGCAGCGAGGAATCCCTGCACCCGGTTTCGCGGCGAGGAGAGAATGGCTTCCATGGCCGGCGGCACGAGCACATGGGAAACGAGCATCGAGAAATTGCGCAGCCCCTCGCGCTCGGCCTGGAAGACCGCCATCGCGTTTGCCGGCGCCGTCGTTTCAAAGCCGACTGCAAAAAATACGACTTCCCTGCCCGGATTTTCCCGCGCGATCTTCACCGCGTCGAGCGGCGAGTACACAATGCGCACATCCCCTCCCCCGGCCTTTACGCTCAGCAGATCGTACGCGCTCCCCGGCACGCGAAGCATGTCCCCGAACGAGCAGAAAATGACGCCGGGGCGCATGGCGATCTGGATCGCTTTGTCGATCAGTTCCAGCGGCGTGACACACACCGGGCAGCCCGGCCCGTGAACGAGCGTCACCAAAGGCGGCAGCAGTTCGTCGATGCCGAACTTCACGATCGCATGCGTCTGGCCGCCGCACACTTCCATGATCGTCCACGGACGCGTGGTGATTTTGGCGAGAGCGGCCGCGTAGCGTTCCGCGCCCTCTTTGTCGCGGTATTCGTCGACGAACTTCATGAGCCGAGCTCCGCGAGTTCGTCCATTTGCTTGAGGTAATCGAAGACGCGATGGGCCTCCTCCTCGTCGATCACGTTCAAGGCAAACCCGACATGCACGATGACGTAATCGCCGACTTTGGCCTCGGGCGTGTAGGCCAGGTTGATCTCCTTGACAATGCCCCCGAAGCTCACCCGCGCGGAACGGGAGAACTGTTCATCGCCGGCGACGCTCAGGATTTGGCCAGGTACAGCTAAACACATGAGGTCTTGTAATGGGGGATCGGTGAAAAAGCAAATGGCGTGGAAAGAACCCGCAAGATTCGCGTGCCGTGGGAACCAGGCCATCCCCGGTTTCCCTTTCCATAGGAGTTGACCCCGTTGCCCTCTGGCTGGCAGTATCGAAACGATGAAATTGCCATGACCTTCTTCACCTGTCTTATATTTGTAGTCGCCGCTTTGCTTGAGGTCGGAGGCGATGCGGCCATTCGACGCGGTCTGCGCGGCGGCGGTCTGCTTGTCATCCTCGCGGGGTTTGGCATCCTCGGCGCCTACGGACTCGTCGTCAATTCCGTGAAGTGGGATTTCGGGAGGTTGCTGGGCGTCTATGTCGCTTTTTTCGCCTTGGTCAGCGTGTTATGCGGCCGCTACATCTTCAGGGAATCGATTCCGGTCTCGACCTGGTTTGGACTCGCGCTGATCGTCGCCGGCGGTCTCGTCATCCAGTTTGGCCGCCAGTGATTGATGGAAGTCGGATGCCGAACAGCAAGCCCCCTTTCCCCTTCTGGCATGTGTACGAGCGCGAGGGATGGAAGGGAGTGCCATCCCTACCGTCCGTGCGCCATCCAAACGTGTCTTTTAAACCAATCCGGCCTTCTTCAGAGTCACGAACGCGCCGTTCTTGGTGACGGTCTTGAGAGCCCGCGCCGAAAGCTTCACAATGACGAACTTGTGAAGTTCCGGCACCCAGATGCGCTTGGTCTTCAGGTTCGGCGCAAAAGTGCGCGGAACATTCTTGGTTACGTGACGGCCAACGCCGCCTTTCTTCTTCGCCATACCGCGACGATGAATGATACTGCCGCGCGTTACGCCGACCCCGGTGATGCTACAAATTCGTGACATAAACTCTTCTGATTTTAAAAAAGGGGCGTAAACCTGACCGTTCGACCGCCCAAGGTCAAGCAGTTTTTTCGAAAGGTGAACACCTACACCACCGGGCGGACCTGGATGGAGTCGAAGAGCTCGCCCTCGACGTTGAGGTAGGCGACGATGACGAGGTTGTCGCCCGGTTCGATCAGCCCGCGTTTTCGCAGAATGTGCTCGGCGGAGGCGATGTTGCGGTTCGGGTCCTCTTCGAATGGCATGACCATGGGATGAGTTCCCCAGTTGAGGGAAATCTTCCGGCAAATCTCCATCGTCGGCGCGAATGTGAAGATGGGCGAGTGCTCCGGGCGCTGAGCGGCGATATAGTCGGCCATGATGCCGCGCCGGGTGAAAACGAGGAGCTTGGAGTTCCCGAGCGAATTGGCCAGAACGACCGCGGAATGCACGGTGCGCTGGCGATCCTCCCGCACGATGGCGGCCTTTGCATAGTTGGCTCCGCCGCTGCGTTCGATGCGGCGGGCGACTTTGTCGAGAACGCGAACGCATTCGAGCGGATATTTGCCGACGGTGGTTTCACCGCTGAGCATGATGGCGTCGGCCTGCTCGTAGACGGCGTTTGCAATGTCGGTAACTTCGGCGCGTGTCGGCACGGGGTTGTTGATCATCGACTCCAGCATGTGCGTGGCGATGATGACGGGCCGCCCCACCCTGAGGCAGAGTTTCACGATGGCGCGCTGGATGATCGGAAGCTCCTCCATTGCGCACTCGACGCCGAGATCGCCACGCGCAACCATGATGATGTCCGCCCGGTCGATGATGGCCTCGATGTTGCGCACGGCGAGCTGGTCCTCGATCTTGGCGATGATGCGGGCATTGCTGCCGTGTCCCCGAAGGATTTCGCGCAGCGTGTCCACATCGCCCGGCTCCCGGCAGAAACTGAGCGCAAACATGTCGACACCGAGGGTTGCGCCAAGGGCGACATCGGCGAGGTCCTTCTCGGTCAGCGGCGGCAGATTCACCTTCACCCCGGGCAGATTAATGTGCCGGCGCGACCCCATCACGCCCGGAGTCAGCACCCGGCAACGCACACGGTTATCCTGCTTTTCGAGCACCTCCATGTGAATGACGCCGTTGTCCACCAAAACGGTGTCCCCGACGGAAATGTCATCGATGAGGCCGTCGTAGTTCACGTCCACCGAGTATTGCTCGACGCTGTGAGCGCCGCGCACGGTGAACTCGACAACGTCGCCCGCCTTCAGGTTCAGCTTGGTCGGCAGATCGCCGGTGCGAATGGCCGGGCCTTGCGTGTCCATCAGAATCCCGACGACCATATCCAGATCGTTGGCAATCTGCCGGATTCGCGGGACGATCATGCGCACCCACTCATGGGCGCCGTGGCTCATGTTAAGGCGAAATACGTTGGTGCCGGCCAGGATCATCTCGCGAAGCATCGCTTCCGATTCCGTCGCCGGCCCGAGGGTGCATATAATTTTTGTAGTGCGCATAATTTCTCAGATCTTACCCGTTACATTGCCGAAGCCGCTCTTGTTTGGCGCTCGTTCCCAGGCTCCTGCCTGGGAATGCAGTATTCCCGGAGGCTCCAGCCTCCTGCCGGACCTCCAAGATCACAGCGCACCCAAGGCGATCGGGAGGCTGGAGCCTCCAAGACAAAGGCATTCCCAGGCTGGAGCCTGGGAACGAGACCGCGAAACTTGAGCCGTTTGTCGCCCATGCCCTCATTTATTCCGGCCCTTTCACCGAATTGGAATCGCCCCAGCCCATCTCCTTTTCTTCTTCATCCTGTATAATCCTTTTCATCCTGTCCTCCATCCTCTCTTCCTTGGCGTGCTTGGCGTCCTTGGCGCGAAATCTTCCGCATTTTTCAATCGGTTATCGCGCACCCTCCCCTGCCACGATTTCCAGATAACTGCGGTAGTCGTTTTTAGGCAGCCGCTCGATGCGCGCGTGCAGTTCCTCCAGCGTCAGGAAACCGGCGTTGTAGGCGATCTCTTCCAAACACGCCACCTTGAGCCCCTGCCGATGCTCGATCGCCGCCACGTAGTTGCTGGCCTCCAACAGGCTGTCATGCGTGCCCGTGTCCAGCCACGCCATCCCCCGGCCCAGAATCCGCACGAAAAGCTCGCCACGACGCAAATACTCGCTGTTGACGTCGGTAATTTCCAGTTCGCCTCGCGGAGACGGCTTCAGGTTGCGGCAAATCTCCACCACGTTGTTGTCGTAAACATACAGTCCCGGCACCGCGTAGTTGCTCTTCGGCTTCTTCGGCTTCTCCTCCAGGCTGATCGCGCGGCCCTCCCGGTCGAACTCCACCACCCCGTAGCGTTCCGGATCGCGCACCTGGTAACCGAAAACGCAGGCGCCTTGCTCGATCTTGAGCGCGTCACGGAAGAAATCCAGCGGCCCGTAGAAAATATTGTCCCCGAGAATCAGCGAAACGCCGGAATCCCCGATGAACTCCTCGCCGATCAAGAACGCCTGCGCGATGCCCGCGGGCCGCTCTTGCACGGCGTATTGCAGCCGGATGCCGAACTGCGAGCCGTCCTCCAGGATTTCGCAAAACCGCGGCGTGTCCTTCGGGGTGGAGATAATGAGCACGTCGCGTATGCCGCCCAGCATCAGCGTGGCGAGCGGATAGTAGATCATCGGCTTGTCGTAGATGGGCAGAAGCTGCTTGCAGACGACGCGGGTGAGCGGATGCAACCGGGAACCGGCCCCGCCGGCGAGAATAATGGCTTTTTGGATTTTCATGGCAGCGATATCGCGCCCAGGATTCGCCCCAGCCGGAACCAAAAGGACCGGTCGAGCGCCTTCTTGAGTCGCGCAAGTTCTTTGTCGGGCCGGTTCGTTTCGCCGGCAAACAAATCGGGAGTAAACCCGAACGCCCGACCGAAAGCAAGCCATCGCGAACGGACGGCGGCCTGCCGGAACCGCCAGAGTCCCGCGGCCTCCGACGCCCGCCGGATGCCGTCGCCGGCCGGCGCGGCCAGTTCAGGAAATTGCGAGGCATCCAGTGCGCCAAGCGTCGATTGCAGTTCCCCCGAATCGATGCCGCCCGCCAGCTTCGCCACGGTCGCCAGAAAAACCTCCAGGCGAAAATCGGAGTGGTTGCCCGAAAGAGTCCTGAAATAGCGCGTCAGCGCAGCCCGCAGATCGGCGGATTCGCCCAGCGGTCCCGCAAATTCACGGAAAAGGTCGAGATTCATTCTGAGGATTTCCCTGGCGACGCAGGAGGATCCGTCGCTCTTGATCGTGTTCGAACCGTGGGTGCGGTACCGCAAAAGCGGCTCCGGCAGCACGCCCAATTTCCCTTCCAGCGCCGCCGCAACCGCAAAGAAATAGTCGTGTACGTACCGGTAATCCCGGAACGGATGGGCGCGAGCGTACGCCGTTCGAATGACGAAATTGCTCGTGGTCTTCGCAAAGTTGGCAATGCCGAGCCACTCGGCCGGATCGCGCTTCGGATCTTCCCAAACAGCAGCCAACCGGCGCGCCTTGGGGTTCTCCGGAGGCAGCGCCCGGCCGTCGGCGTCGATAAACCTCAGAGCCGTGCAGACCGCTTCGACGTTCCTGTTTCCTTCAAGGACAGCGACACAGCGCTCCAGGCGGGCCGGTTCATAAATATCGTCAGAGTTGAGGATTGCGACGTAATCGGCGTCCCCGGCAGCCGCAATGCCACGGTTCAGCGCGGCGTGCGCCCCGGCGTTTTGCTGGACAATCAGTTCGATGCGGGGATCCCCCACCCCACGGATCACGTCTGCTGAACCGTCGGTGGAACCGTCGTCCACCACCACGACGCGAGTCGGCGGCAGCGTTTGTCGCAGCGCCGAGTTCACGGCGGCGGCGATGTAACTGGCGTGATTGAAAGATGGAACAATGACGGCGACCGTGGCCACAGATTCCGTTTTATTGCTTTTCTCTCGATTCGGAAACCTTAAATTCAACACCGATGTCTCCAGAAACTCCTACGATCCGCACCGAAGTGCAGGTGATGTTCTTCGACACCGACTGCGCCGCGGTGGTCCACAACATCGCTTATTTGCGTTTTATCGAGACGGCGCGCACGTATCTCGCCGAAAAGCTTGGCATGGGCTTGCGCGACATGGCCCGTTCCCAGGTGTTCCCTGTCGTCGTGCGCACGGAAATCGACTACAAGCGGCCTGCAATCCTGGGGGATAACCTGGTGGTGCTTGGGCGGCTCGAACGGGTGGAACGCAGCCGGTTCTGGTGCGCGTTCCAGATCGTCCGTTCCCCGGAAGAGACGCTGCTGGTGGAATCCCGCCAGATGTGCGCCGTGGTTCAGATGCCCTCCGGAAAGCCGGTCCGTCTGCCAGCCGACTGGGCGGTGCGCTATGCGCATCTGACCGCGAAGCGAGGGGACGGGACCGGCGGAGAGGCTTGAACAAAGATCCGGTAGTTGAAACCGCAGATTTCGCAGATGTGCGCAGATGAATCCAAGGCGCAGCCCACACTCTGCTGCTCTTGGACCTCACGCTCGCTCCGAGCGTCGCATGTTCTTTCCGGAATGTCAGGACGAAGCCCCGATTGCTGTCATCCTAAGCCTGCGAAGGATCTCACGAGGCGATCCGGACGTTCTTTTCAGTTGGCACGGAATCGGAACTGACGGCTCATCGTGCGGCGCTGTCAGCTTCGAGAACGGCGAATGGTCGCATGACGCTGGCTGGCATGGCGTGAGATCCTTCGACAGACTCAGGACAGGCTCTTCGCAAGCTGCCAATGAACCTGCCGGTTGTGGGAGGGCGACATCCGACGTTTGCCGTGGGGCGTTCGTTAACGCGACAGCGTCGTGGAGTGCGGCAGTCCTGTGCTGCCTTCGCGAGCCGGACCGATTTTCGACCCACCGGAAGACGTCTCCGCAAAGGAAGTCTTCGTTCGGTGTCTCATTCCTTCAGAGAGCGTTAGTCGCAAACGACGTCTTTTCCCAAGTCGGCACAGGACTGCCGCACTCCACGACGCTCGCGCGACTGCGAAGCCGCTCCCAGGTTCATGCCCAACAATCACCCTCGCGCTTTGGCGAGGTTAGCTCCTCAGGATGACAAATAATAAGGGCCGATTTGGTCTCCATGCTCGGCCCCGAATTTGTGGGTAATGATAAGAGAGGACTGCCGCAGTCCAAGACGCTGGCACGTTTGTCCAAAGCGCCAACCGCCTACACAATCAATTCGATCCTGCCGCTTTTCTCCGCGCGCGCCATGGCTTGGATGACGCGCAGACCTGCGGCGACCTCCTCCGGCGTGGTTTCATTCTCCAGTTCCTCGCCGAGCACCGCGCGGTAAAACGCGTCCCACTGGTAGTCTTCCGTACTGGCCGAAGCGATCGCCCGCCGGCTGACCGGTCGCCCGTCCCTGCGAACCACCACCGCCATTTCCGGGTGCTCGCGCGGGGTCTCCGTCTGGATGGGACCGATGTTCCGGTAAACCGTGCCGTTTTCGAAATTAAGCGTCAGCGTGCTCAGCCACCACTGCCCGTCGTTGACGCAGAACGATGAAAACACCGTTGCCAGCGCGCCGTTCTTGAACTTGATTCCAAGCTGCGCGTTGTCCGGCGTCGGGCGTTCGGTGAAGAGGCGCGAGTGCATCACAAAAACGCTCTCCGGTTCGCCGAAGATGCGGATCAAGTCGTTGATGAGGTAAATGCCGAGGCGGAAGATGGGCGCCACGGGACACTCCTCGGGGCTGTCGTACCAGCTTCCGTCGGCTTTTTCGTGATAGCGCGACCAGATATCCGCGCGAGCGGCGACCGGACGTCCCAAATCGAGTTCCCGTCGCCACTGTGCGATTTGATCGAGGTCCGGCGAAAAGAGCGGCGTCGGGGAATTCAAATGCACGGCGCGCTTGAGTTCCCGTGCGCGTTTCAGCACGGAGAGCGTCGCGTCGGGGTCCACATCGAACGGCTTGGTGGTAATTACATGTTTGCCCGCCTCGATGATCTTGCGGATTTGTTCCGAGCGCCCCACCGGCCCGGTCATCAGGCCGATGGCCGGAATGTCCGGATCGGCCAGCAAATCGTCGATGCTGTAGTAGGCCTTGACGCCGTACTTCGCCGCCACCGCATCGGCCTTGTCCCGGCTCCGCTGGCAGACCGCGGCCAGCTTGAAATACGGTTCGGCCGGGCCGCCCAGAAGTTGGTGGTCGATGATCTTGACCCCCCAGTTAAGGCCAATGATTCCAATGTTGATTCGGTTCATAAGAAATTATTTGTTTTCGCAGCCAGACAGATAGTCGAACCAGTCAAAGAAGGCCGCGTTCTCGCTGGGGTGTCCTTTTGCGGAGGCATACAGGCCGAGCATGACTCCGGTGTAGCCGCCCGCGACTTCCGTTGACAAAAACCGTAGTTTGCTCTCGGCGAGTGTCCTGCTTTCTCCATCGGCGACATAGCCGAACGAATACGAAGTCCGATCCGCCGCGATCCACAGTTCCACCGGTCCTTCGCCGATCGGTTCCGCGGCGACTTCGACCTTCAGCGCTCCCACTGTTCTGCGGACGGTAACGGCCCGTGTGCCGCCGCGCTCGGTTACGGCGACCTCGCAATGGAACCGGTTGTCGATCATCGCCGTCAGCCCGGCTTCCTCGCTTTCATTGCGGGGTTGGAAATCGACCAGCGCCGCCGCGCGGCACTCGAAATGTTGCTGGCGCCGCCCGACAAACGCCGGGCTGTCCAGATCGTGCAAGGTGACCGGTGAACAGCGCAAACGCAACCAGCCGGGCCGCTCCGACAGCGACCAGTCCTCTTCGCGCGGGTTCCGCAAATGAACCCAGCAAAACCGCAACCGGTCCGCATCGAAATCGTCGCGCGCGGCTTCTCCCGGCCATGGATGCGGCGGCAAACCCGGTTCAACGTCCATCTCCGGCAGCACGCGCGCGCCGCCATTAACCACCGGCCAGTCATCCACCCACGTCACCGGCGCAAGAAATGTCTCCCGCCCCAGATTGTGGAAGCCGAATTCCGCGTATCGGATGCCGAGGAACACCGCCCACCAGTTTCCGCAATGATCCTCGAAGAAATCCGCGTGGCCCGTCGCCTGGATCGGGTTCGTCAGGCTGCGGTGCGTAAGAACGGGATTGTGCGGGCACGACTCAAACGGCCCGTAAGGCGACCGCGACCGCGCGGCCGTAACCATGTGGCAATCGGCCGTGCCGCCCTCGGCGACGATGAGGTAGTAATACCCGCCGCGCTTGAAAAGATGAGGCGCTTCCGGATAGGACCCGCCGGTCCCCGGCCAGACGAAGACGGTTTCGGTCAATTGCTCGCCGGTCTCGATGTTCAGTTCGCTCTGGTAAACGCCGCGCACCGGCGCCCACAACGTGCCGTTGCCCGTCATATAGACTTTGCCGTCGTCATCGAAGAAGAGCGAGGGGTCGATTCCCCGCTGCTTAATCCAAATTGGTTCCGACCATTCGCCCGCCGGATCGTCCGTGGAGACGTAGAAATTTCCACCGCCGAGCACGTTGGTGGTAATCATGTAAAACCGCCCGTTATGGTGGCGGATGGTCGGGGCGTAGATGCCGTCGGAACATTTCAGGCCCCCAAGCGGAAGCTGGCTGTCGCGCGTCAGGCAATGGCCGATCTGCCGCCAGTTGACCAGGTCGCGACTGTGAAAAACCGGCACGCCGGGGAAATACTCGAACGAACTGTTGACGAGGTAGTAATCCGAACCGACGCGACAGACGCTGGGGTCGGGATAAAAACCCGGGAGGATGGGGTTATTGATGCGCATTGGACTTATTTCTGAGTCGTTTTCAAGCTGGCATTAGCGCAAAGGCGCGAAAAATCGAAAGGGGTTCGGTAGTCGCGCCAGCGTCTTGGAGTGCGGGTAGTCCTCTACCGCTTTGGCAGTGCGCCTGGCCACGTCTGGCATCCATTCCAATCGCAACACCCTCTGTCGGAGAGACCCGGAAAGCTCTGATGGCGAAGGGTATCTTCCGTAGGCAAGGGACTGTCCGGCTTGCGAAAGCGGCAGAGGACTGCCCGCA
>Ga0316218_1000543_pt1 | contig 50899 bp, 49 predicted proteins | sample TBH18003metaG_FD_203634 | JGI IMG/M metagenome (GOLD analysis project Ga0316218, IMG submission 203634) | Freshwater microbial communities from Trout Bog Lake, Wisconsin, USA - TBH18003 | ecosystem: Environmental > Aquatic > Freshwater > Lake > Hypolimnion/Profundal zone | place: USA: Wisconsin... | reverse complement strand
CAGAAAGAAATAAAATTTTCGTTAATTCTTTCCAATGCAATTCTTCCAGCTTCTCAACAAAAAATTTATACCTGGCTAAAATTGGAATTCTCTCCAGCAAATGAATCATCCAGGGCATTTTGTAATAGAGTAGCAGATAGATAACCAATCCCAAAGCCACTCCATAAGTTAGTATATCCAGCCAGGGTCCGGATAATGCATCCCAATGATGCGTTGCATCGAGTATATGTACACGAAGAAATATTAGGGCAATGAGTCCTAGTAGTAGCGTAACCACGGTCTGACTAATACCCGCCACAAATGATAAAAAGATGCCCCTGATTCTGTTACCTTCTTGCAGAAAGATGGCCCTCCCGGCTGGCTCCCCTATTCTGTTGATGGTATTGAAGGCCAATGCCTGTCCGGAAAAAATAGCCCGAAGAGCCATCAGAAAAGATATTTTCTCAATGCTCCTGACCAGCAACTGCCATTTAAGTGCTTCGAAGCCCCAGTTTACTAACATGAGGGCCATCATCAATACTAATTTCCATGCTTGTGGTCCGGAAAATGCGGAGCGGATCATTAACCAGGATGTATGAACATCCGACTGTTTTTGTATTTGCCGATAAATTGAGTAGGTTAACCATACAAAAAGAATGGGGCCGACAAAATAGTTCAGGAATATTTTCAGTTTCTTATTCAGGATGGTGGTTTATTCTGGTACAAAGAACGGTGTTACGGGTGAGATAGAAAAGTGGCAGTGTTGAATGGCAAAGAGTTGATTTGGACGTTTTGTTAAATTTGAACAACGTATTTTCACCAAGTAATGAAGAAAGATGAGATCATTCTCGGCATTGACCCTGGAACCCAATTAATGGGTTTTGCACTGTTGCGTATTCATAATCAGGTACCCCAGGTGATTTTAATGGATGTGTTAAAACTGGCAAAAGAAAAAGATATCTATGCACGGTTAGATATGATCCATTCCAAAGTAGCTGATCTGATCAAATTATATAAACCAGCTACATTCGCCATTGAAGCCCCGTTTTTTGGTAAGAATGTACAAAGTATGCTGAAACTGGGAAGGGCACAAGGTGTAGCGATTGCGGCCGCCATGCAGGCGAAAATTACGGTAACAGAGTACTCTCCTAAAAAAGTAAAACAATCCATCACCGGTAATGGTAATGCCGATAAGGACCAGGTATGGAAAATGCTACAACGTATTTTACAAATTGAAGAGAAACCGCAGTATTTCGATGCCACCGATGCATTGGCTGTGGCCTTATGCCATCACTACCAAAGCACTTCACCACTGGGCGCCACTGTAAAAGGCCTAAAAGGATGGGATGATTTTATTGCCAAAAATCCATCTCGTATTAAGAATAAGTAAGTGATAAGTAATTGGTAACGTATTGTGCTATGTAAACTATTTATACATAGCGCAATAGCTTAGTTACTAAATGAAAATTTAGGAGCTACCATTTCCTATGTTATGTATTTTGTACAGATCTGGGTTCTAGTAATTAGCATATAACCGTCATGTGATAGTGATGTAACAGTCATGTAACACTGATCATCCTTCGTTGCAACGCTGATCATCCTTCGTTGTAATTCTGTGCTTGTTTCGATGTTCCTGCGTTGATCTTTCGTTCATCCTTCGTTCATCTTTCGTTTTCTTTTGTTTAAATAGGCTCTTTTCAACCAGTACAGCAGCCCCTTAGAATATAGTTTAAGGGTACAGGAAGGGAGTATTGTAAAATACAAAAAATCAGAAATTATCTAAAAAAATAGAAGAAAAATAATTTACAACGCGTATTTACTTTCAGCAATTTATATGCCATCCTCCGGAAAATACTGGCACAATTCAATCCAGGTTTCTTTGCCTGCCCTACTAGTTCTTTCAAGAGGGTGTTCCCTATTAGTCCGTCAATAAGGAGGGTGGCGAAAGGTTTTCTATGGTAGTAAAAGCGAGAACGCCTTCTTGGTAGGCGGGCAAGCAAAGGTTCGAAAGAAATAATGAAATACGAATAGGCAAACCAATAGTAGGTTTTTTTAAAAGCACAACATATTAGTAGGTAATAAGTATAAGTGCTATTTTTTTGAATTTTGACTTAGGAAATCAAAGTAAAGAAACAATCGCGTTTTGCACTTGTTTGAATTCTTCTATGGATAATTTGAGTTTGGGGCGGGTAAAATTGAGATCATCCGCTGAATTGATTGGAATCAGGTGAAGATGTGCATGGGGCACTTCTAATCCGGCAACACTGATACCACAACGGTTGCAGAGAAAAGCTTTTTCGATGGCTTGGGCAATGGGTTTGGAAAATAAAAGAATCTCCGAGAGATAGTCATCACTCAAATCAAAAAAAATATCTGTTTCTGTTTTGGGTACTACCAATACATGTCCCTTTACCATGGGAAATATATCCAGGAAAGCATAAAATTTTTTATTCTCTGCAATTTTATAAGAGGGAATTTCGCCGGCGATGATTTTTGAGAATAGGGTCATGGTAAAATAATTGTAAGGGAAAATTGAGAAATTTCAAGCTAAGTACAAAAAAGAATGCGCTAACCAGGGTTAACGCATTCTTTTTCTTATTGGAGAATGATTTGGGTTATACGGTAATTTCTTCCACCCTGAATTTCATAACACCATTGGGTGCCTGAATTTCAGCCACTTCGCCTTTTACTTTTCCCATCAGCCCCTTACCAATTGGGGAGCCTGCAGAGATTTTTCCCAGTTTCAGATCGGCTTCTTTTTCGCCCACAATCTGGTAAGTAACCGTTTTTTTCGTAGCCATATTGGTAATGGTTACTTTGGTAAGTATGGTTACTTTGCTGGTATCAATGGAATTGGTGTCCACAATTTTGGCATTGGCAATCACCCCTTCCAATTGTTTGATTTTGGCTTCAAGCATTCCCTGGGCCTCTTTGGCAGCATCGTATTCGGCATTTTCCTTCAAATCACCTTTTTCGCGAGCCTCGGCTATGGCACGTGAAGAAGCCGGACGATCCACAGATTTCATCTTATGCAACTCTTCCCGCATTTTCTCAAATGTCTCTTTTGTAACATACATATTAGCATCACTCATAATCAATCGGTTTAAAAGAGGTAAAAAAAATACAACGCCACATTTGATTGCAGCGTTGCAGTCGGTAAAAATAAAAAATCTTTCCCAATCGGCGTAAGAATAGCTGGTTAGTAGAAAAATAATTTGGAGATATAAAATAACGTTCTATATTTGTAGTGTACTATTACACTAATACACTGTTTATGATAGAATTGCACAATATTACCTTCGGATACTCAAAAAAACAGGGTTTATATTCTAATCTCAACTTACGGTTAGAAAAAAATTTCACTTATGGCTTACTTGGAAAGAATGGTGCGGGTAAATCAACATTATTAAAGTTGATGGCCGGTCTTGTGTTCCCAAACTCAGGAAAGATTAGTGTGATGGGTCAAAATCCGGCTAAAAAAAGTCCGGATTTTCTAGAAAATCTATTTTTTATTCCAGAAGTAGTAGATACACCTGAAATGGATGTACTGGATTTTGGGGATGATTATGCCCCATTCTATCCTCGGTTTGATAAGGAACTGTTTCTGCAATTACTTAATCAATTAGAAGTACCCTTAAAAAACCTGAAAGAACTAAGTTATGGCCAAAGAAAGAAAACATGGATTGCATTGGGTATCGCCAGCAATACAAATTTGCTATTGCTGGATGAGCCAACAAATGGTCTGGATATTCCTTCTAAACGACAGTTTAGAAAAATAATGGCTTCCTGCATTAATGAGGACCGATGTATTATCATCAGCACGCACCAGATTCGTGATCTTGATAGTCTTATTGACAGGATTTTAATTTTAGATGAAGGTGAATTGGTGATTAATGCTGGACTTGAAACAATTGCCCATAAATTAAGTTTTCAAAAATTTGATTCAGAAGAAGCAGCTAACCATTGCCTTTACGCTGAAAGCTCGCTGGGCGGAACATACGGTTTACTGGAAAAGAACGGAGATGAAAAATGGGGAAATATTGATATTGAATTGTTTTTTAATGCCAGTATAGCCCATAAAAAATATATGCAAAATCTATTCAGCTCAAAATAATATCCAATGGCAGTTTTAAATAGAAAAAATCGCTTTAGCTTATTGTTCCGAAAATTTTGGAGAGAAAATCGAAAGAATTATTTACTCTATTCTCTAGGTTTTTTCAGTATTATCTTTTTGATTTATGGCTATAGTATACTTAATTCATTGCATGACACGTTTCCAAAATTAATACAACTCACAACTTTTTCTGTTGGTTTACTATTAGGGGGCACTTTATTTGCAGCTTCCTTTTATGGCTTATTTGCGACACCTGCCAAAGCCATTCGATTTTTACTCTTGCCGGTTTCGATTGGTGAAAAATTGCTATTAAGCTATTTGTTTACACAAGTTATATTTATTGCTATTTTCCTTACTATTTATCATGGAATTGATTGGCTACTTTGTTTCTTTTATAATCATTTTGTTGAAATACCGAAAAACCCTTTATTACGAATAGCCCAGGAAGACTATAAAGGTGTTCCATTAAACATAACTAACAGTTCAGTGCTTATTAACCTTTTTATTTTCGTTCTATTAAGTTCTGCAGCACATTTTGGAGGGCTCAGCTTTACTAAAAATGCATTTATAAAAACCATTTTACTCATTATATTATTTTGGCTAGGAATCAATGCATACCACCATCTGCTATTAAACTTTTTTTTACCGCCAAACTCTTCACCCCATGGAATATTTTTTACAGACTCATTAGTAATACTAAGGCAGGGGGGAAACTGGCTTGTTAAACTGCCTGGATATTGGTTACCCACTATATATTGGTTACTTCCCTGTATTATATATATATCACTTTGGACAGGCAGTTATTTTAAATTGAAGGAAAAACAGATTTAAAGAAGATACATCATTTATGGAATTCAATAATACTCAATCTATTTATTTACAAATTGCGCAAATTATATGCGAGAAAATTCTGCGTGGAGTATTGAAGCCAGAAGAGCGTATTCCATCTGTAAGAGATTTGGCGGTTGAATTAGAAGTAAACCCAAATACGATATTACGCACCTATGAATTTTTGGTAAGCTTGGATATTATTTCAAACAAAAGAGGTATAGGATATTTTGTTACTCCAGACGGCCATAAAAAAGCTACCGAGTATAAAAAACAGAACTTCCTCAATACAGAATTACCTGAATTGTTTAAAACTGTGGCTCTTTTAAATCTTGATTTCAACGAATTGAAAGAAAAATATACTCTCTATTTGGCGGACTTAAAAAATAAAACAAATGAATAAAAGTACTATTGCGCTTATAATCGCCTTGGCAGCTTTACCATTATCCCTAACTCTGGTATTTGTAAAATTAGGAGATCAATATAAAAAAGGAGCTTTAGTAAACTCCTTAGTACCCAAAATATTACCACCTTTTCATCATATCAAAGAATTAGCACCTCCTAAACTAGCAGTAAACTATTCAAATTCAATTACCTTGATACAAAACAAAGATTCTTTTGCTATTTTTCATGACTATTATGATGATTTAGGGATGAATTTTTTTGTTTCAAATGATACGCTTTTTTTAAAAGAAGATGAAAAAATAAAGGATCCGAATTATCATATAACTATTTATTATAAAGACCTTTCCTCAATAAATTTCGTCAATTCTTTGGTTAATATGTTTACTTGCAAATTGGATAGTTTACTTATTCATACTGAAAATCAAACAAGATTAACATGCTTTGGCTGTCAGGTAAATCGATTTAAAATATCTGCTGCCAATTTTTCCGTAATTACACTAACTGGCTCTGATTCAATAGAATACGCCAATATTCATTTATTTGATCAAGGAAAATTAGATGCTACAAATGTGGTATTTAAAAGAAAAGATTTAGATATGAGCGCATACAGCACTTTATCAATTTATGGTAAGTCAATCGAAACCTGGGGGATAAAAAAGGTAACGAACTAATTTTGCCAGGGTCATTTTTCGAATGGAATTCAAAAGAAAAAACTGCCGTATTCTTTTAGGCGTAAGAAATCAACAGATTTTGAATTTCAACTTAGTGAAATCAAATACCTAATTTTTCCAACAATACTTTAGCCATCTGATAAAATGCTTCATGACTATACCCCGCTATATGTGGTGTGATAATTACATTGGATTGTTCGAGGAGCCAATCAAGATCCGCTTGTTCATCAGGTGTATAAGTGTCTAGTTTTTCATTCTCCAATACATCCAGTCCTGCCGCCCTGATTTTGCCGCTTTTCAACGCCCTGATCAATGCCTTGGTATTGGTAATTTTCCCCCTGCTCGTATTCAGGAAATAAGGTTGTTGCTCCAGCGAATTAAAAAATGCATCATCAGCCATATACACCGTTTCATCGGTAAGGGGCAGGTGTAAGCTGATTACATCTGCATATCGTGCTATCTGGTCAATCGCCGCTTCACGTATATATCCTTTAGCAAAACCTGATTTATATACATCATTTGCCAGTATGGTTACATCAAAAGAAGAAAGTAGTTTGGCAAAAGCCGAACCGGTATTTCCATACCCAATAATGCCAACTGTTTTACCTGTCAGTTCATCAGCGCGATTGGCATCACGTATCCATTTTCCTTTTTTTACTTCCTGATGGCTGCTATGGATTTTGTTCATCAAACTCAATAAGATTCCGATCTCATGTTCGGCCACTGCATTGCGGTTGCCTTCGGGACTGCTTACACAACGGATACCTTTTGTGATGGCGTATTCCGTATCTACCAGTTCCATGCCGCTGCCTAGTCTGCCGATCCATTGTAATCCAGCCCCTTTATCAATCATTTTCTTATCTATCCTTAATCGCGTTGTAACTACCAGTCCAACCGCATCGTCTATTATGTCTAACAATTCATCATAATTAATAGCAGGCTGGTAAACTACTTCAAATCCGGCAGCGCTAAGTGTTTGCAGCAGGTAATCGTGTACTTTGGCGGTTATAATAATCTTTGGACTCATTCAATTTCTTTATGGCAAATCGTAAGCAGAAATGGATTATCGCATTCTAAAACTAAGGGCGGCAAATTGTTCAATGCTTAATTGCTCGGCTCTTTTATTAAATATTTCATCCTGCAGTATTTCTTCATCAAATAAACCTTTTACTGCATTGCGTAACATTTTTCTTCGCTGGTTAAACGCCGCTTTTACCAAAACCGACAGTGCTTTTTCAGATTTTACAACTATCGGATTTTCTTTTCGTGTTAACCTGATTACTCCACTCATTACTTTAGGCGCTGGTGTAAAACTCTCCGGAGGCACATCAAATAAATATTCCACATCATAAAATGCCTGTACCAGCACACTTAGTATTCCATACACTTTGGTTCCCGGCTTAGAAACAATGCGCTGGGCAACTTCTTTCTGGAACATCCCGATCATAACCGGCACCTGTTCTTTCCAGTCCAATACTGTAAACAGTATTTGCGAAGAAATGTTGTAAGGAAAATTACCCACTACAGTGAAAGGCCCTTCAAATGGTGGTTTTATATCTAAAATACTGTTCTCAATAATTTTCCCTTTTATCTTAGGATAGTTCTTTTCAAGGAATTCGACTTTTTCATGGTCCAGCTCCACGGCAATAAAATCGATATTGGGTAAAGGCAAGAGGTATTTAGTCAATGCCCCTGCCCCCGGCCCCACTTCCAGCAATTGTTGGAACGCTGTTTCCTGTAAAGCAGATAGAATCCTTTTACAAACCGACTCATCTTTCAGGAAATGCTGACCCAGTGATTTTTTTAAAGTATACTGCATTGCCGCAAAAATACAGATTACCACCAGTAATCAGACTTTATCAAATAAGCAACAACCCTAAACAACCCCAAACTCCAAACCCCCAACCCCAAACCAATCCCGCCAACGGCGGGAAATCCCCAAAGCATTCCCTACCATTTATACTCTTTGCCCCCTGCCTTATTCTTCCTATTTTTACCAACTAAATACCTGAAATGAGTAACGAATTGCAAAAGCCTGTTATTGGGTTTACCTGCGGAGATCTGAATGGAATTGGGATTGAACTGATCATAAAGAGCTTATCCGATAATCGAATCCTGGAGTTTTGTACACCGGTTATTTTCTGCAGCAATAAGAGCCTGAATTTTTATCGTAAGGGATTACCCGACTATAATTTCAACTATTCCAATGTTAAAGAGCTGAACCGCCTTAACCCCAAACAGGTGAATGTGTTCAATTGCTGGGAAGAGGAAGTGGCGATTACACCGGGTCAATTAACTGAAACAGGTGGCAAATATGCCCTGATCTCTTTACAGGAAGCAACAAAAGCGTTGAAAGAAGGACTGATACAGGGATTGGTAACTGCGCCGATTCATAAAAAAAATATCCAGTCAGAAGCATTTCAGTATTCCGGTCACACCCCTTATTTGAAAGATATTTTTGGGGTGAATGATGTAGTGATGTTGATGGTGGCCAGTAATATGCGGGTAGGATTGGTAACCGAACATATACCCGTTGCCGAGATTGCAAAGCATATTACCAAAGAGAATATCATCAGTAAACTCAAGATTATTCATAGCAGCCTTCAAAAAGATTTTGGCGTTGATAAGCCCCGGATTGCCGTATTGGGGTTAAATCCACATGCAGGTGATGAGGGGTTAATTGGCAATGAAGAAGAAACCATCATCAAACCCGCAATCAAAGAAGCCAAGCATAGCATGATGGTATTTGGACCCTATAGCGCAGATGCTTTTTTCGCACGCGGACAATTTGAAAAATTTGATGCGGTTTTGGCAATGTATCATGATCAGGGGTTGATTCCATTCAAATCACTTGCTTTGGGAGAAGGAATCAATTATACAGCCGGTTTGCCGGGTATCAGAACCAGTCCCGACCACGGCACCGCATTTGATATTGCAGGAAAGGATAAGGCTGACCATAGTTCTTTTCTGGAAGCCATCTTTGAGTGTATCGAAATCAGCAGAAAACGTTTTGGCTATGCGCAGATGCGTTTAAATCCTTTAAAGAAAATCAGCGCACGAATGATAGCAAATGCGGTAGATGAACGAATTGAAGAAGCAGAAGGTTAATAAGGAATTATGTATCATATCAGCAACGGACCATTACGCGTAAGCATTGCGGCAAAAGGAGCAGAAATTCAAAGTATCTTCCATAGTACTTACCAATTGGAATATATGTGGAATGGTGATCCTGTTTTCTGGGGTAAAAAAAGTCCGGTACTATTTCCTATTGTTGGCGGATTGAAAAACAATAGTTATCAGTATAATGGCAATACTTATTTTTTAGGCAGACATGGATTTGCCAGGGAAAAATTATTTACGGTAACAGCTCAATCACCCAATAGTATCCAATTTACGATTGAACCGGATGCAGAAACAGAAAAAGTATATCCCTTTGAGTTTCGATTTTCTGTTTTATATACATTGGATGAGCAAAAATTGCATATCAAATACCTGGTAGAAAATGCGGGTGAGACTGCCATGTATTTTTCCGTTGGCGCTCATCCTGCTTTTGCGGTTCCATTAATTCCGGGAACTAACTACACAGACTATTATCTTGCCTTTAATAAAAAAGAAACAACGGGTAAATGGCCATTGTCGGCTGATGGGTTGGTAGAAACTTTATCAATTGTAGTGCTGGATAATTCAAATGTACTTCCACTTACCAAAGAGTTGTTTCATGGCGATGCGCTTGTGTTCAAACACCTGCATTCATCTTCGGTTTCTTTATTAAGTGATAAAACCACTCATGGTGTAAAAGTTCATTTCAGCGGGTTTCCTTTTATGGGTATCTGGAGCGCAAAGAATGCAGACTTTGTTTGTATTGAACCCTGGTGTGGTATTGCAGATAGTGTAGATACAAATTCAGAGCTAACCCAAAAAGAAGGGATTCAACATTTAGATGCAGGGCAGGAATTTGAAAGAAGCTGGAGCATTGAAGTATTTTGATCATTTATTCTGCATTGCTCACATGCGGCATCCGTTATTTAAACACAGCATCAGGTAACCCCTTATTGATTTGGTAGTTGGTATAGGTAATTTCTACTCTTCCTTTTTTATTCTTCAGTTTATCTGCTTCTGAAAGTGGTTTCTCTTCATCATTAAATTCCAGCGTTATTCCTTTGGGTAATTTATAATCTTTGGTATTAAAAGTAAAGACCACTTTATCGGGAAGTCCATATTGTGTGTATTGCCCATAACTCATTTCAATCTCATAGGTTCCGTTTTCGCGTGTTGTAGTTACGGCTTTTTTTACCAGCAGATTGGTTTCATCAATATACATAGTAGTAAGAACAATATCACTATTCTCATTAGCGGGAAGTAATTTTACAATCCTGGTTTTACTACCGCCAATCATCGCTTCACCGGCTGCCAATGCTACAAAATCACTGGTGGCAAAAATGGAATTCATATTTACAGAAACGCCACCTTTTGGTAAGAGAGAAATGCCGCCATCCTTTTTTAATCTGAATTTATTGGGCTTCTTAAAATATACTTTCACTTTTCCTATCGGTGCTTTAATAAAAGAGACATCTGTTTTCATTCGTCCATCTGCCTCATAATCATTCACCTGATCCAGTTTTGCTTTTACCCGCATAATCAATGCGGTCATATCCTGACTATAGGATGAAAAAGATACTAAAAGGAATATATAAACAAAAACTATTTTACGCATTTTTTCATCAATTTTTACAGTTACTCTTTATCTTTCTGCTTAACAATACACTATTTGAATTTGATACATTAACTCAACACATCTTTTTTCCTGAATACCAAAACAGATGCGGTAACAAATCCGATAATATGCAGAAACAGCACAATCGCTGAAGTGATAATCTTCTGCGGGTTCTGTATACTACCCTTGATAGATTCATTTGCATCATTTACTTTGATATCAAAAAATTCTTTCCAGCCAATCATATGTGTAGTAAATAGAAAGGGTTTTACTTTATTGAATATCGGGATATTCAAAGTGCTGAGAATGGTAAAAAATATGATCACACTCATCGTAGCCACAATGGGTCCGATTGAATTTTCTGCAAATTGGGAAAACAGAAATCCCAATGAGGCAACGGTAGTCATGGATAATGCTGCAAAACCAAAAGCCCAGGCATAGCGCCAGAAAATATCATCTTTCTTAAGCAGGACCACATATTGAGATTTTAAAAGAAAGAGATCATCCACACCAAACAAAAGCATATTCAGGAATAATGCCAGAATGGCCAGCCAAATCAATAATAGCAAGGTATAGGCAACTGCCGCTAAAAATTTAGCCAGCAGAAAATGGGTTCTGCTCATCGGTTTTGTGAGCATGATACGAAGGGTGCCCATATTGGCTTCTCCGGATATCATATCAGCTGCCACTAATGCAATTAATAAGGGCACATGAATTAACAGGATCTGTAGTACGATATAGCAAACCTGGTATCCATTCAATATTTTTCCTTCTACCGTAAGTGAAGAAGTAATATCCCGCATCATAAAACCTACATAGGCATCCCCATCCAGTTTCAGGCCAAATTGGATAACGCCAATCAACCCGGCTACTGCTATAAATGCAATATAGGTTCTGGGTCTTCTGAATATTTTGTATAACTCAACTTGAATAAGTGTCCACATGTTGGTTGGCTGATGTTACCTGTAAAAAATAATCTTCCAGCGAATGCCTGGGTTGTATAGAAAGCAGTTGTATATCCATATCTACCAGGTCACGATGTAATTGCGGTATCTGCAACCTGTCAATTTTGATCAGAATGGCTGAATCTCGTTGAGGTTGGAGGTGTTGCGCCCAGGAACTGATCTGTAATTGTTCTAATGCATACTGGTTATCGAATGTTTGCAGTTCAACGATGGTCTGTGCAGGATCAAAAAGGTCCAGCGCATTCCCCTCCACAATTTTTTTCCCCTTATCAATGATTAAAACTCGCGACGCTACCTGTTCAATTTCATTTAGCAAGTGAGAAGAAACAATCACGGTCTTTTGCAGATCCCTGCTCAAATGAAGAATCAGGTTCCTGATATCTGCTATACCTTGTGGATCTAAACCATTGGTGGGTTCATCTAAAATAATCAGGCGTGGATCATGTACCAGGGCAATGGCGATACCCAATCGCTGTTTCATACCCTGCGAAAAAGTTTTGACGGTATCTTTTGCCCTATGAGCCAGACCCACTTTGTCTAACTGATCCATCAATTTAGCATCAGATAAGGAAACGCCGCTGAGTCGGGCAAATAATGAGAGGTTTTCGAATGCGGACAAATACTTATATACATCCGGCTTCTCAATCACGGCCCCAATCTGCCTGAGTATCTCAATCCTGTTTTTATTCAGCGGCATTCCAAAAATCTCAATTTCGCCCGCTGTTGGTGTAATCAAAGTTACCAGCATACGGATGGTGGTACTTTTACCTGCGCCATTCTGACCAAGGAATCCATACACATCTCCTTCATTCACCGAAAATGAAAGATCGTTTACGGCTGTATTATGCTTAAACGATTTGGTAAGTCCGCTTACTTTAACAATGGTTCCCATCTTATTCAATAATAACAAAGATAGGCTAAAACTGTTCGGAGAGGGGGCGAGTTACAGGTTGTGAGCTAGGGGTTGCGAGTTACGGGTTTACGATCTTTGCAAAAAGACCATATATCATCCAATGACCAATGACCCTTCTACCCCTCTTTCCCCGCCTGTAAATACTGTTGTAATGCTTTTACGTATTCTTCAAATGCTTCAATTCCTTTGGGAGTGATTTTGCAGGTGGTTTGCGGGTAATTGTCTTTAAATTGTTTGAGCACATCGATATAACCGGCTTCTTTGAGTTTTTGAACCTGTACACTTAGGTTACCGGCCGTGGAGTTGGTTTTTTCACGGATATAGGTAAAGTCGGCTTCTTTTACAGCAATGAGCAGGCTCATCACTGCGAGGCGTAGTTGTGAATGTAATATAGGGTCCAGCTCTTTAAACATTTTCCTTTCTCTCTTTTAGATAGCATGCACGTAAGATCAACCCGGGTATCAGCCAATTGGTAATACCGGCGATCCCGTTCAATAACAAATCATATTTAGAAGGTGTATAACAGGAGATCAGAAAATATATATAACATAGTATACCGCCTATAATCATGGGCCTGAATTTGGTTGCAATTCCTGTGGCCAGGGTGGGCATTCCATATAACAATAAAAAAAGAGAAGAGGCACTCAGGATATAAGGCACAAAATGTTTACTCTCTCCTGTCTTAGTATTTTTTATCAATAATTCAAACCCATCCGCAGCAAAAAATTTATCTGAAATGGCGGGGATTACATTATTATAAAAGGATAATGCAAAAATACTGATCCCAAATACCAGCCATATGGCATTAACGGATGATTCTTCATACTTAACCACTTTTCTTTGTCTCGCTTGTCTGATAGAAATAACGATCTGTGGGATAATGGCTATGAGTGTAATCAGCCAAATATCAAAGCCAATCGAAAAATTCCATTGTATTTCTGAAAAGCTTACCAGACCAGCTATGCCAACCACCGTTCCCCATAAAATAGCACTGGTTCCACTTTCATGAAAACCATTCTTGGCTTTGTGGATCATTTTGGTGATTAGTTCTAAACTTTCCTGCTCTGTAAGTGGTTTTTGATCTTCCATAAACTAATTTTCTTTTTGTCTGTATTTGTTACGCAATAAATATCCCGGAATAATATAACTGGTTAATATAGCTATTCCGCCAAGCAATAACTGGTTATCGTAATCAAATCTCACTGAAATGACTGCAAAGATAAAATTAAGTATCCCGCCAATAACCAATGGCCTGAATCGAATGAGTTTACCCGTAACAAATGTGCCGATCGCATAAAGGAGAATATAATAAGTAAATGCGGTCTGCCAGGCACTACTGAATATATTGATCAAAACCAGCGTAACAAAAGATAAAGCCAGACTTATCCATAAATAATCCAGGGCTTCTTCTACAAAAGTTTTGACTCTTTGCTTTTTAGACTGTCGTGCTCCATAGATTGCGCTAATGATACCACCAATAGGCATTAACCACCAGATGATATAATGATTGGGATAATGTACCATTACTTTCAATACGTACTCAATGATACAGGAAGCAAACACCAGCCATCCCCAAAACAGGAGGTAAAAACTATCTGCCGCAACGGATGTTTTCGTTTTGGTGATCATGGTCCGGATCAGCTGCAGACTTTCTTCCGGGGTAAAATCGTTTGTATTTTCCATAGCGGTAGTTTTTGTCCAGTTAATCTGTTTGCTTTTTTTTATGAGTAGTATATTTTCTAACAAAGTAAGTGATCAATACACTACCTATCAGGGTTGGTGCCAGCCAGAGTACCCAGTTGGGTTGAAATTTTACATTCACAACCAGGAAAGCAGTATACGATGCAATCATCGCGCCCATCATCCGAATAATATGGTTACGCATCCAGGAAGCTTTAACAGACTCTTTTCCAGATAGCAGGATAAAATCCTTTCTCGCAAAATTGATACTAATTAATCCAAATACAATGGGTACAATGCCAAAACTGCTACCCTCTCGCATAGTAATTGCTCCCATAATTAGTAAGAACAGGCCAAACAATAACCCGAATACCGGAATGGCATAATCCAAAAGGGCAAACGAATGGATGGGCTGTTTCAATTTTCTTTTAACATATACAATCCGATACCCGCTACTAATCATATAAAGCGTAAACCCACCTACAGCAAATAGGAATAAATTATGATGCTCCGGTAAGTTACTTAATACTAATGCATCTAATGAAGCGATCAACATTGCCCAGAAAAAAACAACTCCGCTAATTTTATGAAGCTTACTCCCTTTTTTTGCTGAAGCAGCAATGGTACCACTGATGAGACCGGCAGTGCCACCGGCAATATGTAAAATCAGTAAACTTTTAAAAAGAGAAAGCATGTGGTAGCGTTAATAATTAAAGGTAGCAGTGGTTGTTAACCACTGCTGTATTAGATTCACATATTACTGACAGGCAGCCAATAGTTTTTCTGCCTGGTCCTTACCCCAGTTCGGGTGTAAAGGCGATGCCGGTTTAAATGTTTTGAATAATTCTAAAGATTTTTCGAATAATTTTTTTGCAACAGCTTTCCCACCTCCAAATGCTTCTGGTGTATTCATTAGTGTTTGTCCATCCAGTAAATAAATTCTTGGATTATTAGGATCGGCTTTTTGGGCTTCTTCCAAAGCATTTTTTGCTTCTGCACCATAGGTTTGGTAACGAGTCATGGGATCTACCATCATTTCAAGAATGGAAGCCATTTGCTTAAGACAATACAATTCAGAATTATGCTCAATTGCTTCGGCCTTAGCAATCAGGTCTTTACTTTTTTCACCTACTTTATCTTTATCCGCTTTGGGGTTCATCCAACCGGCATAGGTATTTGATTGGGCAGCATAGTAGTAAGGCAGCCATTTATCCTTTTCTGCATCGCCAATTCTTTCAAAGAAGGCAGAAGCTGCGCTCATATCTTCTGCTGTATTGGCTGCTTTCATTTGTTCCAGCCCTTTGGCCATGGCAGATTCATATTTTGATTGGGCAACTGCCATTCCTGCAAAGAACATACTTACGATGATGAGTAATTGTTTCATACAATTGGTTTTGGTTTAAGTGATTATTTGAATTGGTTATTTTTTAATTTTTGATATTCATGTTCTACAGAATTGATCTGGTTGCCATGAAATGCATGAAAATACTGGAATGCAATGCCTACGCCCCAGCCCATCATTGTCCAAACAGGCCAGAAATAGGAATCAACACCCGTGGTAAAAAACCAGATACCAATCAGCATGGCATTTACGATCAGGTAACTGGCCAGACTCCAGCGAAAAGCTACTCTTGCTTTTGCTATTTTCCAGAGTTGTTCGTCTTTTTGTTGTTCAGTTATCATGGTAGTATATTTTATATTTTTTAAAATAGTTTATAAATTATTATTGATAGCATCCTGTCTTCTGTCAACTCCCCAGCTTAAAAACACGCCGATAAAAAAGAACCTGGGTGCTGCAGGTGTTATGGCTTCTTTATTTAATCCATCATGTGAATAATTGTATCCATAGATCAAGTTACTGTTTAACACATTCGTTGCTGAAGCAACAAATACTGCATACGCTTTTCCCATACTGGTTAAATAATTCATACTAAAACCAAGACTATTATAATCGATCGTTTTACCCTGATCGGCAATTGTATAGGTATTGCCATTCTGCATCAGATTATAATACGGCCTACCGGTAGCATAAGAATACGTGAAATTGAATCCGGTATTAATGGAACTAAAGAACCTCTTAAGTACCAGTGATGCAGTATGATTGGCTGCAAAATTGGGTTGTAAACTTTTGGGATAATTCAGGTAATTACGCTTGGTATCCAGGTAAGAATAACTGATCCAATAATCAAGGCCCTGGAATGTTTTTTTATCTCTCCAGAATAATTCAACGCCCTGGGCATACCCGTTTCCATTATTGTTATATGCGGGGAAGGTTTTTACGAGCTCATTATATTTTTTATAGTAAGCTTCTACCCGAAAAGTTTGTAAGGCGGTATTCTTAATATAGTTGATGATATAATGTGTGGCTCGCTGATAACCAAACTGTGTGGTTGCATACAGATAGGTATTCTCTGGTTTTTGATAGAACTCCCCATACGCAATACTCATCTGGGCGCCCTTTCCTGTTTTATAGGCCATGGAAAGTCTTGGTGCCAGATTGGCTTTATTTAGCAGGGAAGATTGTTCAAATCTTGCGCCAATCTTAGCTGCAAGGTCGTTGGTGATGTATAAATCAGCTTCACTAAACAAGGCTTTAAAATGATCGGGTAATAATGCCGGATAGTTATTGTAGACAGTTTTATTATAGCTATACTGGTATTCTCCTCCAAAACGGATTACACTAATCCCGCTTAATCTTTTATCAAATACTGCTTTTATCTGAGCAAGATCTCCTCTGGTAGTAAGATTAAAATTAGTGGTGTCTATCCAGTTAAATCCGGTTACTACAGGTAGGTTAGACTGGTTCTGTATCTGTTGCGAAATAATATTGTGATCTGTACTATAGCCGCCGCCCAAATTCATTTTCCAACCATTGCCCAGGTTTTCTCTCCAACTGATATTATTGTACCAGTTGGTATTCTGTAATGCAAATGCATTTTTCAGATTGGGATTATCAATATTGGGTCTGCGCAGGCCAAGTTGGTTGGCAGCAAATGTGGTATAGTATTTTATCATGCCCCCTTTTTTTGTTTTGATACGAAAGTTGGCATCCGCAGCATGAAAGAAGGGGATCTGGAAATAATCAGGGTTTTGTTTTACCAATGAAAAATAAGCCCGCAGATCTGTATAATTATAAGTAATACCCCATGATGATTTTTTGTCTTTGGCAACTTCCTGCAACCCGCCTCCCAAAAAGATGGGAGAAATAGAAGCATTGGCTTCTGAACGATCGGGTATATCAATGCTTTCCAGGATCAAAGCAGATGATAATGCCTGTCCATACAATGCCGAATATCCTCCTGTACTGAAAACCGTTCCTTTAAATAAGAAAGGAGAGAAACGACCGCGTTGTGCCAGATCAGGTACGCTGGTGAAATAGGGATTGTTTACTAAAGTACCATCTATATATTGTTTTGTTTCAGATCCATCCCCGCCTCTCACAAAAAGTCCTTCTTTATCACCCACCTGCTGCGCACCAGGTAATGTTTTGATCACAGCAGTAATATCTGCATTTGCTCCACCTGTGGTAACCACATCCAGCGAACTCAATACAGTTGCTGCTCTTTTTTTATCGCCGGCTTCAAAACTACCCGCTGTAACCACCACCGCTTTTAATTCGCTGATTTCTTCCTTTAAGATGATTGCCATCTCAATTGGTTCAGTGCCAATAGTAATCTTCTGTTCAATAGATTTATATCCAATATTGGTTACAATAAGAATTTGTTCTCCTTTTTCAAAAGTCTTAAAAGAAAAATGACTCGTAGAATCACTTACCCCACCATCATAAGAGCCCTTTACCTGGACACTGGCCCCGGCTATAATATGTCCATGAGTATCTTTTACAGTTCCGTTAATTTTTACCTGGGCATTTACCCTGCCGGCTGTCAGCACTATCAGGAGCAGGATTATTAATTTTCTCATCCGTTATTGATTTGATAAAACAAACATAGAGTAGTTTATTTTATAAACCAAACTATTTTGTAAATATTTTTTCTTCGCCCTTTATATTCTTAGAACCACAACCAAGTCAGGAAATGGTTGTTATACTTGTAACATATTGATAATCATGGATAATAAACCAATTTTTCTAACTGCCTCCTGGGAATACCTGGCTATGCTGAACTACTCAGTGCCGGAAGAGATACTTCTTCCCTATTTGCCCGGAGGCACGCAAATAGATACCTGGAATGGCCAGGCCATGGTAAGTGTAGTGGGTTTTTTATTCAATAATACAAGGGTATTCGGACTCAAATGGCCCTTACATACTCATTTTGAAGAAGTGAATCTCAGGTTTTACATAAAACATTTCGATGGTAAAAAATGGAAAAGAGGGGTTGCTTTTATAAGTGAGATTGTTCCCAAACCAGCCATTGCTATGATTGCAAATAAATTATATAATGAACATTATAGCTACCAACCCATGAAACACGCGCTTTCGATACAGGAGGATCAGCTAAAGGTTCAATATGATTGGAAACATAAAAAGCAATGGCAATCGTTATCGGTTACTGCTTCTAAGAACGCTTCTCCTATCGTAAGCGGGACCGAAGAAGAATTTATTTTTGAACACTATTGGGGGTATAATCAGTTGAATGCCCATACAACTATTGAATACGGTGTTGAACACCCAAGATGGGAAGTATATCCGGTTACAGATTACCAGTTAAACTGTGATATTAAAAATCAGTATGGTCATTCCTTTGCTCCCTATTTAGCAGGTTCGGCTCAAACCGCTTTTCTGGCAAAAGGTTCTTCGGTTATTATCAGAAAACCCCGTTTGATCCATTTCTGACAGGATACCAATAAAAAAGACCCAGAGTAGTATCCTCCAGGTCTTCTTGTATAGATCAGTTCAGTCTTATTTATACTGTGCCGTTAATCCTTTTGCCATTTCTACCATTTTGGCAATACTCTCATCATTCAATTGTCCTTTCTTGAATTCTGCCAGTACATCGGGTAATTTATTTTCCATTTCCATCAGAAAATGTGCTTCAAATTCTTTTACTTTTCTAACAGCTACATCTTTCAATAAACCCTGGGTTCCGAGGTAAATGATTGCAACTTGTTTTTCAACCGACATAGGTGAATACTGCAATTGTTTCAGTATCTCCACGTTTCTCGCACCTTTATCAATTACGTTTTTAGTAGCCGCATCCAGGTCACCTCCAAATTTAGAGAAAGCTTCCAGCTCACGGTATAATGCCTGGTCCAATTTCAAGGTACCAGCTACTTTTTTCATTGATTTGATCTGTGCATTACCACCCACACGACTTACTGAGATACCTACGTTAATAGCCGGACGGATACCCGCATTAAACAGGTTACCTTCCAGGAATATCTGTCCGTCAGTAATAGAAATTACGTTAGTAGGAATATAAGCAGATACATCACCCGCCTGTGTTTCAATAATAGGCAAAGCGGTTAAGGATCCACCTCCTTTTACCAGGTGTTTGATAGAAGCAGGTAAGTCATTCATGTTCTTAGCCACATCATCATTCGCAATTACTTTTGCAGCTCTTTCCAGTAAACGGCTATGCAGATAGAATACATCACCAGGATACGCTTCACGTCCGGGTGGTCTTCTCAGCAACAAAGAAACTTCACGATAAGCAACCGCTTGTTTTGACAGATCATCATAAATGATCAAAGCGGGTCTGCCTGTATCACGGAAGAACTCTCCGATGGCAGCGCCGGAAAACGGTGCATAGAATTGTAATGGAGCAGGATCAGAAGCAGAAGCACAAACAATCGTTGTGTATGCCATAGCACCATTATCACTCAATGTTTTCATAACACCGGCAACAGTTGATGCTTTTTGTCCAACCGCAACATATATACAATACACAGGTTTACCTGCATCATAAAATTCTTTCTGGTTAATAATGGTATCTACACAGATAGCTGTTTTACCAGTCTGTCTGTCACCAATTACCAATTCACGCTGACCACGACCAATCGGGATCATCGCATCGATTGCTTTGATACCAGTTTGCAGTGGTTCTTTCACCGGCTCACGATAAATAACACCTGGCGCTTTACGCTCCAGTGGCATTTCATATAATTCTCCCGTTAAAGGACCTTTTCCATCAATAGGATCTCCCAGTGCATTGATTACGCGACCAACCACACCTTCCCCTACTTTTATAGAAGCGATCTGTCCGGTTCTTTTTACTTTGGCTCCTTCTTTGATATTGCCACTCTCACCCATCATTACCACACCCACATTATCCTCTTCCAGGTTAAGTGCAATGGCTTTTACACCACTTTCGAACTCAACAAGTTCCCCACTTCTTACGCCGTTTAAACCATACACACGGGCAATACCATCGCCCACCTGCAATACGGTTCCCACTTCTTCCAGGTCGGCCAATGCATTAAAATTGCCCAGCTGCTGCCTTAGTATCGCTGATATTTCATCGGGTTTAATGTCCACCATGATCTATATACTTTTAAAATTTATTTGTAAATATTTTTATCCTAAGCTTTTTCCGGAACAAACAGGTTTTTCATGAATTGCTTTTTAATATCTTTCAGATCGCGCAACATACTTGCATCAACCAGGTTATTATTGAATTCTAATAAAAAACCACCAATCAGTTTCGGATCTACTGTAGTCTCCAGTTCTATGATACCCATTCCTCTTTCTGATGCCAATTTTGTTTCAATCGCTTTTTTCAGGGTTTCACTTACTTCTACTGCGGTTGTCAATTTTACTGCATGTATACCTTTCAATTCATTGTATTGCTCAATAAAGGCAGTAGCTATTTCAGGTAAATCTCTTTCTCTTCCTTTTTTAACCAATAATTGATTGAAAGCAGATGTCAATCCAGTTACTTTTCCTTTGGTAACAGCAGTAACCACCGCATTTTTTTGATCTAATTTGATGATGGGGCTACGCAACAAATTCACAAACTCCTTGCTGACTTTACAAACAGCCTGCAGGTATTTCATATCTGCATATACCTTTTCCAGCTGACCTTTTTCTGTTGCGAGGTCAACTAAACTTTTGGCATATCGAGCTGCTAAACGTGGATTTGGCATGGTTACTTCGTAAAGGGTAATTAATTATTAATTCAGTTTTACTACTTCAGCTAACTGATTAATATATTTTTCCTGCTCTTTTTTATCGCTCAGTTCACGACGTAATATTTTCTCACTCACTTCGATCACCAAACTACCTACCTGGTTTTTTACTTCGGTAAGGGCAGCATTTTTTTGTTGATTGATAGCTACCTGTGCGTCGGCAACGATACGATCGTATTCAGATTTGGCTTTGTCTTTCGCATCACTGATCATTTTCAAAGTCTGCTCTTTGGCTTCTTTGATCATTAAGGCGCGCTCTTCACGTGCCTGGGCCATCATGGCTTCATTTTCATTCTTGAGGGTAGCCATTTCCGCTTTTACTTTTTCAGCAGTAGCGATTGCATCGGCAATCCCTTCTTCTCTTTCTTTCAATCCCTTAATAATTGCAGGCCAGGCCATTTTGCCTAAAATAATGAAAACGATGAGAAACGCTACTAGCGTCCAAAACAATAACCCTGGATCTGGTGTAAGAAGTTTCATAAATTATCCTCCAAAATTTATTCTGATTCATTGCCTATTATCCTTTGCGGATAATAAGGTAAACTGCACCCATTGCCCTGTGCGCAGGGTGCAGTTTGATTTTTTGTGAGCAACAGCTTATTTCAAAACCATTGCCAGGAAGCCTACGATGATTCCAAACAAAGCAGCACCTTCTACAAGGGCAGCCGCAAGAATCATATTAGCACGGATATCGTTCATCGCTTCAGGCTGGCGTGCAATGCTTTCTACAGCACCTTTACCAATCTGTCCGATTCCCAATCCAGCACCAATCGCTGCTAAACCTGCACCAATTGCACCACCTGCATTCGCTGTGCCATCTAACAAAATTGTACTTAAACTCATGATCGTTTTATTTACAGTTAAAAAAAACTTGTTTACAGATGAGCCGTTTCTTCATGATGATCTTCTCCCTCAAACGCAGCGCCGATAAATACAGCAGTGAGATTGGTGAAGATGAAAGCCTGCAGAAACGCTACCAATACTTCAATAAAATAAATAAACACCGTAAACCCGATGGCTACCGGTGTGGTGCCCCATCCGGCAAATGCATTCATTTGCCCGAATATAAAAATCAAAGAAATCAAACAGATGATAATAATGTGACCCGCAACCATATTCGCAAACAAACGAATAATCAGGGCGAAAGGCTTAATAAATACACCCAAAAATTCTACCAGTATCAAAATCGGTTTCACGAAACCTGGCACTCCGGGCGGATTGAATATATGTCCCCAAAAATGCTTATTGGTACTAAATAAAATTACCACAAATGAAATCAGACCCAACACTACGGTAAATGCAATATTTCCTGTAACGTTTGCGGTGCCGGGTATCAAACCAAATATATTATTTACCAGAATAAAGAAAAATGTAGTCAACAGATAAGGCAGGTAACGCTCATATTTATGACCGAGGTTCGGCTTAGCCACTTCATCACGAACAAACGTAATCACTGGTTCCAATAAATTCTGTTTTCCTTTTGGTGCGGAAGTAACCCCCAATCCTTTCTTATATGAAGCTGCAATAGATAACATCAGCCAGGTAAGAAAAGCGAGAGAAATCATCATCTGAACAACATTACGTGTGATTGAAAAATCATACACTTTAATTCCTGCCTCTTCGGTTCCATCTTCTTTAACGGCAATAATTTTCTCGTTTCCTATTTTATATCCATGATAATTGGCTTCCCCATGCTCGAAATTAGAAGAAAGAAATGCGGTGAGCCCTCTCTCTTTTGAATAAAGTATAATAGGCAATGGAATAGATACATGATGTTCTTTACCCTGCTCATCATGGTAAGAGGTAAAATGATACTCATGGTTATCGAGGATATGACCAAAAATCACTTCTGCCGCATCAAAACCTTCTTTTTTACCTTCTGCCGCTGGTTTGGCCTCTTTTGAGAGGGTATCCTGGGCAAACAAATCAGAGGAAAAAGACAACGCAAAAAGGCTGAGAGTCAATACCAGTAAATATTTCACGCTTCTAAGGGACATACCTGTTCTTAAATTTGCGGCAAAGATAGGGGGATGGTGATGAAAAAAGGAAAGGATTCAGGGGAAAATGGGAAAAATCTTATGCGATAATCCCTGCACCACTGGTTTTCTTTTCAAACTGCATTTCATGTAATCTGGCATATAGGCCTGACAGCTGTAACAACTCCTCATGCGTTCCCATTTCTTTGACTTCTCCTTTATCTAAAACAATGATTTTGTTTGCTTTACGAATAGTAGATAATCTATGTGCGATTACAATTGAGGTTCTTCCCGAGATCAGTTGGTCAATCGCTTTTTCAATCAGTCGCTCACTTTCCGTATCTATTGAAGAAGTGGCTTCATCCAATATCAAAATGGATGGATTATAGAGTAAGGCCCGTATAAATGACAATAATTGTCTTTGCCCCAGACTTAAGGTGTTTCCCCTTTCCATTACATCATAATCATACCCGCCGGGTAACTGGATAATGAAATCATGAACGCCGATCATTTTTGCGGCTTCTATCACCTGTTGCCTGCTGATATTTGGGTTTCGAAGGGTAATATTGTCCATCACTGACCCTGAAAAAAGGAATACATCCTGCAAAACCACTCCAATACTTTTCCGGAGAATATCCAGCGAAAAATCCTCAATATTCACGCCATCAATTTCAATGGCTCCTTTTTGGATATGATACAGCCTGTTCAGCAAACTAATTATAGATGTTTTGCCACTTCCCGTATGTCCCACCAGAGCAATCGTTTCTCCTGCTTTTACTTCAAAATTGATATCCTTCAGCACATAATTCGGTTCATTATAAGCAAACCAAACATCCTTAAAACTAATCTGCCCCCTAACTTCTTCGGGCGCATAAGCATCTTTTGATTGTGTGGGAGTTACATCTTCATTATCCATTACTTTAAACACTCTTTCTGCAGCAATCATACCCATCTGTAATACATTGAATTTGTCAGCGATTACCCGCAAGGGTCGAAAAATCTGGTTGAGGTATAAAATAAACGCTACCAGTAATCCTGCATTGATAGCACGATCCGCAATCCACCAAACCAATAATCCTGTGCTGATGGCCAGCACTACTTCCACAATCGGGAAGAACACCGAATACGCGAAAATAGCTTTGATGTTTGCGTTTCTATGCTCTGAATTAATCTTTTTGAATTTACTAAATTCTCTTTCCTCCGCCGCAAATGCCTGTACCACCTGCATGCCGGTAATATGCTCCTGCACAAATGCATTGAGTGCGGCAACAGCATTCCTTACCCGGATAAAACTTTTATTGACACTCTCCTTAAAATAATAAGTAGCCAGTATCATGATCGGAAAAGGAACCAGGCTTAACAAAGTAAGTTTCCAATCCATCCAGAACATGGTTCCAAGGGTGATGATAATCGTTAATAAATCAGCAATGATCGGAATCAGTCCATCCGAAAAAATATCATTGATACTTTCTATATCATTTATGGTTCGGGTGGTAAGTGTACCTATCGGCGTAGTATCAAACTGGGTAAGGTTTAATCCCACTATTTTCTCATACACGGCAACACGCATATCTTTTACTACACTTTGTCCCATCCAGGCCGTAATAAAAGTGAACAGGAAACGAATCGTGGTTTCCATAAATAAAAAAACAATCTGAAATATACTGACCACGATAATAAAACGGGTAGCATCGCCCAGGTTCCGGGTAAACAGTATCCATTCCAGCCAATGAGGTATATGAATATTTCTCCCGGTTGCTTTATCGATGGTCAGTTGAATCAGAAAAGGCCTGATTGGTGCAAAAAGAGCCATCACAATGGCCAGTACCAGACTCAGAAAAAAAAAGGATTGATAGGGCTTCACAAACCGGAAAACCCTTCTTAAAACGGAAACAGCAAATACTTTCTTTTTAGGGGAATCACTCATAATAGCCGCCAAAGGTAACAAGTATGCCGCCTGTATGTTTACCCGTTGCTCACTTTTTTAGACCATTTAGTTGAATGATAATCCATTATCCCTAAACAAATGGACCATCTTCCTTTCGTATATTTGTATGGTATGGATCAAACGCCCGAAATTTCTGTAGATGCCGTTTTACCTAAGTACAATCTTAACCCGGAACAGGAAAAAAATGAGATTATCAGGCATTATCGTGCCCTGTTAAGAAGTCTCAGGCCCAAGCTAAAAAAGGGAGATAAAGAGCTGGTGCGTCAAGCATTTGAAATGGCTGCCGATGCACATAAAACCATGCGCCGTAAAAGCGGAGAGCCCTATATTCTTCACCCCATAGCCGTGGCCATGATTTGTGTGGAAGAAATTGGTTTGGGAGTAAGAAGTACGATTTGTGCCTTATTACATGACACAGTAGAAGATACAGATATCTCTTTGGAAGATGTGGAAAGAGAATTCGGCACTGAGATCGCCAAGATTGTGGATGGACTGACCAAAATTTCCAATGTAATTGATACCAATACCAGTCAGCAGGCTGAAAATTTTAAGAAAATCCTGTTAACCTTAACGGATGATCCCCGTGTAATCTTGATTAAGCTGGCTGACAGGTTGCATAATATGCGTACCCTGGATCATATGAAGCGCGAGAAACAATTAAAGATCGCTTCAGAAACCGTTTGGGTTTATGCCCCTTTGGCGCATAGAATGGGTTTGTATAATATCAAAACGGAGTTGGAAGACCTGTCCATGAAATACATGGAGCCCGAAGCCTACCGCGATATTGCCAAAAAATTAGCAGAAACCAAAAGAGAGCGTACCCGTTATATCAATGAGTTTATCCGTCCCTTAAAAGACAAACTCAGTTTGGGTGGTTTCAATTTTGAAATATATGGCCGCCCCAAAAGCATTCACTCTATCTGGAATAAGATCAAAAAGAAAGGTGTTGCCTTTGAAGAAGTGTATGATTTGTTTGCAATACGTGTTATCCTCGATTCTCCTGCTGAGAAAGAAAAAGAAGATTGCTGGAAAGTATATTCCATGATTACTGATGAATACATTCCTTCACCGGAGCGTATGCGGGATTGGTTGAGTAATCCCAAAAACAATGGCTATGAAGCCCTGCATACAACGGTAATGGGTCCGCAGGGAAAATGGGTGGAAGTACAGATTCGTACCAAGCGGATGAATGAAATTGCCGAAAAAGGCCTTGCCGCTCACTACAAATACAAAGAAGGCAGTAATGATGAAGATCGTTTTGATAAATGGTTTGGCCAGATCAGGGAAGTATTGGGCACACAGGATACGGATGGGGTGGATTTTCTCCAGGATTTTAAAACCTCCTTCCTCGCAGAAGAAATTTATGTGTATACACCCAAGGGCGAAGTAAAAATGTTGCCTACAGGCAGTACTGCACTTGACTTTGCTTTTTCGATTCACTCGGCTATAGGAACCAAATGTATCGGTGCAAAAGTGCATCATAAGCTGGTACCTATCAGTCATAAATTAAGAAGTGGCGACCAGGTAGAAATTATTACCAGTAATAAACAGAAACCATCAGAAGATTGGTTGGGTTTTGTGGTTACCGCCAAAGCCAAAAGCAAGATCAAGGATGCTTTAAGAGAGGAAAAAAGGAAAGTAGCTGAAGATGGGAAATACACTTTACAAAGAAGACTGGAAGCAATAGGTGCCGCTTATAGTTATAATAATATTGAAGAGCTGGTTCAGTTTTACAAGTTACCTTCTTCGCTCGACCTGCACTATAAGATTGCCACCCGTGCAATAGATTTGAAAGAACTCAAGGATTTTCAGGTATTGGGCGATAAAATCGAAATACCCAAGCCGAAGCCGGTGATTACGGAAATTCACCCGGATACTTCACATCAAAAACATTTTAATAAGAAAGATTCTGAACTCATCATTTTTGGCGAGTCCAGTGATAAGATCATGTATAATCTTGCCAAATGCTGTAATCCCATTCCGGGAGATGATGTATTTGGTTTTGTAAGTACAGGGAAAGGACTGGTAATACACCGTACTACTTGTCCGAATGCCACCCAACTGCTGGCCAATTATGGCCACCGGGTAGTAAAAACGAAATGGGCCAAAAACAAAGAGATTTCCTTCCTCACCGGTTTGCGAATCGTTGGATTGGATGATGTGGGTGTAATCAACAAAATCACCAATGTAATTAGTGGCGACCTGCGGATCAATATTGCAGGATTAACGATTGAGTCAAAAGAAGGCTTATTTGAAGGAACTATTAAAGTATTTGTACACGACAAGGAAGAGCTGGAAGAGCTGGTAGCCCGGTTGAAATCTTTGAATGGTATACAAACCGTAGACCGGTTTGATACAGAAAGTTAATTTACCCATGTGTTTGGTTTGTTGAAAAAAATAAAGCACAAACCAGAAACTTCAAACCACAAACTAAAAACTAACCCCTAATTTTGTCGCGATTCAAAAAATAATTATGGTTGACGTTATTCTGGGTTTACAATGGGGTGATGAAGGAAAGGGGAAGATTGTTGATTACTTTGCTCCCAATTATGATATTATTGCCCGATTTCAGGGTGGTCCGAATGCCGGACATACACTGTATGTTGAAGGCAAGAAAATGGTGCTTCACCAGATACCTTCTGGAATCTTTCACCAGAATAAGATTAATGTAATCGGCAATGGAGTTGTACTTGATCCGGTAACCCTGAAAAAAGAATGTGATGCGGTTGCTGCTTATGGCATTGATGTAAAAAAGAACCTGTTTATTTCTGAAAGAACCAATATCATTGTTCCTACTCACCGGGCATTGGATAAAGCTTCTGAATTATCAAAAGGAGAGAGTAAGATCGGATCTACTTTAAAAGGAATTGGTCCGGCTTATATGGATAAAACCGGCCGTAATGCGCTACGTGTTGGAGATCTTCTTGATAAGAGTTTTACCACCCAGTATATTAAGCTGCGTTTAAAGCATCAAAAACTGCTCGACAATTTTCATTTTATCGAAGATATTTCTACCTGGGAAGAAGAATTCTTTGAAGCGCTTGAATTCCTGAAAACCCTGAACGTTGTGAATTGCGAATATTTTATCAATAACCAGATCAGTGCAGGTAAAAAAGTGCTGGCAGAAGGTGCCCAGGGAAGTATGCTGGATATTGATTTCGGCACATTCCCTTTTGTCACTTCTTCCAATACCATTTCAGCGGGCGTTTGTACAGGTCTGGGTGTATCTCCCAAACAGATCAATGAGGTAATGGGTGTTACCAAAGCTTATTGTACCCGGGTAGGCGGCGGACCATTCCCAACTGAATTGGAAGATGCAACCGGAGAAGAGCTTCGTAAAATTGGTTCCGAATTTGGTGCCACTACTGGAAGGCCACGCCGTTGCGGATGGATTGACCTGGTAGCTTTGAAATATGCCTGTATGATCAATGGGGTAACTCAGGTAATCATGACCAAGGCAGATGTACTCGATTCTTTTAAAGAATTGAAAGTATGTACCGGATACAGTATTAATGGCAAAGAAACCCGGGAAGTACCTTTCCAGATGTCAAAAGTTAAAATTGATCCTATTTTGGAAAGCTTTAACGGCTGGAATACCGATACTACACAAATGAAAGATGTATCAGTTTTACCGGCTACTATGCATACTTATATTGATTTTATTAATAAATATATAGGGGCACCTGTTAAATTTGTTTCCAATGGCCCGGGCAGGGACCAGATCGTTCATATTTAACATATTTGGCATTCCCTTTGATATTTGAAAAATTTTTTTGGTTAATAGTAAATTGCGTTGAAAATTTACGCAACCAATCTTATTAGAAATATGGCAGCGAAATCTGATAAGGATAATAAATCCACCACACCGAAAAGTGCAGCAGCAAAAAATGCTGATGCCAAACCCTCGTCTAAAAGCAAGAAGCAATTAGAAGATGATGATGATATTGATGACGACGATGATGAAGTCGACACAAAATCATCTGCAAAAAAATCAGCCCCAAAAGCATCGGGCAAAAAGTCAAAAGACGATGATGACGACGAAGATGATGCGCCTGATGAAGTAGATGATGATTGGGATAAAGCCGAAGAGGATGACGATTGGGATCCTGATTTCGACGAGTTTGATATTCCCAAAAGTAAAGGGGGTGGTAAAGCTGCCGGTCCTTCTAAAAAGAAGGGTGGAGAAGAAGATGATGATTTCAAACTGGATGAAGACTTTAAAGAGTTCGATCTCTTTAATGATAAAACTGGTGGATTTGATGATGATGAAGATGATGATTTTTAAATCATCCTTACTACTAAGTGAAAAGAATAACTGAAACTTTTCCGATCTCAGATACAAATCTCTGTAAAAAGCAAATGTTGAGTTGGTGTAACCAATTCAACATTTGTTCTTTTCTGGATAACCATCATTATTTTTCAACTCACCAGAATATCGAATGTCTTGCTGCAGCGGGTTCCATTCAAACCCTTCCACCGGGAGCGAGTCTACAGGATCTGGATCAAATGATAGAGCTGCATAAGGACTGGCTATTTGGTCATATTGGATACGATATAAAGGAAACGCCCAAAAATACTCCCTACGAAATAGCTGATTCGATTGGGTTTTCTGATTTATTTTTTTTTCGGCCGCAAACGGTTCTTAGTCTTACGATAACAGAATTAACCATTTCCACCCTTGGAAATGATCCCCGAACTATCTACCAGGAAATAAAACACCAAACACCAAAAACGAAACCTTTTCCGGAACAAACAAATCAACCACCAACTACCCAGTCACGACTTACTAAAGAAGAATACTTAGACATCATCCAAAAAATACAGCAGCATATTCAAAGAGGCGATTGCTATGAATTGAATTACTGCCAGGAGTTTTATGCAAGAAATGTCAGCATACATCCCTTTACATTATATCAGCAATTAACAAGCTTATCACCCAATCCATTTTCCGCTTTTTATAAACTGACAGATAAATATGTTTTATGCGCCAGTCCTGAACGTTACTTACAAAAAAAAGGGAACCGGCTTATTTCGCAACCCATAAAAGGAACTGCTAAAAGAGATCTCTCTGATGCGAATGCAGATGAACAATTAAAAAAACATTTACAAACCAGTGAAAAAGAAAAGAGTGAAAATGTGATGGTGGTAGACCTGGTGCGTAATGACCTTAGCAAAGTTTGTGAAGAGGGCTCAGTGCAGGTTGATGAGTTATTCGGTGTTTATAGCTTTCCGCAGGTACACCAGATGATCTCAACTATTTCAGGAAATGTGCAACCCGGTATTCGTTTTTCGGATATCATTGATGCGAGCTTCCCCATGGGCAGTATGACGGGGGCCCCAAAAAAAAGAGTAATGGAATTGATACGGCAGTACGAGAAAACCAAAAGAGGCATTTACTCAGGTGCCCTGGGTTATATTAGTCCGGATATGGATTTCGATTTCAATGTGGTTATAAGAAGCATCTTATACAATGCCAGCAATCAATACCTGAGTTATCTGGTTGGGGGTGGTATCACTTTTTATAGTGAAGCAGAAAAAGAATACGAGGAATGTCTTTTAAAAGCAAAAGCCATCCAACAGGTATTACAAAATCCCTGATCCTAGGGTAATCATTTTCAAGAATTATTTAGAAACACTTGCACTCTCCAGCAGTGATCGGATCGATTGCATTAGCAGGTTTCCTTTATTGGCTTCAAACATGGCAGTTTTGTTGGCAGGAAGACGCATAGGATATTTTTTTCCTTCGGACAACGCCCTATCAAAACCCGGGTTCCATTTACTAAACTGTACTGGGTCGATCGTTAATCCTTCAGCAACAATCTTTGCGTTAAACCTGCCGGTTATTTCCGTAACGATGGTGTTGTTCAAATCCTGTTCATTCAATGATACCGTTGTAGGAATTATGTTCTTTTGCGCTTCGGTTTCTGCCGCAGTTAATGTGGTCATACCACCTCCTCCTTCAAATATATAATGTGTGCCAATGAATTTTTTTACATGGTTTCTGGTTTCTTCAGGTAAATAATATTGCAGATCCCAGAAATCCTTACTGCCAGCTTTGCGAATGGCCTGACGAACCCTGCCCGCCCCTCCATTATAAGCAGCCACTACCAGTAACCAGTCGCCGAATTCAGCATATAGTTCTTTCATTAACCTTGCGGCTACATGTGTGCTTTTGTAGAAATCCGTCCTGTCATCCACTTTCCCAACACGAAGACCAAAACGGCGTGCTTCATCATCCATTAATTGCCAGGGGCCCACAGCACCCGCCCAGGATACAAGACCCGGGGTTAAATGACTTTCAATCACACTCAGGTATTTCATCTCTTTGGGGATGGAATACAGGGTCAGGATATTATCATACAGGTCAAAATAAGGTTTACCCCATAATTTCATTTTTTCGAGTTCCTCACCTTGTTTCCTGATATAGTCCTGTACAAAAGGAACAGCTTTGGGATTAAGTTGGGCAGAATAGGGCTTGGAAGCATCAAAATGATTATTGGTAAAAAGGCTTTTAAAACCGGCTTTATCATTGACTACCGGGTCTGGTGTATGATATTCCTTGGGTGAATTCACAAAAGACATAGCGCCGATACTGCCTCCAATAAAGGCAAAACCTACCAGAGTTAACTTGGTCAGGGAGATAGGGTTATTGATATGTATTCCAAACCATTCCATGGTTAGCTGATCATCTTAGTTTTTTGGGTGATATTTCCGATGGCTGGATAAGCCTATCGGTTCACATTCATTTTCTCGTTACGCGTTTTCAGCCGGCTTAGATAGAGCCATCAGCTGTTTTGACAAGCGGAGCAAAGATACTTCATCAAAATGAGTTGTCAGAACCTGGAGCCCAAAAGGCAGTCCATTGGGGTGTTTGAAGAGGGGAATAGAAATTCCGGGTATTCCTACCAGGTTCGCAAATACCGTATAGATATCGGCAAGAAACATTTCAACAGGGTCATTTGTCTTTTCCCCAATCTTAAAGGCAGGTGAGGGTACCGTAGGCAAAATGATGGCTTGATAATTAGAAAATATCTCTTGGGTACGATCCTGTAAAATTCTTCTAACTTGCTGAGCCTTAGTATAGTATGCATCAAAATAGCCAGAACTTAATACAAAAGTTCCCAGCATGATCCTTCTTTGTACTTCTTTTCCAAAACCTTCACTTCTGGATGCTTTATAGAGCCCGATCAGATCGGCATCTTTGGACATGGAACGGTAACCAAATTTCACTCCATCAAACCTGGAAAGATTGCTGGAAGCCTCGGCAGTAGTTAAAACATAATAGGCTGGAACTATATATTCAAGTAATTCAAAATCAACTGGTTCCACAATATGCCCCCAAGCTGTTAATTTTTTGATAAACGCGCTGATTTCCTGCTTTATCGCCGGATCAAGACCCGGATGATCCAACGCTTCCTTAAAATAGGCAATACGCCAGGGCTTTTGAGTGAATGCCAATTCCTCTGAATAATGAGGAACAGTTTTTTGAGAAACCGTACTATCAAAAGCATCTTCCCCTGAAATGATTTCCAAAACCAGGGCAATATCTTCTACTGTATTGCCAAAAATTCCAATCTGGTCAAAAGAAGAAGCATAGGCGATGAGTCCATATCGGGATATCCTTCCATAACTGGGTTTTAAGCCTACAATACCACAAAAATCAGCCGGTTGCCGAACCGAACCACCTGTATCTGATCCTAGGCTAATCATACATAATCCTGCCTGCACAGCTACGGCCGAGCCGCCGGAAGATCCACCGGGTACACGGCTGGGGTCTATCGCATTTTTCACCGGACCATACACAGAATTTTCATTACTGCTACCCATAGCAAATTCATCACAGTTATTTCTGCCGATGATGATGGCATCTTCGGCAAGTAATTTTTCAATTACGGTAGCATGATAAATCGCAGTAAAATTGGATAAGATTTTAGAGGAGGCAGAAACTGCATGGCCTTTATAAGAAATCACATCTTTGATGGCAACTACTACTCCATGTAATTTTCCCAAGGGCTTACCTGCAGCTCTTTTTTCATCCAGCTTTTTAGCTGTCTCGATTGCTTCCTGAGAAAATACTTCCACAAAAGCATTCAAGTGTTCGTTCTCTTGTATGGCATCAAGGTATTGTTGCACTACCTGTGAACATCCATTTGGATGATCAGTAAGAAACTGCTGATAATTTCTTATTGAACTAAAAGAAAACAAATGCCTGAATTTAAAAATGAATGATTAATTGTGTTGATTGATTGTATCCTGCTTATCCATGGAAACTATTCCCAATCAGGGGTAGCAGCATCCTTTTGTTTTTTCTTTTCCACTTTTCTGCAAAGAAAAATACTGATCTCATACAGTAGTACCAGCGGTATGCTACAGATAACCGTGCTCAGCATATCAGGAGGGGTTATAATGGAAGTAGCGATAACAATGATGAGTACAGCATGTTTCCTGTATTTTTTTAAAAAAGCGGCACTAACCACATCCACTTTTGCGAGAAAATACAAAACCAATGGAAGTTGAAAAGCAATACCCGATCCAAGTATCAGCGGAACCATGGTATTAAAATAACTCGCGATCGTCCAGAAGTTCTGTATATTATCATCCAATGAAAAATTGGCGAAAAAATTAATTGTATAGGGAGCAACTATAAAATACCCGAACAAAACACCAATAAAGAAAAGTGTAGATACCCAAAAAATAACACCCCGTGTACCTCTTAATTCATTTGTTTTCAGTGCAGGTTTTACGAATTTCCAAAATTGCCAGAATACATACGGGAACGCAATAATAAATCCTCCGATTAATATGATATTCAGGTAAACACTAAACTGTCCTGCCACCGCATTACTCTGCATTTTCACATTGATCTCACTTAAACAAAGTTTGTTACCCAAACCCAGGTATTGCCCGAATTTGCACAGGTATACATAAGTAGGAAACTCAGAATGGGTGGGGCCCATCAGAATTTTTTTTACAATAAAATTATTATATACAGCCATTACGATGGCACCCAGAACAATGGCCACAACTGATCGGAATAAATGCTTTCTGAGCTCATCAATATGCTCAATAAAAGACATTTCCGCCTTGGGTTCAGAACTTGATTTTTTGGTAAAAATGCTCATTAAAAAATAAAGAAAGGGGTATAAATAATCGTTGCAAATAAAAGAAAACCCCGCAGAATATTATTGCGAGGTTTTATACAATTCGATCAATTTCTTACGGATTGGTAGTAGAATTTGTTGAGTTGGTTTTTGTTGTATTAGAACCCGGCTCATCATTGATATGTCCTTCAATTTCTCTCTTGACATTATCTTTCGCATCTTTAAACTCTCTGATTCCTTTACCCAATCCACGCATCAATTCAGGTATCTTCTTACCTCCGAACATTAATAAAACGATTAACAAAATCAGTATTAAATGCTGAGGTGCAAATAAGTCTCCCATATATAAATTTTTTAGATACTAAAGGTAATTCAAAAAAACGAATCCTGCAGAACTTAAAAAAAACCAGAAGGTTAAAATTCAGCCTATATGGTAGAAAGTAAAAGTCCTTGCTAGAATCTTTTTTCTTTGATACGTGCACTCTTACCACTACGCTCACGGAGGTAGTATAATTTAGCGCGACGCACTTTACCGCTCTTATTCAAAAGAATAGAGTCAATATTTGGAGAAAGGATCGGGAACAAACGTTCAACGCCTACGCCGTCAGATATTTTACGCACGGTAAAAGAAGCAGTTGCTCCATTACCCTGTAATTTAATCACATCGCCACGGAAGCTCTGGATACGCTCTTTACCACCTTCTACAATTTTATAGTTAACGGTAATATTATCACCGGCTTTGAACTTTGGATGGTCCTTCTTAACTGTCAATTGATCGTGTACAAACTGAACTGCTGCGTTCATAACTTTTAATTTTTGCGGACGGCAAAGGTAGCTGGTGCCGGTTAAAAAAACAAATTAAATTCGGCATTTATGGCGCTTTGGCTATTGGTCATTGGCTTTTGGCTCTAAATTTTAATACCTTTAGGCTATCTGGCCACATTTACAGCTCTTTTCTCCCTGATCACGGTAACTTTTATCTGTCCGGGATAGGTCATTTCGGTCTGTATTTTCTGGGCTATTTCAAAACTGAGCTTATCGCTGTCAACATCTGTTACCTTATCGGCTTCCACAATTACCCTCAATTCCCTTCCGGCCTGGATAGCATAGGCTTTTTCAACGCCCTGGTAGGCCATAGCCAGATTTTCCAGGTCTTTGATCCGCTGTAAGTACTGCTGCATGATCTCACGACGGGCACCGGGTCTTGCCCCGCTGATAGCATCACAAGCCTGTATAATCGGGGAAATCACATACTGCATTTCCATTTCGTCGTGGTGAGCACCGATAGCATTTACTACCGCTGGGTTTTCGCCATATTTCTCAGCCAATTTGGCTCCCAATAAAGCGTGGGTAAGTTCGGTTTCTTCATCTGGCACTTTACCAATATCATGCAATAAACCGGCTCGTTTAGCCAGTTTGGGGTTCATCCCCAACTCAGCCGCCATAATTCCACATAAATTGGCCGTTTCGCGACTATGCATCAAAAGGTTCTGCCCATAGGATGAACGGAAACGCATTTTTCCAACAATCCGCACCAATTCTTTATGTAATCCATGGATTCCCATTTCTATTACGGTACGCTCTCCTATTTCAATAATCTGCTCTTCTAACTGTCTGCGTGTTTTTTCTACCACTTCTTCAATACGTGCCGGGTGAATTCTTCCGTCAGAAACCAGTCTTTGCAGACTTAACCTGGCAATCTCCCTTCTCAATGGATCAAAAGAGGAAAGAATAATGGCTTCGGGTGTATCATCCACAATCAGGTCAACACCAGTTGCTGCTTCAATGGCACGGATATTTCGTCCTTCCCTACCAATAATCTGCCCCTTAATCTCGTCCGTTTCCAGGTTAAATACCGTAACTGTATTTTCAACGGTTACCTCAGCTGCTGTTCGCTGGATAGACTGGATCACAATCTTACGGGCTTCTTTATTGGCCTTTAGTTTTGCTTCCTCAATAATCTCCTGCTGTAAACCAAGGGCCTGTGTATGTGCTTCCTGTTTCAGGCTTTCTACCAGTTGGGATTTGGCTTCCTCGGCACTCAGTCCGGCTATTTTTTCTAATCTGCGGATATGTTCTTCCTGGTGTTTTTCCAGTTCGGTTCTTTTTTGGTTAACCACTTCAATCTGGCGATTCAGGTTATCCTTAATTACCTCATTATCCTTAATCTGCTTATCCAGAGAAGCTTCCTTCTGGTTAATCGTAATCTCTTTCTGTTTGATACGATTCTCCCCTTCCCCTACTTTGCGGTTTCTTTCCAGCACTTCACGCTCATGTTCAGCTTTTAACTGTACAAAACGCTCTTTTGCCTCAAGTTGCTTCTCTTTTTTAATGGTTTCGGCCCTTAATTCGGCCTCTTTCAGAATGTTTTGAGCTAAATGCTCCGCTTCTTCAATCTGCTTTTTTGTGTTTTTAGCGAAGAATAGTCTACCCGCTATAAGCCCCACAATTAATGCGGTGACACCAATTATAATAAACAGTACTGTTTGATCCATGATTTTGGCAATTTTTTGAATAGTTCACAATCATATAAGGTTGTTCACATCTCATTTTCTGTAATAAGTAAATGACAGGTCAGGTGACGAAGATACTTAATAAGTTGATTGGTTGAATAGATGAAGGGGTAGCTAAACGCTAGTTTTACCTCGTTTGGCTCATCCAGACGAATTGTTTTTTAGATTTCTTCTGAAGAAAGGGCTTTATCGACCAGTTTTTCCAGGGCTGCAAGTCTGGAAACTGTCTCTTCCCATTTCACGGGATCTGCGCCGGGTCTGTTTTGCTCGGTAGCAAACCATAATAATACCATAGAAACATAGTCCTGCATATCTTTCCCGGCAAACTGGGTCTTGAAATCGCTTATCTTTTCATTGATCAGACCGGCAGTTTTCCGCACCATTTCTTCGTCTACCGACTCAATTTTAAGTCGGTAGGTCCGGTCGGCAATCAGAATATTTACAGGAATCAGTTCAGACATAGTTTAGGTATTCAGTAGTGCCAGGCATTTATCGATTTCTTTCAAATAAGCATCAATTCTTTTACTAAGCGCCAGTTTTTCGGCCTGATCGAGGTTGCCCGAACCCAGTTTCAGGACGTCCAACTGTTGTTGGAGAGTTTGTAAAGACTGTTCTTTTTCTGTATTCAGCAAGCTTGCTTTTTCAAGCTCCTTTTTCAATTTCCCATTCTCTTTTTGCAGGAACTGGTGTTGTTTCACCAATAACTGAAGTTTATCCTGGATACTTTTTATCTGTAAATCAAGTTCAACCATCTCTCTAAGATAACGGCAAGGGATTAAAATGATACATTTTTACTGCACTTGTTATTCACGCTTTTTATTTCCTGATCTCTGCCATCAGATCGTTCTCGAAACCCTGGATCAATTTTGCCACCATACCGTCTACCTCCTTATCTGTCAAGGTCTTTTCTTCATCGGCAAAAAGAAAACTGACCGCCATTGATTTCTTATCTGTCCCAAGTTTATCGCTTTCAAACACATCAAATAAACGCATATCCTTTAGTTTGGACAGTTTTATTTTTTTTACGGAATTTTCTATCGATTCATAGGTAGTCGCCCGGTTAACCACCAGGGCAAGATCCCTTTGCATGATCGGGAATTTATTGACTTCTTTATAACTGATCTTATTTTTTTCAACCGCTTTCAATAAGGTACCCAGGTGGATATCTAGCACAAAAACCGGTTGTTTGATATCAAATGACTGTAGCTTATGCTTGTTGACTTCAATTAGAGACCCTACACATAATTTTCCGTGATAGAGTTCTAAGCATAACCCAGATTCACCCGTTTTTAAGAACTGGATCGACTCCAATCCACAAATCGCCAATAAAGCCGATGCCACTCCTTTGAGGCCATAAAAATCCTGTGGTTTACTTTTCGCACGCCAGGATTCCTCATGATCCAAACCGGTAGTATACAAACAGAGATGCTCCTGCTCCTGGTAACTGCCTATGGCTTCTGTTCTGTAGGTTTTTCCATATTCAAAAAACCGCAAGTGATTATTTTTCCGGTTCAAATTATAAGCAATGGATTCCAGACCGGTTTCAACCATAGAAGGCCGGAGAACATCGAGTTCGGCACTCAGGCTATTCATCATTTTAACGGTAACACCCAAGGTTGCTTCATCAAAATATTTGCTATTGGTAATCGAATTCGTAAATATTTCATAATACCCCTGACCCACAAGAAAGCCGGCTATTTTATCTTTCAGTACTTCTTTCAATCCCATACGTTCAACAGCAGGACTAATTGTAATAGAAGAAGGGATTTCGATATTGTCTAACCCGTCAATGCGAAGGATTTCTTCAACGATATCTGCGGGGATGGTTATATCGGGTTTACTGTAAGGAACAGCTACACGTAATTCATCCAATCCCTCTCTCACTATTTCAAAACCCAGACTGGTTAAAATTCGTTTGATTTTATCTGAGTGATAATTTTTACCGCTCAATTTTTTCAGGTAATGGTTTTTTAATGTGATTTCTACCCTGGGTTGTGGATTTGGGTATATATCTATGATATCACCGGTAATTTCCCCGCCGGCAATTTCTTTAATAAGCAAAGCAGCCCTTTTCAATACATTCACTGTATTGGCAATATCCACGCCTTTTTCAAAGCGGGTAGCAGCATCTGTTCTCAGATTATGTTTTACAGAAGTCTTGCGGATACTTACGGGATGAAACCAGGCACTTTCCAGAAAAATATTCCGGGTAGTAGGTTTTACGCCACTATGCAATCCACCAAAAACACCGGCAATACACATAGGTTCGGCCGCATTACAGATCATCAGGTCTTCACGGGTTAAGATCCTTTCTTTTTCATCCAATGTCACAAATTTGGTTCCCTCAGAAAGGTTTTTAATGATCACTGAATTTCCCTGGATAGCATCTGCATCAAATGCATGCAAAGGCTGACCGGTTTCATGCAATATAAAATTGGTGATGTCTACAATATTATTGATAGGCCTCAGTCCAATAGCACTCAGCCTGTGTTTAAGCCACTGTGGCGATTCGGCAACTTCTACCCCCTGAATACTTACTCCAGCATATCTGGCGCAGGCATCCGTATTTTCGATACTCACTTTCATTACCTGACTGGGTGTATCTGGTTTAAACGCATTCACAAAAGGACTTACTGCACGAACTTCTTTCTGGTGATGTGTCAGGTAAGCACAAACATCCCGGGCAACACCTAAATGACTCATGGCATCCATCCGGTTGGGTGTCAGGCCAATCTCGTATATCCAGTCAGTATACGGTTTAAAATAGTCGGCGGCAGCGCTGCCTACCATTGTATTATCCGGTAAAACAAGGATTCCATCATGACTTGTTCCAATTCCAATTTCATCTTCGGCACAGATCATTCCAAAACTTTCAACGGATCGTATTTTAGCCACGCGCATGGTTAAAGGCTCTCCATTTACCGGGTAAATAGTTACCCCTGTTTGTGCAACCACAACTTTCTGTCCTGCCGCAACATTTGAAGCACCACATACAATCTGTAAAGGTTCCTCTTTGCCTACATGTACTTTGGTCAGTTTTAATTTATCGGCATTGGGATGAGGTATTGCTTCCAATACTTCACCAATCACAAGTCCGGCCAACCCACCTTTGGTACTTTCATATTTTTCCATACTTTCAACCTCCAAACCAATGGAAGTGAGTATCCTGGATAGTTTTTCAGGCTCAATAATTTCGGGTAAATATTCGCTCAACCAGTTATAACTAATCGTCATGTTTGCTTACGCTTTTCGGATGGCAAAAATAGGTGATATAATTTGATGCACCTTGAAATGGCCCAAAAGAGCGTAAATACAGGGCTTTTTAAACAAAACCGCTGATTCTCCCCTGCTCACAGTTACAGCTTTTCAATCTGAAAATTGGCATTTTTTGGATAATTCTTTCTTCACAGGCATTTGTGCATTTCCCCTGGTGACTGGCGGAAAACTTTTGATTTTGGTGGATAAGCGGAGTAAATTGTGTGAATAGCGGGCAAGGAACTGTGAATAGAGCAAGAATAACCTGTGGACGAAAATTGACGAAAAAAATTTTCCGGTGCTACTTGGTTACACATATATTCGCTCCCCCTTACTTGTTTGGTAACAATTCCGTAACATAGGATATAGCCACTCAAAAGGATAGATTTTGTTCCCCTAACCCTAATGAACACATTACAATATGGATCTTACCAGTTTAAATACAGACAGAAAAAGAAGAAAAACTTCCATGGATATGAGTACCATGGTATATGGTAAAGTTCCCCCACAGGCAAAAGAACTGGAAGAAGCTGTATTAGGTGCTATTATGCTGGAGAAAAGCGCATTTGATACCGTAACTGAAATTGTAAAACCAGAATGTTTTTATGTAGAAGCCAACCAGCTGATTTTTAAAGCCATGCAGGGTTTGCAGCAAAAGAGCATGCCCATTGATATTTTAACTGTGGTGGAAGAGTTGAAGATGCGGGAACAATTGGATGCAGTGGGAGGACCTTATTACGTTACAAAACTCACCAATGCGGTAGTATCTACCGCCAATATTGATGCGCATGCCAGGATCGTTTTGCAAAAGTTTATTCAACGTGAATTGATTCGGATCAGTGGAGAAATTATTGGGGATGCTTATGAAGACAGTACCGATGTATTTGATCTGTTGGATGACAGCGAAACCAAAATGTTCAATATCACCAATAATTACCTAAAAAAGAATTTTGAAGATATTGGCAATGTACTCGCCAAAACTATCAACCGTATTGATGAATTAAGAACGAAAACAGAAGATATTTCCGGTGTGCCGAGTGGATTTGCAACCCTAGACAGAGTAACCTATGGATGGCAGCCCACCGATCTGATTATTTTGGCGGCAAGGCCTTCAGTAGGTAAAACTGCTTTTGCGCTGAACCTGGCGCGTAATGCGGCATTACATCCTACCAAACCCATTCCGGTTGGATTTTTCTCTTTGGAAATGAGTGCATCTCAATTGGTGCAACGTATTCTAAGTGCTGAGAGTGAAATCAAAATGGAAAAGATCAGTCGGGGGAAATTAGAAAATTATGAGTACGAGCAATTGCTGAGTAAGGGTATTAAAAAACTGGAAACTGCACCAATATTTATCGATGATACTGCTGCACTCAACATATTTGAATTTCGAGCAAAAGCAAGAAGGCTGGTAAACAAACATAATGTGGGTGTGATCATTATCGATTACCTGCAATTGATGAGCGGTACCGGCGACAGAGGCAGTAACCGTGAACAGGAAATCAGTAATATTTCACGTAACCTCAAAGCCCTGGCAAAAGAATTAAATGTGCCCATCATTGCGCTGAGTCAGTTAAGTCGTGCTGTGGAAACAAGAAAAGAAAGTAAAATGCCTCAGTTGAGTGACTTGCGTGAATCCGGTGCCATTGAACAGGATGCTGATATGGTTATGTTTATTTACCGGCCCGAATATTATGAAGTAATGAGCAATGAACAGGGTGAAAGCACACATGGCGAAACCCATATTCGTATTGCCAAACACAGAAACGGTTCACTCGAAACTATTAAACTCAGGGCAAAACTCGATATTCAGAAATTTGAAGAATGGGATGGAGACAGCGGTATAGCCGGACTGGGATCTAACTGGAAACCTCTAGGTCCATCCGTTCCGCCTGCAGCGGGTGGCGGTGGCGATACGGGTAAACTCTTTATTCAAAAAGGCAGCAAAATGAATGGTGGTGATTTTGATGAAGGGTTTGAAAACGATGCGCCATTTTAAATAACCAAGCCTTCTTTCTTTTTAGCTATGTCACTTCCTTTTTTTTACGAACCGAGTCTTCCTGAAACAGGTACTCACTTTACGCTCAGCGAAGAGTCTGGCCGACATTGTATACAAGTGTTGCGAATGAAAACAGGGGAAGGATTACAAATTACCAATGGTAAAGGGCTTTTACAAACTGCCAGTATTGTAAGTGATGACAAAAAGAAAACGGTGGTCATTTTGCAGAAAGCAGAGCACCAATCTCCCCCAACAAAAAAAATAAGCATTGCCATTTCCCTTTTAAAAAATGCAACCCGCTTTGAGTGGTTTCTTGAAAAAGCGACTGAAATAGGCGTATTCGAAATATTCCCTATTATTTCGAAAAGAACAGAACATACCCGGTTTAGAACTGACAGGATGAACGGGATATTGACAGCAGCCATGTTGCAAAGTCAACAGACATGGTTACCAATTTTACAGGTGCCGATATACTTCGAGCAATTGATTTCTGCAAAAAAATATGCGCAAACATTGATTGCTCATTGTGAAAAAGAAGAAGAAAAGCGTTTTATCAGGGATCTCCCAAGTTCTTCTGAAACCCTTATCCTGATTGGCCCCGAAGGAGATTTTACTCCAACCGAAATACAACTGGCCCTTGAGAAAAACTATATCCCGATTAGTTTGGGGGAAACTCGTTTACGTACAGAAACTGCCGGAGTGGTGGCGGCCACATTGTTAATGAACAGGTAGATTTACCTTACGGGAATCATGTATATTCAATCTATGAAGACTAGAGCCTTAATTTTTATTTTAATATCCATTCTTTTTTTTCAATCCTGCAAATATTTTAAAAATAAAAAAGGAACTGCTAAAAGGGATACGAGCATTACTAAAAAAACTTCTTTTAATTCTTTATTCATCGACAGTTTTTACCTTGACGATTTTATTGCCCGGAATACCCAATACGAATCATACATTGATCAATTCAAAGATTTTTACAGTCATCGGAATTATGAGTTCGCCTGGTTTGATACAGCAGGCCTTTCAGAACAGGCCCGAAATTTCATTAACCTGCAAAATAATTATATAACTGAATTTCAGGATAGTTCCATTATTAACACGGAACTGCAAAAGTTAATAGATACGCTGGAGACAAAAAAAATGGACCGGAGCAAAAAAGAATCTGTTATCCTGAGAACAGAACTATTACTAACTGGTCAGTTTTTTGAATATGCTGCCAAAGTATACAAAGGAAGTGATATCAATGCTGCTGAATTAGGTTGGTTTATCCCCAGAAAAAAAATTGATCTTACGGCATTGCTGGATGCAACCATCAGTTCCAAAACAACTGACCCCGATCAATATGCTCCTCAAAATTCGCAGTATAAAAAATTACAGGAATATCTTTCGAAATACATTTCACTTGAAAATAAAGTTGGCTCAGATACGATAGCTTATTTACGAAAACCTATCAAAAAAGGTGATTCTTCTTTAATTATCCCCGGGATTAAAAAAAGACTACTTCTGTTGGGTGATTTGCCACAGCCTGACAGTTCCGCTTTGTTTGATTCAAGTTTACTGATTGCCAGTAAATCCTTTCAAAAAAGAATGGGATTGAGTATAGATGGGGTTATCGGCAACCGTATGATCGCTGAACTCAATGTACCCATCAGCAAAAGAATACGTCAGTTATTGATTAACCTGGAAAGAGTCAGGTGGATGCCTGCAGACAACGACAGCAATTATATTCTGGTAAATATTCCGGAATACAAAATGCATGTATACGATAGTGGCAAACTTTATTTTGACATGAATGTGATAGTAGGTTCCGCTGCCAATAGTTCTGTAATCTTTAGTGGCAAACTCAAATATGTTGTTTTCAGCCCCTATTGGAACCTGCCGGAGAGTATTGTGCAAAAAGAAGTGATGCCTTCCATTCAAAAAAACAAAAATTATCTGTCTAAGAATCATATGGAAATAACGGGATACAGTGGCAAAACGCCTATTATAAGGCAAATGCCCGGGCCAGGTAATTCATTGGGGCTTGTCAAATTTTTATTCCCAAATAACTATAATATTTATCTCCACGATACCCCGAACAGGGAATTGTTTTCACAATCGAGCAGGGGTTTGAGTCATGGTTGTATACGCATTGCCGATCCTAAAAAATTTGCAGCATATCTGCTTCGATCCGATACCAGTTGGACCAGTCAGTCTATTGATGAAGCTATGCATCTTTCAAAAGAAAAATGGGTGACCATTAAGAAACCGGTTCCGGTTTTCCTGGTGTACTTTACCAGTTGGGTAGATCAAGCAGGTGCCCTGAATTTCCGGAAAGACATTTATGGGCATGATGCTAAAATGGGTGAAAAATTGTTTGCCAGGTAATTTCAGAGAGCTTATCATAATACTTGAAATAGTATCTTTATAAAAACAGTGTAGTATGCAATTGATTGAAGTAACAGACAGCAAAACCGGTAAAGATTTTTTACTGGTAAACGCTTTGCTGAATAAAAACAATCCTTCTTATATACGCCCTTTGGATAATGAGGTGAATGATGTATTTAATCCTGCCAAAAACAAGACCTACAAGTCTGGGGAAACCCGGAGATGGATAGCGAAAGATGATAATGGGAACTTGATTGGAAGAATTGCGGCATTTACCAATTCAAAATATATCAATAAGGGAACTGATTTTGCTACAGGTGGTATTGGCTTTTTTGATAGTGTTCGGGATCAGAAAGTAGCTGATGCTTTATTTGATACAGCTAAATCCTGGTTACAGGAAAAAGGAATGGAGGCCATGGATGGACCTATCAATTTCGGTGATCGGGATAAATGGTGGGGACTGATGGTTGAGGGATTTGATAGCGAACCCATGTATGGGATGTCTTTTAACCCCGATTATTACCAGGAATTATTTACGAATTATGGTTTTCAGAATTATTATAACCAGTATTACTATTATATGAACGTGGATGATCCTTTGCCTGCTCGTTTTCCGGAAAGGCATGCCAAGTTCAAAGCTAAACCGGGATATGAAGCAAGGCATGCAAAGCTGAGTGAACTGGATAAATATGCGGGAGATTTTGCCACCGTATACAATGCGGCATGGGCTCAACATGGAGAAGCGAAAGAGATTACCAAAGAGCAGGTAGTAAAATTATTCAAGACCATGAAACCCATTATGGATGAACGCACAGTCTGGTTTGCTTATTACAAGGAAGACCCTATTGCCATGTTCATCAATATCCCCGATCTTAATCAATACTTTAAGCATTTTAATGGCAAACTCGGGTGGTTTCAAAAATTACACTTACTCTGGATGAAAAAAACCGGTTATAATAAACGATTAACCGGTCTCGCTTTTGGCGTAGTTCCAAAATACCAGGCATTGGGTATCGATAGCTTTATGATACAGGAATGTGCCTTATTGATTCAGGGAAAGGGATGGTACACACAATATGAAATGGGCTGGGCGGGCGACTGGAATCCGAAGATGATCAATATCTATAAAAGTCTGGGAGGCATACAAAGTCGCCGTATGATTACATTCCGCTATTTATTCAACAGGGACCAGCCATTTGTTCGACACCCGGAAATGGAGTATAAATAAGTTTGCTGTTATTGATCCTTTAAAAAAGGATAGAAATTGTACACATTCATACAAAGCCCGAGGTTGAAAGCCGATTGCTGACTGCTAAATTCTTATCTTGCAACCCTGTTATGGATAATAAATTCATTGTTTCAGCAAGGAAGTACCGCCCACAGAATTTTAATACCGTGGTGGGGCAGTCGCATATTACCACTACACTAAAAAATGCTATTAGAAATAACCAACTGGCTCATGCATTTTTATTCTGTGGCCCCAGAGGTGTAGGTAAAACAACCTGTGCCCGTATTCTCGCTAAAACAATCAATTGCACTAACCAGACACCAGAAGGCGAAGCTTGTAATACCTGCAGCAGTTGTATATCTTTTGATGCTGGAACTTCACTCAATATTCATGAACTGGATGCAGCTAGTAATAATTCGGTGGATGATATTCGTTCACTGGTTGAACAGGTTCGGTTTGCGCCACAGGCTGGTAAATACAAAGTATATATAGTAGATGAGGTACACATGCTTAGTACAAGTGCCTTTAATGCATTCCTGAAAACACTGGAAGAACCACCTTCTTATGCAATCTTCATATTAGCCACTACAGAAAAACATAAGATACTTCCCACGATATTAAGCCGATGCCAGATTTTTGATTTTAAAAGGATCACCAATAATGACACTGTTATCCATCTGCAGGAAATCGTTGATAAAGAAGAAATCAAAGCCGAGAAAGCCGCTTTACAGGTAATCGCACAGAAAAGTGAAGGCTGTATGCGCGATTCATTAAGCATCTTGGATAAGATTGTCAGTTTTACCAATGGAACGGTTACCTATCAGAACACCCTTGAGCACCTGAATATTCTTGACGAGGATTATTATTTTAAGATGCTCGATGCCATGCAGTTGCAGGATATGGCAGCAGCCATGCTTCTATTTGATGAAATAAACCGCAAAGGATTTGAAGGAGATTTGGTGATCAATGGCTTTGCTGAATTTATCCGTAACCTGCTTGTATGCAAGGACCCAAAATCTGCCGCTTTACTCGAAGTAGTAGAAGGTCAACAGGAAAAATATATCAGTACAGCCGCCAACACAGGCATATCTTATCTGGTGAGTGTATTGAATATATTGAATGAAGCAGAGATCAATTTTAAAATGGCCAGGAATAAACGATTACATGTTGAACTTACCCTGATCAAATTAAATTTTCTGCAACAGGCAATTGAACTATCCCTGGAAAACGGTACCGTTATTAAAAAAAAACAGCTTGAGGGACCAATAGCTTTCAGAACAAAGTCCCTGCCTTCCATTCAGCAAAAAACAATTCCGCTTCCAACACAAAAAGGAGCGAAATTGTCGATTGAAGCTTCTGTTACATCAACACCGCCTTCGATAACAACACAGCAAAATACTCCTGTAACAAAACCTTCAGCTCCTAAACCGATTGCCTCACAAGCAATGCCTCAACCAGTTACAGCAAATGGACCAAAGAAAAATTTACTGACTGCATTAAGGGAAAAATATGGTGATCAATATGCCATTGAAGAAGTAAAAGAGGCAGAAGTTTTAACTATGGAAAGGCTGCAACAGTGCTGGCAGACTTATACTGTATTGCTGGAAAAACAATTAAAACATTCTTCTGCGGGCACATTCAAATCTGCCCGACTGGTCATAGATACAGAACTCCGGTTTACTGTTACCGTTAGTGCCATTACCTCTCAGAAATTTGTAGAACAGGAAAAAATGATGTTATTAGATCATTTACATAAAGAATTCAATAACCGGGCCATTGGATTTGATGTGTTAGTGGAAGCAGGCGAACAGGAAGATATTCCCGCTCATATGCGGTTGAACAGCAAACAGAAATTTGAACATATTGCGGAGCAATATCCCCTGATTAAAGAACTGCGAGACAGACTGAAGCTGGAGATAGATTATTGATTAACCCGATTTTTTGGTATTTACATATCCGGTTTTTATTAAGTATTGCAATACTTTTTCACGTTGATCTCCCTGAATGATTGCTTCACCTTCTTTCACACTTCCTCCCGTTCCACAAAAATTTTTTATTTTTTTTCCGAGCTCTTCCAGATCATTCCCAGTTCCTATAAATCCGGTAACTAGGGTAACTGCTTTTCCGGCCCTTTGTTTGGTATCAAGCCTGATACGCAGTTTTTGCTGTGCGGGTGTTAGTGTTTCCTGTTCAGGTGTTTCTTCCTGCTCAAAACGAAAAGAAGGATCGGTGCTAAAAACAAATCCACGTGTATCTGGCTTATTTTTTTTACTCATACACTATCAATTATACTATTATCGCTTTTAAACTTAGATCTACACTCTGTGCCTGGTGAATTAACCCTCCCACACTGATATAATCTACGCCGGTTGCCGCATAGGAAACAATATTCTGGAGATGAATGCCACCACTGGCTTCTGTTTCAAACGCATGATTGATCAGTACCAATGCCTCTGAGATCTGTTCGGTTGTAAAATTATCCAACATAATTCGGAATACTTTTCCTTTTCCGATAGCGCATACTGCTTCAACATCAGCCAGAGTTCGGGTTTCTACTTCTATCCGAAGAGCGGGTTGTATTCTTTGAGTATAGGAATAGGCTGCCTCAATAGCGGGCTGTATGCCACCACAATAATCAATATGGTTATCCTTCAGCATAATCATATCATACAATCCAAAACGATGATTGATACCACCTCCTATTCTAACGGCTTCTTTTTCCAATAATCGGAAATTGGGTGTGGTTTTCCGGGTGTCGAGCAGGCGGGTATGGTATCCTTTTAGCAATGCTGAATAAGTATTCGTGAGAGTGGCAATTCCACTCATTCGTTGCATACAATTCAGTACTAGCCTTTCGCAGGCTAAAATTGTATGTACCGTTGCACTAACCTCAAATGCATTTTCTCCGTTCAGCATACTATCCCCATCTTTCTTAAAAGGGGTGAAAATGGCCGAAGGCTCTTTATATGCAAATATTTTTCTGGCAATTTCCATCCCGGCCAGAATTCCATCTTGCTTAATTTTCAAAACAGCTTTCCCTTTTCTATCGGGAGGTATACAACTCAATGTGGAATGATCTCCATTACCCAGATCCTCTTGCAATGCCTCCGCAACCAGGTGTAGTAATTGTTCATCAAAAGATTTCATATTGTAAATGTAGCGGATAAAGAAAAACCCCGCCAAGGCAGGGCTTAGTTTTTAAAGAGTTGGGATATTAATTAATACGGATGGTTATAATCACATGTTTGCCACCTTTCTGTTTCATCATCACTGTAATATTATACCCCTTACTGCCATTCAGCAATTTACCGGTCATATACATTGTAGTCCCGATTTCACGGTCAGAAATCTTCAGAAATCCCTTAACCCCATTTTCTGAAAAAAATGATTTTAAAGCAATCGAAGCCTGGTTTCTCCCTATATTTTTAACCTCATCCTTATCCAGCAATTTTATATCCACATAATCATCAAAATATTTTGCCACTTCATCCGCATTCCCTGATTTAAAAGCTTGTTTAATGGCTTCTATGTCGTTTTGGGGACTAAAAGCCATCCCAAAAAGGGCTAATATGGTTAAAATGAATATTTTTTTCATGTTAGTTGGTTTTCAGAAGATTCAAATCGCGAAAAACATGCCAAATTTGTCCCCGGCCTGTATTTAGCTAAAGTTAGTGGGTATTCATCAATCTGAAAAGCAGTAATTTTATCATATGCGTAAGAAAGTAATTTTAGTAATTATGGATGGATGGGGCCTTGGCAAAGTGAAGGCTGCCGATGCCATTCAAAATGCAAATGTTCCATTTGTAAGTTCTCTATATAGTAAATATCCAAACAGCACCCTGGTTACCTGTGGTGAGCAGGTAGGGCTTCCGGATGGGCAAATGGGGAATAGCGAAGTCGGTCACCTGAACCTCGGTGCCGGAAGAATTGTTTACCAGGAATTACAGAGAATAAATGTAGCTATACGTGAAGGTGAATTCGCAAAAAACGAAGTATTGCTTTCATCTATCCGTTATGCGAAAACAAATGGAAAACCCCTGCACCTTTTGGGACTGGTGAGTGATGGAGGCGTACATTCACATGGCACCCATATCAAAGCCATCTGTGATGTTTGTAAATCTGAAGGGTTGGAAGAAGTATATATTCATGCATTTACGGATGGTCGGGATACCGACCCGAAAAGCGGTCTTGGATTTATCACAGATCTGCAAAAACACCTGAATGATTCCGTTGGCAAAATTGCTTCGGTAAGCGGAAGATACTATGCCATGGATAGAGATAAACGCTGGGAAAGAGTAAAACTTGCCTATGACTGTCTTGTAAATGGAGAAGGCCCTAAAGCACCTGATGCATTGGCGGCAATTGAACAGGCTTATGCAGCAAATATTACTGATGAATTTATCAAGCCAACGGTAATTTTGGATGATGTACAAGTGCCTTTGGCCCTGATTAAGGATGGGGATGTGGCTATCTGCTTTAATTTCAGAACCGATCGTTGCAGAGAGATAACGGATGTATTGACCCAAACAGATCATCCTGATTTTGCAATGCATAAACTGAACCTGCATTATACTACTATGACGCAGTATGATCAGAAATTTCAAAACGTGCATGTGATCTTTGAGAATGATAACCTGAATAATACACTCGGAGAAGTATTGGCTGCAAATGGTAAAAAACAGATACGAATAGCTGAGACTGAAAAATACCCACATGTTACTTTCTTTTTTAGTGGCGGGCGGGAAGAACCTTTTACCGGTGAGAGCCGGATTATGGTGCCCTCTCCAAAAGTTGCCACCTATGACCTGCAACCCGAAATGAGTGCAGTAGAAATAACTGCTAAACTGGTACCTGAAATTGAAAATGAAACTACCGATTTTATTTGCCTGAATTATGCAAATACAGATATGGTGGGACATACCGGCATTTTCAGCGCCGCCATTATTGCTGCACAAACGGTAGATGCCTGTGTAAACAGGGTAGTGACAGCTGCTTTGGAACATGGGTATACAGTTTTCCTGACAGCGGATCATGGTAATGCCGACTATATGATTAATGAAGATGGCACACCGAATACTGCTCATACATTAAACCTTGTTCCCTTTTTTATTCTCGACAAAGAATGGAAGGGAACCGTAAAAAGCGGAAAATTGGGCGATT
>Ga0316218_1000542_pt1 | contig 50973 bp, 36 predicted proteins | sample TBH18003metaG_FD_203634 | JGI IMG/M metagenome (GOLD analysis project Ga0316218, IMG submission 203634) | Freshwater microbial communities from Trout Bog Lake, Wisconsin, USA - TBH18003 | ecosystem: Environmental > Aquatic > Freshwater > Lake > Hypolimnion/Profundal zone | place: USA: Wisconsin... | reverse complement strand
TAGTCCATTCATAAACATAACCGTAATAATCTTTTTTGTATTTCATTTCTGCCAATCTCCTATAAAGTATTTATTACTAGGCGACTGGCAGATATAATATCTTTTAACTATTCTTCGTAATGGCCGCCACCAGCTCCCCATTCGCCTTGACGTGTATAGCTGGGATTATAGTTGTTCATTTCTAAAATATCATCACGGATATTTTGGTTGCGTTTCTCAATGTTTAATACACGGGTAAAGCTATTAGTGATAGCTGCTGTGTAATAAGCAAATGGATTTTGGCTTTTGGCTTCGTCGAACTGTAGGCCAATTTGGCTTAACTGTAGTAATGCTTGGCTACGCATTTCATCGTTGTAGGTATAACCACGCCAGTTTGACCTAGTAGCATAGCGTTCACATAGTTTGATAAACATGTGTGCTAGTTTTGGTGTCATAGTGCCGTGATCTTTGCTGAACTTGCCTTTTTCTAAACCACCTTTCCAATGGCTTTTACCAACGCATACGGGATTTCCTTCTTCATCGACTTTATAGTGTTGGAAAGGAGGAAAGTTTACTTTAACATATTTTGCTGGGCCTTTGATCTGCATAGCAGGATCATCATATTCTGTTTCGAAAAGGTCGTCTTCTTCTGCTTCTTCTTGTGCCTTGAGGTCTGCTTTTTTCTGTTTTACTTCATCAATAGGTATATGTTCCCATGTCATCACACGGAAAACTACATCTGTTTGTGGGATATCTTTTGTAGGAGTTAGGTATTCGTCGAGTTTTTTCTTGATGCCATTTAATAAATCTTGTTCTTGTGCTTCTTTAGCTAGTCTTTCTGCACGAGTTTTACGTGCTTCTTGGATAGCTTTTTTAGTAATTTTGTCTACGTTGGTTACGATTACATCATAGCTTTTAACGCTATCGTCTACAAAACTACAGTAGGTTAACTTGCTTTTGTGTATCTCTTTCAATATGTCTTTATTGTTAAGATAATTTACTTTTCTCATTTAGAGGTTCCTTTTAACTACTACTATTATATAGCCTATAAATACACAATAGCAAGAGGCTTTTGAAAAAATATGTCAAATACACAAGTAGACACCACAGCAGGCGGTTTTATATCAGTCCCTGACTCAGCAGCAGCCAGCACACCTGTCAGCGCACCTTACACTGTGACTGAAACAGCAGTGCCGCAAGTAGGCGCTATTGGTGGCGGTTACGACCCTAACAACCCTAATTATGGTAATCCAAATAGCCCAGTTAACAGTGATGTTTCTGTAACAGAAGGTTATACTAATGCACCTAATTTTAGCCCAGACTCTAATGGCTATGATCCTAATACTGTAGAAACCACAGGCGGCGGCTATGATGCTACACAAGCAGGCCTAGCTGATCCCAGTAATGCTAGATTAGGAGCCAGCGGACTTAATTTTGGTGGCGGCATAGGTGCACCAGCAGTCGCACCTAGCATAGCCTTCCAGTCAGTATCAGGTGCCACCGGTGCAGCAACTTCTAGTTCAAACGATTGGCGAGTGCGTGTTAGTCTAGCTGATGGTGCCCAGATATTTTATAAAGATCCTACAGGTAGTAACAGCTTGATGGCACCGCTGATACAGACTAACGGAGTGATATTTCCCTATACTCCAAGTATATCGATACAGCATGCCGCACACTATTCACCGATAACACCTACACACAGTAACTATCCGATACCTTTTTATCAAAACAGTGAAGTCAGTGATATCAGCATCAGTGGAGATTTCACAGTGCAAAGTATTGACGAAGGTCAATATCTGATGGCAGTCATATACTTCTTCCGTTCAGCAACCAAAATGTTCTTTGGTCAAGGAACCAATGTAGGTAATCCGCCACCGATGGTATTTTTAGATGGGTATGGTGATCATTACTTTCCACATGTACCTTGTGTAATCACTGCATTTCAGCACACACTAGCTGATGATGTTGACTATATAGAAGTGCCTATTTCCAGCACTACCTTACAAAATGTCAATGTCAACTACAACGATCTCAACATCAATAACAGTTTGACTACACCAAATGCACAGCAATTTGGTCCGCAACCACAATTTCCTGGATCACCAACGCAGTTCCAGACTATAGCAACTACCACTCGATTACCAACCAAGAGTCAGATTTCTATCACATTGAAACCAGTATACAGCAGATTAGGTTTACATGAAAGATTTGATTTAAATCAATTTGCCGCAGGTGCGTTGTTACAAGATAGAAATAAAGGATATGGAGGATTCCTATAATGGTCCAAGCAGTAACATATAATAAAAATAGTCCTTATGCCAACACACAGGTCTATTCATTTTTCTTAGATGTGGCTAATATACCCACTATCCCGATGAATGCCAGTGACACTCAATATCAAATTGATGCGATCTATGCTAATAGACCCGATCTATTAGCCTATGATCTATATGGCGATGCTGGCCTATGGTGGGTGTTCAGTGTCCGTAATCCAAATACTATTCAAGATCCTGTTTTCGATTTCTTACCTGGTGCAGTAATTTATATTCCACAAAAAGCTACGATAACAGCCGCATTGGGGATATAATCCGTGCAGACTTTATTTGGGGATTTATCACAGGCACAGATTACCTATCTAGAAGGACAGGCCAATCTAGTCAATGTCGGTAATGCTTCTAATCCATCAGGTTTAAATATTACTAATCTGTTGAACAAACGACTAAGCGATTTTCCAGCTAGCCAACAACCACAAATTCAAACACAGATCAATGCAGTTAACGCACAGCTAGCAACACCGCAAGCACAACAACAAATCGCCTTGATCCAACAACAGAACAATTCTTTACAAACACAAACACAGATAACCAGTACTGGTCCGACATCTGCTGATCAGGTAAACAATTCTACTCCTGGAGGAGCTACAAGTACTCCTACTACTGTTGCTGAAAATACTAATATCAGTCCTGGAGTGAATCCCAATCCTAATCCAGATCCGATCGGCTCGTCTGTAGAACCACCACCAGAACCAAATCCTAATCCGGGCAGTAGTCGTGCTGATGTAGTCAATTCATTGAATGGAATAAACGCTAACCCAGATGTCATTGATCTAGCCGCACCAATGACCAATGTGTTGTTAGAATATCCCAGCTATACCTATGGCCTGAGTCTAGCACTACTCAGTGCCGCAGAATATAATAATCTGGTCGCAGGTGGCCAATATATTCCCAATAGAGTATTAATAGCATCAGCGGGTAGATATAACAACACACCAGGACCAAATCAATTTATACGCAGTCCTTACTTCAGCGAAGATTTTTACTTTGAAGATTTTTCGATGACTACTGTCATTGGTACTAACGCTACAACACGCAACACTAATGCCATTGAATTGAAGTTCACTATCATCGAACCTTATGGTATGACATTGATCAATAGACTTTTAGATCAAGCTAATGATCCAGCGGTCAATGCCAGCAACTATCTCGACATGGTCTATTTGATACAGATCGATTTCTTTGCCACTGATGAAACAGGTACTATCCAAGGCATCATTCCTGGATTAACCAAAATCATACCTATTAAACTTACGCAAATGGGCATCACTGCCAGTGTGTCAGGTGCTACTTATCAGATATCTGCTGTGCCATATAATCATGCGGCCTTTGATCAATCAGCAGTCAGCACACCTGCAAATTTTGAAATAGCATCAGGATCAGTCAGTGAATTTTTCCAATCAGGTAACGGTAGTAATAAGAGTTTTGCTGATGCACTAAATGGGTGGAACACGAATCTGGCTAATAATAATAAAATAGGTGTGCCTGATACATATAATTTTGATTTACATCCTAGTATTGCACAATCATCTTTTACCACAGGTGGTGCATTAAGTCCACGTGATACCAGCATGGTCAATCCCAATAATACTACATCAATACGTCAGAGCAACCTTGGTCAACCCAGTAAAGATTTTAATACTACATCAAGAACTATGAGCATCAATGCTGGTACTAGTATCGATAAAGTCATTGACTATGTAGTACGTAATAGCGATTATATACAAAATCAAATGGCCATCCCCGATGGTGTAGATCCTCAGACCTATCTACAACAAAAAGCACAGAATGCCAATCAACCTTTAAATTGGTACAAGATAGTGCCAACAGTTACAGTAGGACAATTTGACCCTATACGCAATATCAATGCTAAAAATTATACCTACAGCGTACAACCTTATACGATTTATAATGTTAAAAGTGATGTAGCACCACAAGGTAAAGCCACTAACTTTGTCAAAGACTACAATTACATCTATACTGGTAAGAATGATGATGTGATCACTTTTGATCTTAACTTTAACACATTGTACTATACAGCGCAGACAGCTTATAGATCAGCAGTTAGTAAATTATACAAGAGCCCAGACACAGCCACACAAGGTAATCCCATACAAAATGCTGGAGCATATCAAGGAACAGGCCAAGCACCAAATTCAGTCATGCCCATGCAGGTCAAGCCACAGGTATATAATGCCAAAGCACGAGCTACAGGCGGGTCGATCAGTCCAAAAAGTGTCGCTGTTGCAGACCTAGAAGACAGCCTGATGACCTTGTCAGCTGCTGACATGTTAAATGTACAGTTGACTATAGTGGGCGATCCACAGTTTATCAAACAAGATGATTGTTTTTACAGTCCGTTGTTAGCTGCCAGCAATACTGATGGTCGTCAAGGTACGATCACAGCATCAGATCCTAGACTGACCCCTAATGGTAGTATTAGGACAGATTATACGGAAATCTATGTACGTCTAACTTTCAGGACCCCAGTTGACATGGATGAAAATACTGGCCTATTGAAATTCAACAGCAACTATCAAACCAGTATTTTTTCAGGCTTGTATAAAGTATTGCAAGTGACTAGTGAGTTTAAAAATGGCCAATTTACCCAACAGTTGAATCTCATACGTTTACCATTCCAAAACAAATATGATTACATGACACAACCACAGTCTAGCACTGGTCAACGTAACAGTGATCCTACTGCACAGACTACTGCTACATTAAGTAAAAACTTACCAGCACAGAATATTGGGTCGATACCATCAATGCCAACAGTAGAAGATTCAGGACAACGACAAGCACAGAATCTATTACAGCCTCCGCCTATCGTAACTCAACAACAGCAGGCCTTGATAGACGTAAATAGTACAGCACCAACGCAGCCCATCAATGCATCAAATGCACCAGTGGCAGTGATACCAGGACAATAATATGGCGATAGACTTTCGAATCGGTACTAAGATACTTAAAAATTTACAAGCTGCACTAGCCCCAGCTACCAGCATCAATCCCTATCCTTATATAGGGGTTGTGCGTAACAATCTAGATCCTACACGCTGTGGTCGAGTACAGGTGTTTATTCCTGAACTAGGTGGCAACCCTGATGATCAAGCCAATTGGCGCACAGTGTCGTATGCTAGTCCGTTCATGGGCTATACCAGCACAGAAATCAACACTACAGATACGCCCGATACTAAAAATGCTTGGGACCATGTAACACATACCTATGGCATGTGGATGGTACCACCTGATATTGGTGTAGAAGTTATCTGTATATTTGTGGCTGGAGACCCCATGCGAGGATATTGGCTGGCCTGTGTTAACGATAATCTCAGTCGTTATATGTTGCCCGGGCTCGCCGGCAGTAAAAATACTGATCTTACCTATGCATCAGCAAATGTGTTGGCATCATACACACAAGGTAATACAGCACCCGTTACAGAATTCAACGAAAATATTCCAGCTAACGAAACCAATCCTAATTTTTATAATCTAGCTAAACCTATACATGAAATACAATATGCTGTATTGAAACAACAGGGTTTAGATCGTGATACCACACGCGGTACTATTACTAGTAGTAGCCAACGTGAAACACCTAGTGCTGTATTTGGTATATCGACTCCAGGAAGACCGTTGAACGATCCTGCTGATGATCCTAATTATATAACCAATTTAAATGCAGGCACACTAACAGAAGCATACTATCGCGTGAAAACACGCAAAGGTGGACATCAATTCGTCATGGACGATGGCAGTGTATTAGGTGTCGATCAATTGGTAAGATTACGCACAGCCGGTGGACACCAGATCTTGATGCATGACACAGAAGAAACTATCTATATCAGCCATGCCAAGGGCAATAGCTGGGTAGAGTTAACCAAAGATGGCAGTATCAATATCTACAGCAAATCAGGATTCAATCTACGCAGTGAAGGCGATGTCAATATACACAGCGATAAAAATATCAATCTAAATGCAGGCGGTAATATCTATATGAATAAAACCGCTAGCAATAGCGCACCCGTGCATTCATTTAATGATGTGCGATTTAATGCTAATGTTGGCCTGTGGGCAGCTCAAGCTAATAGTATCAGCAGCATAGTTACTGTAGCCCCTACACATGAGCCATATTTTAGAGGATAAGTAATATTATGGCTACCACATATAAAGGATTCTCAACTATTGGGCAAAATAAGAATTTTCGCCTGACAGATTTTGACCTGATAAAACGAGATATCTTAAACAATTTCAGCATTCGCAAGGGTGAGAAATTGATGAATCCAAAATTTGGCACCATAATCTACAATGTACTACACGAACCCTTTACAGAAGATCTAAAATCAGTGATCACCAACGATATTAAAAGCATAGCCAGCTATGATCCTCGTGTTAGCTATGACAATATAGTAGTCACTGAATACGATCAAGGCATACAGATCCTGCTACAACTGCGTTATTTGCCTACAAATCAAAGCAGTTTGCTCAGCATGCAGTTTGATAACAACAGCAAAACCATGTCATTAAAGTAATTAACTACGCACTTTTTATTCCTGATAAATACTACATAATAGGAATAAAGCATGGCAACCACGACCAGACAAACCAGTTTATTAGTTACAGAAGATTGGACTAAATTATATCAAACCTTCCGTAGCGCAGACTTCCAAAGCTATGACTTTGAAACACTTCGTGCTTCAATGATCAGCTATTTGCGTTTATACTATCCCGAAGATTTCAATGACTTTATCGAATCGAGCGAATTTATCGCATTGATCGACATGATCTCCTTCCTTGGTCAGTCATTGGCATTCCGTGGTGATTTAAATGCACGTGAAAACTTCATCGATACAGCAGAGCGTCGTGACAGTATACTTAAACTAGCACGTCTAGTCAGCTATACACCTAAACGTAATATCACATCACAGGGTTATTTAAAATTTGATTCAGTCAGCACTACTGAAAATGTATTTGACAGCAATGGTATCAACCTTAGCGGTCTGGTAATCAATTGGGCAGATGCAGGCAATGACAATTGGCAAGAACAATTTACCGCAGTATTGAATTCATCATTGTTGACTAATACGGTTATCGGAAAACCCAGTGCTACAGAACTCATCAATGGCATTACCTATAATGAATATCAGATCAATTTAATCCCTAGCACAGTGGCGACTTATTCTTTCAGCGTAAACATCGAAGGTACTAAAACCAATTTTGAAATGGTCAGCCCCACATTTGCTGGCCAGAATTATGTATACGAAACCGCACCAAGACCAAATTTACCATTTAACATTCTATATGAAAATGATGGACTAGGTAATAGTAGTGCCAACACTGGTTATTTCTTGTATTTTAAACAAGGTGCTCTTAACAGTGTTGATGTAAATTTCTTAGAAAGTATACCTAATAGGGTTTACAGTATCAACGTTGACAATATCAACAACACAGACATTTGGGTATATAGTCTAGATAAAAATAATTTACCAGATGTGTTATGGACACAGGTTCCAGCTGTGGGCGCGACCAATATTATCTACAATACTGAAACAGTTAAAACCATTTATCAAGTAACCAGCCGTGCTAACGACCAGATCGATATAGTGTTTGGTGATGGATCATTTGCACAAATTCCACAAGGCAATTTCAGGATTTATTATAGAGTCAGTAATGGTTTGAGCTATAAGATTACACCTAGTGAAATGCAAGGCATCGTAATGCCTATCAACTATACTAGCCGCAGCGGACGTATTGAGACATTAACCATACGTGCTAGCCTACGCTATACAGTAGCTAATGCTGTAGCACGCGAAACCATTGATGACATACGTCAAAAAGCACCGCAACAATACTATACACAAAATCGTATGGTAACAGGCGAAGACTACAACATCTTACCGTATACACTATTCAGCAACATCTTAAAAGTCAAAGCAGTTAATCGTACCAGTAGTGGGGTGTCACGTTATCTAGACGTTCTTGATGCTACGGGCAAATATTCAAGTACAAATATTTTCTGTAGTGACGGTATCATCTACAGAGATCCATTTGTAAAATCATTTACATTTGACTATGCGACCACCAATGATATCTATCGCGTGATCTACGATCAAGTAGCACCAATAGCATCTGAACAAGAAACACTGCAATTTTTCTATTCACAGTATCCATTGATTTCATTGACCAACGTCTTTTGGAATTTTAGCACTGCTGTTGCTAATGGATCAACAGGTTACTTCTATGATGTCAATGGCAAAATACTACAAGTTGGACAAGTGGTGTCTAACGATATCAGATATATCACTCAAGGTGCTATCGTACGCTTCTCAGCAGGCACGGGCAATTACTTTGATGCCCAGAATCAAATTCAAGTAGGAACACCTAGCCATTCAGGTGACAAATATTATATCTATGCCAAAGTAGAATTGGTGATCGGTGATGGTACCAATGGCGGCCTGGGTGACTTGTCTAATGGATCAGGACCTATCACACTAAACAAGTCAGTACCGTTAGGTGCTATCGCAGATAAAGTATTTGCGGTATTTAATGTTGACTTTGGTGCTGATCTAATCGCGTCAATGGTCAGTTATATCCAAGCATATGAAAACTTTGGTCTACGCTATGACATTAATTCAACTACATGGAAATTGATTTTACCAGCCGACCTTAACACCGGTGATTTTAGTCTGAACTATGCTGGCGATACCAGTAGCAAAGGTCTTGATTCAAGTTGGTTAATCGATTTTGAAACAGCAGGTAAAACCTATACCGTCAGCTATCGCGGATTGAATTATGTGTTTGAAAGTACCCAACAGACTAATTTCTACTATGACAACACAGTTAAAGTATTTGATCCTAATACTGGATTGACTATACGAGACCAAATCAATGTGTTAAAAGTCAATAGCCAACCTGATTCAGCGAGTCCATTGGCATTAGACTATTCATGGTACGTTTATAAAAGCATCATTGAAGCTGATGGATATGAAAATCCCAATGCTATCTACGTAACATTCCCTGACACTAATAACTCAGGTGTACCTGATAATCCTGAATTGTTTGAATTAATCGTTGATCCTACAGTCAACACCAGCAGCAAGTATGTATATTTCCAAGGTACATACGGCTATGATAACTTTGTAGTACAAACACCAGTGGATAATACCACTGTGGTATCTAGCTATAATTCATTCACTGAAGCCCAGGTAGCAGCTACATTGTATCAAGACGGTCAATTATTTTACATTCCACCAGCTGATGCTTTCTATCAACTGTCAGTGAGTGGCAGCACATATACACTAAATCTGGTGACTGGTTATAGTGCTAAAATCGGTCGCCAAAGCCTATACTTCCAATATCGTCATAACAGTCCAAACTATAGACGTATTGACCCAAGCCCAAATAACATCATCGACTTGTATCTTTTAACACAGCAATACGCTACTGATTATGTAGCATGGTTACAAGACACATCAGGTAGCATAGCTGAACCTACTGCACCTACAGGTGAAGAATTAGGTCTCGCTTACAGCAGCTTAGAAAATTATAAGACGATCAGTGACACTATCATTTACAATCCTGCTAAGTTCAAACCAATCTTTGGTGACAAGGCTCCGTTGAGTCTACAGGCAACATTTAAAGTAGTAAAGAATACCAACGTGGTAGTCAGTGATAATGATATCAAGACACAGGTGATCGCTACTATCAACACATATTTTGATATCGCTAACTGGGACTTTGGTGAAACATTTTACTTCTCTGAATTAGCAGCATATTTACATCAACAGTTGGCTCCGAATATTTCAAGTATATTAATCGTACCTGCTAGCAACAGCAGTGTGTTTGGTAGCTTAATGCAGATCAATGCTGAATTCAATGAGATTATACAAAGTGCTGCGACTGTGAAAAATGTTGAAATTATAACTGCTATCACAGCCGCTCAGATCAATCAAACCGGCACTGTAGTGATTGCTTAAATATAATAATGACCGCTGAATAGGACTATAATGGCTGTAACAAGAAAAACCCTTAATCTATTACCAACCGTATTCCAAACTGATACGAACCAAAAATTCTTATCAGCTACTATGGATCAATTGGTCAGTGAACCCAATCTTACTACCTTATATGGATATGTAGGCCGTAAATTTGCACCTACCTATCAAGATGGTGACAGTTATGTTATCGAAGATTCTGCGGCTAGACAAAATTATCAACTTGAACCTAGTATCGTTGTTAAAAATGATCAACAGAATGTTACTTTCTTTAGTAGCTATGTAGATTTCTTAAATAAGATCAATTACTATGGTGGATTTACTAACAATCAAAGTAGATTATTTGATAATGAATATTACAGCTTTGATCCATTGATCAGCTATGATAAGTTTGTTAATTTCAGTCAATACTATTGGTTACCAAATGGCCCAGCACCGGTTTCAATCAGCACATCAGGCACACCTTTAACAGCGACATTTAACGTCTATAGAAATGCCAGCAATGGTGATTATGTCTACACGTCAAATGGCCAACCAGTTCATGCCTTGACATTAGCCAGAGGTGGCGTATATAAATTTGTAGTTGATCAACCAGGATACCCTTTCTGGATACAAACAGAATTAGGTACCAATGGAACATTAGCTGCGACTCCTACGATCAGTTCACGAACAGTATTAGGAGTTGACAATAACGGTACAGATTCTGGCACTGTTACATTTTTAGTACCGCAGTCAACAGCACAAGATAGATTTACAGCAATGACCACTGTGGCATCGATTGACTATGCCACTCCAATACCTTATTATCTATTCCAAAATAAAACACAAAGTCAATTTGAAGCTGAATATCCGCAGTATGTGGGCATCGTTGGTGATATTAATAGTAAACAACTGGTATTCTTAGATCAAGACCTTTCTGATTCCACATGGACTACTCCAGTAGTACATGACAACAATGGTAATGTTGTTCCCGGATACAATGCAGGTACGATAGTACCAAATTCAGAACGTTATGGCATATGGCAAGTGTTGACTGTTGATGCTGGAATCACCAAACCTGATGGTTCACCTGACCTGTTGATCACTTTATTCTATGTCCGAGATGTGGTAGTCAATCAAAAGGTCTACATCAAATATGGTGTAGCTAATGCTAATAAAGAATTTTATAAGGACTATGATGGGTTCTTCCATCAGACCCCATTACTCAGCAGCCTATTAGACACATTGTATGTCCAAGACCAATATAATGCTAATTTAAATAATGCTATTAAAATAGTAGAATATTCAGGATGGGTCATTGATGTTGAAAATGATATCCTAGGACAACAAAATTATACTAGCCCAAATGGGGTTGACTTTACTACAGGATTAAAAATTGAATTTGGTACAGATGTCACTCCTGCCAGCTATCAAAATAATCAATATTATGTTGAAGAAGTTGGTAGTCTTGGCACAGGTATCAGATTAATTCCAGTTAGCGAATTAGTCACTCCTGAAGCATATAACACAGAAAATGCCACTTTATATCCAACTAACAAAATAGTTCTAGACACAGCTACCAATGATGTTATACCTGCTGGTACTACTATCACTATTGGCAGTACAGCAATAGTCACTGATACTTCTATATCAAAAGGATCATTGTACATAACAACATTAACCAGCATCGCTGATATAACTTATGGTATGTTAGTATCAGGAACAGGTATCGCCAGCGGAACATTAGTAAATGATGCTTATCTAGCAACAGTATTTCCAGATTATATCACTATCAATCGCAGCAGTTTAGATCGTAACGCATGGTCACGTAACAATCGTTGGTTCCACGGTCAGGTTATAACAGACACAGCCAAGTACCGAGGTGAAGTAGTATCATTTGATCAGAATCTACGTGCTAAACGTCCTATCATACAGTTTGACGCTGACATACAGTTATTCAATGCTGGACGCATAGGTAAAGTGCCTGTAGATATATTAGATACCACGACAGTAGATGCATTTACACAGTTAGACGGACAGATATTAAACTTTGCATTTGGCGTTCCATTGTTTAATGGCATGCGAGTGATATTTGCTGCAGATAAAGATCCGTTGGTAATCAATAAAATCTATGTGATAAATCTAGTCCAATATACCGTCGACAATGCGGGAGCTCCTTCAGGACCAAAATATATCAAACTAGATGTTGCCAGTGATGGTGTGGGACAACCCTATGACACTGTGGTAGTGACCAAAGGTCAGTATGCAGGTAGCCAATGGTGGTATGATGGTGTTCAATGGAACGCCAGCCAACAAAAAACAGCACTACAACAAGAACCTTTATTTGATGTTTATAACAGCTCAATTGACTTAGTTAATGGACTTATCGTCAATGGTGCTAGCCTAAGCACACTAGATAGAAGTACATTTGCAGGTACTAAACTATTTGGCTATTTAAAAAATGCATCAGCGACACCAGACCCAGTCCTAGGATTTGGACTTACCTATAGAAGCCTAGGCACACAAGGCGATATAGAATTCCAAAATTATTTTAATTCTGATACATTTACCTATGCAGTTGATAATGTTGTGGGTACTTACGATATTTCGATCGGGTTCCTACAAAAAATCGTTGACAGATATACATTAGCACCAAAAAATACTTGGCAAAGAGTCGCTGAATTTAGTAAACAATATCAATTGATTGGATATATCTATGATGGCACCAGCAGTGTATTCCCTATAGATGTCACACCCAATGATGCGGCTACCATACCTTATATCAAAGTATTTAAAAACTTCAACTACCTAACTGATAGTCAATGGATATTGGTGTCAGGGCAAGTCAGACTCACTGACAGTCAGGTATTCATCGGTGATGGCACCACAACCCAATTTATATTAACCAATGTAAATTCTACAACTAATGGTGTTATCGTTTTAATTAACAATATTCCAAGACAGTCAGCAGGATTATATTCTGTTGTTGGTACTACTATTACATTTGTTACAGCACCGGTAGTCGGCACAGTCATTGATATCAGAGTAATCACGACGCTAACTCTTGGTGATAAGATTGACATCTTAGTGTATAGTTCAGAACAAAGCAAGCTGGGCTATTACGAAATTCCATTGAATTTAGATTTAAATGCGCAGAATGCAGATATCAATACACTAACGCTAGGCCAGATTCGTAACCATTTAGTAGCACTAGGACAAAACACCACACAATTAATTGGCAACATCCTAAGCAGTAATAATTTAAGAGACATAGATATCAAACAACAAGGTGGTATCATCCTCCAACATGCGGCTCCAGTGCCATACGGTGAATTATTCTTGACCGATGATCAAGTTAACCTCATCGATTCTTTACGTCTGGCTACTAAAGAATATACTAAATTTAAAAATAAATTCTTAGAATTAAGTGTATCGTTAAATGGCATCAATCCTACAGATCCAATTAAGAGCGTTGACTTAATTTTAGCCAATATCAACGCATTAAAGAATACCACATTCCCATGGTACTATAGTGATATGGTTCCATACGGTACACAAAAAACCACTTTAAGTTATACAGTGTTTGATATCAATCAGACTGATTATGAAATCAATGCCGTATTCAACAGCAATCAATTGAGTAATCGTGCTGTATTGGTTTATGTCAATGGTAATCAATTGGTCAAAGATCTTAACTTTACATTCTTAACAGATAGGCCAGCAGTAAGATTTATTGATACATTAAACTTAGGTGACAGCATATCTATCGTGGACTATGCTAATACTGATGGTAATTACATACCTGAAACACCAAGTAAACTAGGCCTATGGCCAAAATCAATCCCCGAATTATTCTATGATAATAGTTATAGAACTCCTATCACTGTAGTGCGAGGTCATGATGGTAGTATCACTCCAGGATTTGGTGACTATAGAGATAGTTTCTTATTAGAATTAGAATTAAGAATTTACAACAATATCAAACTTCCTGATACAGGAACCTATGGTGATATACTTTCAGTGATACCTGGTGCGTTTAGGCCTACTGATTATAGCCTAGCTGAAATTGATCAGTTAGTCGCACCAAGTTTCCTAAGTTGGATTGGTAATAACAGTCTAGACTTTACGATCAATAATACATTTGATTCTAATGATCCATTTACTTGGAATTATTCAAGCTTCACTGACAAGATAACAGGTAACAGACTACAAGGCAGTTGGCGTGCTTGCTATCAATATTTCTATGATACATTTACCCCACACTTAACACCTTGGGAAATGTTAGGTTTTACTACTATGCCTGTTTGGTGGCAAGAAGAATATGGTCCTGGACCATATACCAGCGGTAATAAATTATTGTGGCAAGATCTAGAAGCAGGCCTTATCCGTAACGGTACTCGCGCAGGAATTGATCCGCATTATGCTCGCCCAGGACTGTCACAGATCATTCCAGCAGATGCCAACGGAAATTTATTGAGTCCAGCGGCAGTGTTGACGGTTGTGCCTAATCCTTATAGAGCTGCTGATGCTTGGGCTATTGGACAATATGGTCCTGTAGAATTTGCCTGGAGATCTAGCAGTGAATTCCCTTATGCTGTTCAGAGAGCCATCGCATTAGCTAAACCAGCTAGGTATTTTGGTCAGCAGATTGACACATACAATTATACCAATCTCAATGCTTTGTATGATTTAGCTATTGATGCTGGTCAATATCTCATCAGAGGTAATAATCATCACATTAGACAAACAGATATCAACTATAACGGTCAAACCGTCGATGGAATGATCTACCGTGGCGCAGGTTATCTAAATTACATCGCTGACTATTTGACCAGCTTAGGTGTCAATCCATCTAATAAGATCACTACATTATTACAAAATTATCAAGTTAACCTTGCTTATAAAGCTGCAGGGTTTACTGATCAAAATTATTTAAATGTTCTGGCTGAACAAAATTCACCTTCAAGCACCAATGATACCATTGTGATTCCTAATGAAAACTACAAGGTCTATCTAAATAAATCTACACCAACACAAACATTAAACTATAGTGCGGTGATAGTTGAAAAACAAGCCAATGGATATTCAGTGCGTGGATATGATATCAATAATCCTTACTTTACTATCATTCCTAGCATAGTCGATGGTAATGCTACCCAATTGTCTGTATTGAACAGCACAGCCACAGTGTTTAACAACTATCAAAAAGTTAAACTCACTGTTCCTTATGGATACGAATTTTCAAATCCTCAACAGATAGTAGATTTCTTGATCAGCTATGAAAGATATCTATTAAGTCAAGGATTTACGTTTAATGATACAGACCCTAATCTAGGTGAACAAAGAGATTGGAAATTATCAGCTAAAGAATTCTTATATTGGGAACAACAAGGTTGGCAAACAGGAACTATCCTAGTATTAAGTCCAGTAGCTAATGTATTGAATGCTGTTAGCGTTGGTGCTATCACTGATGGAATATCAGACAGTCAATATGGCAGTCGTGTAATTGATCAAAACTTTAAATTGATCAAGAACGTTGACTATGATGTATTACGATCAGCTAATACATTTAAAGTTACGATAACAAATTCTGCGTCAATGATCGGCTTTGTAGAAGTAGATCTAGTGCAATACGAACATGTATTGATATTTGACAATACCACAGTGTTCAATGATGTGATCTATCAACCAGATTCTGGTAATAGACAATTCCGTTTAAAACTAATTGGTCAGAAAACTGCTGATTGGGATGGTAGCTTGTATGCTCCAGGATTCATCTACTGGGCAGGTCAGATCGATGAATGGAGTGCCGGTAACGATTATCTACAAGGTGACCTAGTACAGTACAAGAATCAATATTATACTGCACTACAAGATGTGATCGCCAGCACTACATTCCAATTCCAATATTGGCAACAGTTAAACAAGAGCCAAATCCAAACTGGCCTATTACCTAACTTTAGTATGTTGGCCGCTGAAGGTAAAGCCTACTATAATGATTATCCAAGTATTGATAGTAAAAAACAAGTAGAGTTCAGTCACGGATTGATCGGATATCGCCCAAGACAGTATCTAAGTGATCTCGGGCTTAGCGACACCACACAGATAGAATTTTACAAAGGTTATATAGCACAAAAAGGTTCATTAAATGCTGTAACACAAATGACCAGTGCTACATTTAATAATCTCAGCAGTAACATCTCTCTATATGAAGAATGGGCCATGCGTGTTGGTGAGTATGGTGCTATCAGCAGCAATCCTTATGTAGAAGTTCCACTAAGTGAAAGCGCATTTGGTGCTAATCCTAGTATGGCAGAGTTTGTTGACATAGCTAATAGCAATCTAGCTGATGGTATCACGATTTTTAATCAACAACAACTTTATAAATCAGAAGGTATTTACACGGGTAATATCGCGCTGAATAGAACCATACACAGTAACTATGACAATGACATACCTACTGCTGGTTATGTTAATCTTAATGACATTGACGCCACACTGTTTGATATCAGCAACTACAGTTCATTGAACAGTCAGATCGATATTATCGGTAGCGGGTATAGGATTTGGGTAGCCAAAGATCAAAAACAAAACTGGAATGTATTCCGTGTTTCAGAAACTAATAATTTTATTTCGAATGTCACAGTCGCATCAACAGGATATGTGACATTCAACTCAACACTACCACATGGGTTAGCAGTTGGTGATGTATTCCTCGTCAAAGGCCTATCAACAACATTTGATGGATTCCATCAAGTACATGCGGTAATAGATAATAATCATGTAACTGTGCCATTTACAGGTGACACAACAGCATTACCATTGGCAGGCAAAGGCCCATTATTTGTTCTATATACCCTACGTTTCAAATATATGGAAGATGCACGTATATTTGGATTGAGCCAACCCATCGGTGGTTGGAAAGTAGGTGAAAAGATCTGGGTTGATGTCACGGCTGCGACGACGCTCAGTGAAGGTGTACCTTATGTTACTCCAAACAACGTCTGGAATGTATACGAAAAAGCCCATCCTTGGAACTCAACTCAACAATTACTCAAAGGATCAGGCGAATATACCACAGGTGACGGATTTGGAACCAGTGTGTCCATGAGTGCTGATAACAGTGCTGTTGCTGTCGGATCACCATATGCTGCAACAACAGGTACAGTACAAATATTCTTAAAGAATTATCAGAATGAATTCAACGAAGGGTTCACCATTTTACCTCTAACTACCAATACTGTATCATTTGGGTCAGCAGTAAGTCTAGCTGCAGACAGCAATAACAATAGTATATTAGCAGTCGGTGCACCACAAAGTTATGGCAATGTAGGTTATGTCATGCTTTACAGCAAAGCACCAGGATTTAATTCTTATACTGCTACGCAGGTTATCGTGGGTAATACAGTATCAGCAACATCTGAAACATTTGGTTCTACGCTGGTATTGAACACTGATGCACATTGGTTATACGTTGGAGCTCCTGCTAATGATCGTGCTTATACCTATGGTCTAAACAGTCGTGTTCCATATAAACAACAGATCACATCTGTCAATAACACAAACTATATTCGACTTACAGGCAATGTTACAGTAAATGTAGGTGATATATTGACTGAACCAGTATCAGGTGCGTCAGTTAAAGTATTAGCCGCAGGTACCAACATCAGTAATGTTAAAGTTAGCAGTCTAACTAATATTATTACCAATGGTATTCTAGCTAACATCGTATTAAGCGGCAATATCACTGCTAACATCGGTGATTCAATCACACAAACATCAAGCAATAGTTCTGCTATCGTCTACGGTGCAGTACAAAACAGTAATCAAGTCTATGGACTTTACAGCACAGGACCTTTTGATACTACAGGTAATATCGCAATCAATGGTAATGTACAGGTCGTACATCCAACTTATGTTGGTTCAGGTAATATTTTCTTAAATGGCAATGATACTAAATTATATGCTAATGTGACCTACACCAGTGCTACTACAAATTCTATCGCATTGAACTTTGTGCCTTACGTGGCTAATGATGCTAGTTCATTGTTTATTACCAGTGGAGCAAAAACATTCTTACCAGGCCTTGACTATACATTGTCTGGAAATACTGTTAATTTTATTTCAGGTAATTTATCACCAAGCACTATCACTATAACACAACAACCTTATTATGCGAAAGTAGGTGATCCTTTACATGGTAATGTTGGTAGTAAATTTGGTACTACATTGTCAACCAGTGCTGATGGTGCACAATTAGCTGTTGGTGCTCCAGCTGACACAGTAGTTGGATTAAAATCTGCAGGTAGTATATTTGTCTATGACAGAGTTATTGAAGCATTTAAGAGTACAGGAAATACTGATTACATAACTAAGAATCCAATTGGGTCAGTGTATAGGGTGACTATTGATGGAGTTGAAGTACCAACTACAGATTACGTTTTAATAGGTACTAATACCATACGTTTTGCTCCACCACCGCCAGTAGGTCATGTAATTTATATTGAAGTAAACTTAATCAATCTGCTAGAACAATTAATTGGTGTAGACAGTTTAGAAAATACCTTGACAGCATTACAGGCCAACGCGGCATTCGGTACCAGCGTAACAGTTTGTAGCATTAACTGTGCGATCTATACAGGCGCACCATATTATAATAATGGGACTGAATATAGTTCAGGTGCTGTATGGAAATTCCACAACAGAGGTCGACTATATGGTACCAATACAGGTTATAAAGTCAATCCGGTGTTTACTCCTGGTGACAGTATCCGACTAAACAATTTTGAAATCGTAGTATCAGGTCGAATGATGCCGACTACAGTTAATGGTGCGGCAGCAAATATACTTGCACTCAGCAGTAATGTATCAGCGACTGTAGGTCAATACATCACGCAAGCCAGCTCAGGTGCAAATGTGCGTGTGTTGGCAAACGTAACCAACGGTCAATTTATTACAGTAAGTAATTATTTAAATGCCAATACATGGAACTATGGTCAAAGTATCGCAGGTGCTAATTTAATATCTATAGGTGGCACAGTATCATCAGCACACCCAATGGCCAGCCTGGATAGTATAGTCAAGGATGTTAATGATGCTAAGATCTTAGGTGTTACAGCAGTTAACCAAGGTGGCCTGTTAAGATTAAATTCAGACGTTACCATCGTCAAAGATCAATTGCGTATCTTATCAGGTATACGCACTCCTGGTAGTTCAGGTGTTTATGCGGATGCTGACTTGCGACTATTCGCATTTATGCAGATCATCGTAAATCCATTTGGATCAGCTGATGAATATTTTGGCAACACGGTTAAAATCGCTCCTAATGCCTATATGTTGATCATTGGTAGTAGTCGTGGCACTACACATACATTTACATCATTTGATAAGAAAACAACAACCAATGGAACTACATTTGATGCAGATTCCACTAGATTTGTTGCTACACTAGCTGGTAGCGGTAGTGTTTATATCTATGAATTGTATGATGATCCACGTAATGATGTTTATACTCCTGGACGTTATCAATACTGTCAACAACTTGATCCAGGAGGTCTATCCTCAGGCGACCGTTTTGGTTATGCATCTGATATACAAGGAACTTACGCTGTCACGACAGCTCCAGGTACTACTGTTACCGGTGAACCTGCAAAATCAGGTACAGTCTACATATTCCATAATCCAACATTAGCCAGAGGTTGGGGATTGATACATAGTCAAGAAGATCTAATAGATGTAGATAGTTTAAGTAGAGCTTATCTTTACAGTAACCAAAGCAATACAATATTAATAAATCTACAGTTCATTGATCCAGCTAAAGGTCGCATACTTGGTGAAGCTGAACAAGAAATCAGTTATAAGACCGAATATGATCCAGCGGTGTATAACCACGGTACTAATGCATCAGCTGACATAAATTCTAGTTACTATTGGGGATCACAACAAGTTGGTCAAGTTTGGTGGAACTTATCAAAAGTACGTTATATCTTATACGAACAAGATACACTTTCATATCGCAGTATCAACTGGGGTAGCACATTCCCAGGTTCGACTATCGAAGTTTGTGAATGGGTAGAATCTACGGTATTACCAAGCCAATACACTGGTGATGGTCAACCTAAATACGCTGATAATTCAGCTTATGTACAAATAACTTATGTTGATGCAGTTACTGGCATTATCAGCAGCAAATATTATTTCTGGGTGATCAATAAAAACACAGTGGATCCAAATAATCCAACCAGACTGTTACCAATCACTACTATCGCAGATTACATACAAAATCCTAAAAATCAAGGTATTGCTTATGCCGCTGTGATACAACAAAATGCAGTGATCTTGTATAACATTAGTCAGTATCTATCAGCTGACAATACTATCTTACATTTAGATTATCAATTGGTAATCAATACAAACATCATACACAGTGAATATGAACTTGTACAAAAAGGCAATGCAGATGTTGAAGTACCACCTAAGTTAGTTGATAAATTAATAGACAGCCTAGCAGGCATCGATTCATTTGGATCTGTGGTTCCTGACCCAGCATTGACCACAGCGGCCAGTTACGGTATCAGCATACGTCCAAGACAAAGCATGTTTATTGATAGATTGACTGCGGTCACTGAGTTGGTAGCTTATGTGAATGTTATTTTAGCCGCAAATCCAATCGCTAAGCAATTTGATCTCACACAGATGAATTCTCAAGATCCAATACCTAATGTTAATTCAGGTGCATACGATCAAAGTGTGGCCGTTGATGCTGACTTAAATTACATTGATACCAGTGCGTTAGCTACTGGATACAAAGTTTTAGTAATAAATGATACCACTCAAGATGGTCTATGGGTGATATATCAATTGACAGCCGACAAGACTTGGGATATTTATCAAGTACAATCTTATAAATCTAGTTTATACTGGCACTATACTGATTGGTATGCAGACGGATATAGCGCATCAACACAGATTACATTTACAGTTGAAACTACCAATGATGCCATAGCATTAAAACCAGTAGCAGGTGATATAATCTTTATCACCAATGCAACAGGTAATGGTACATGGCAATTGGTGTTGGTCAATACTAACGGCATTTTTGAAGTGATTGGTATCCAAAATGGTACTATACAATTAGATACTTCATTAGGTGATTTCGCCAATAACAGTTTAGGCTTTGGTAATCAAGGTTTCTCAACTGGTAGATACGATCAAAATCCAAATATTGAAACACGTTATATCATACAAGCATTGAGAGATAATATTTTCATTAATACTCTCAATGGCCAATTTAACAATTTATTCTTTGTTATGGTAAATTACATATTCAATGAGCAAAAATATGTTGATTGGATATTCAAGAGCAGCTTTATCAGTATCAAACATAAACTTAGAACTCTAGCTCAGTTCCCAAGTTACATACAAGATAATCAGACTTATTATCAAAGTTATATTGAAGAAGTTAAGCCATATAGAACACAAATTAGAGAATATTCAATTGATTATACCGGCAATGACACATTTGATGGTGATGTCACTGACTTCGACTTACCTGCATACTATGATACCAGCACTAGCTATAATATATTCCGTAGCCCAAGTGGAGAAGCACCATATACAGCTGAAGATGAAGCAACGTGGCAAACATATCCTTATAATCAATGGTACAATAATAGAAAATTACAACTTGATAGTATCTTGGTAGAAAATCCAGGTCTTGGTTATACTTCCATACCTGAAATTACAATCACTGGCGGTGGTGGTAGTGGTGCCACAGCTATAGCTGAAATCAATGGCAATACTGGTGCGTTGATTGGTATCACTGTTACTAACAGTGGATCTGGATATACTTATACTCCAACTGTAACGATCAATGGTAGTGCAAATGTTGCTGCAACAGCGTATGCAGTGATTAAAAATCATCAGGTTAGAAATTTTGACACAACGATCAAATTTGACCGCACAACATACAAGAGCACAGTACTACAATGGCAAGCTAACACAGCCTATACAGTTGGTCAGATAGTGACCTATGCACAACAAGAAGACAATGCTATGATAAGACGTGCTTATCAAGTTAATGCTAATACTGTGACACCAGCTATGTCATTTATCGCATCTAATTACACGCTGTATGCAGCCAACTTGTTTACTAATGCCAGCGATCGTATCGTAGGGTATTACCAACCAGCTGAAAACATGCCAGTGGTTGATGTTATTTCAGTACCACTTACAGTAGCTAATGCGGCAGTTAATACCAATAAGATCTATGTGTTCCCTGTAGACTTTATCATTCCAGGCATGTCAATTAGTGACAACGGAGTCACTGCTGGATTGATATCTAATGTAATATCAAATGTTTCGATCACTATCAGTAATGTAGTTGTAAGCGTAACTCAATTGACACTAAGTGTTAATGTTAGCCTAGCTACAGATACTACTATCACAGGAACATACAACAGTTTAGATCAATTGATCGCTGGCGTAACATACCCATCATTGCCCACAGTTGGTGCAGACTTTAAACTCAATCCGTTATTTGGTGAAACATTCGACAATGTGCCTTATGATGGTATAGAATATTCACAAGATGGTATCCCATTGTTATCAACTGCTGTGGTAGATACTATATTGCAAAGTAATTATACAGATGAATCACTTGGTATTACTCCAGGAGATATTACCACAGATGGTGGACAATACTTGGATCCATATCACAGCCATGCTCCAGAAGAACTAGTGCCAGGTATAGTATTTGATACCTTAGATATGAGAATTTACACTTCTAATGTTATGATTAATAGTGTTAGTTCAACTGTGGCCTATAGGATATTTGATAACATGATAAATCAACCTAGTTATCTACGTATCGCTGATGCTTATACCACAACACTAACAGCTAATTTATATCTAACTGACTCAAATGTTCATGTGGCTAATGCTTCAATATTACCAACTCCTAGCATTATACTTAATACTCCAGGAGTAGTGTTTATTAATAATGAACGTATTACCTATTGGACTGCTAATACTATAACAAACACATTAGGACAAATACGTAGAGGTACACAAGGTACGGCTGTTCCAAATGTACAAGTAATAGGATCTAAGGTAATCGATGCTAGTCCACGTCAGATAATCCCAGGTACTAGCTTTGGTAATTTATTGGCCAATGTGGATGTATTCTATAACCCAGGACCAAATATTGCTACAGATGGTACCGGAATCAATGGATCGAATGCTCAGGGAGCACTTTTCTTAAAAGCTAGCCCAGCAACAGTGTCTTAAAATGCTAGCATATAATAAACAAGATAAATAAGAATATGACTACTAATACACAAGAAAACCAACAAAAAATACAACGCCAACCAGACGAGCGCGGTGGAGTCCATGTCCAAGGGCATATCAAGATATTTGACCCTGAAACTAAGGAAGTTTTTGTAGACAAGCGTAATGCTATACACTATGAAAACATGAGCTTGGCTTTAGCAGAAAATATCGCCAATAAAGGCACTAACTTTATCACTGAAATGCATTTTGGCAATGGCGGTACTACGGTTGACCCTACTGGTGTTATTACCTACTTACCAACAAATACTAATGTACAAAATGCTGACTTGTACAATCCTACATATTACAAAATTGTAGATGATACAAATGCAGCCAATACAGATCCATTGCGTAATAAAATTACTGTCAATCATACTCCAGGATTGATCTACACTGACATCGTGGTAACTTGTTTATTAGACTACGGTGAACCAAGTGGACAAGCAGTATTTGACAATAGCCAAAATCTTAGCGGTACTTATGTATTTGACGAATTAGGTCTATTTGGTAGTTTACCAGGGGTAAGTGGACTAGGTGTTGGCTTACCGTTATTAACACACGTGATTTTTAGTCCAGTGCAAAAAGCAATGAACAGACTTATACAAATCGACTATACTGTGAGAATTCAAACGCTGACTAACTTAACAGCAACAGGATAACTAGGAAGATAAAATGTCGTACAATATAACATTACCAAACGGAAATACGCTAGGCACAATCGCAGATGGTACCTATGATAATAAGGTTACTACTAGCTTACAACTTGTAGGACGTAACTACAGTAATTATGGTCAATTCATGACCAATAATCTAGTAGCACTACTAGCTAATTTTGCCTACGGTTCAGCACCAGCCAGCCCACAAGTTGGACAATTATGGTGGGATAGTGCCAACAATATATTAAAAGTCTGTTATGCTAATAGTCCGAGTATTGTATGGAAAGTAGTCGGAGGTGCGACAGCACAAAGTTCAGCACCAAGCTCAACAGTTGCAGGTGATCTTTGGTACGACACATTAAACAAACAATTATATGTCAATGATGTTAGTTCAGGTTGGATCCTAGTAGGTCCAGGCTATAGTGCTTTAACTGGTGAGAGCGGAGCGATCTGGGAACAGATAGTTGACACAGTCAATACATCACATGATGTAGTCAGTATCTATTTAGATGGTACACGCACAGCAATTATCGCTGCCGCTACATTTACTCCAAACGTAGCTATCTCAGGATTCTCAAGCATCAATTCTGGCTGGAATATGAATTCAGCTGACACGATCTACGGTACTGCTAACAATTCAAATAATTTAGGTGGTATCGCAGCTGCTAATTATTGGAACAGCACAGCTAACAACACAGGTACTGGTAGCTTATCAGTACTAAGTAATGTTGGTATCGCCCTGGGCTCAGCAGGACTTTTTTATGCTAATGTAAATGCTGCAGACGGTTCAGGTAGATTGTTTAATACATTCTCGGGTGGTAATGTAAGTTTTTATGTTAATGCTACAAGTGGCGGCGTAACTAGAGGTTTATATGTAAGTGGTGCAGACAGCAAGGCGTATGTCGCTGCAGATCCTACAGGTGCACTAGGTGTAGCTACAAAACAATATGTTGACAATAGTTTTGTTAATGCTAATTTAACAGGGGTACCTACAGCACCAACCATGCCAGCTGGTGCGGCAAATACTTCTATCGCTACTACTGCGTTTGTAATTAACAATTCAGGATTTAAAGCTAATTTAATCTATCAAGGTAATAGTAGTTTTGGTATCACTGATACAGGTACAGGTTCAGCTAATTTACAAATTGATGGTACATCAGTGTTAACTGCCAGTGCCAGTGGTGTCAATCTATTAGCAGGTGCTACTGCACAAACACAATCACAAACATATTATGGTTCAGGTGACACTACAGTGGCTACTACGAGTTATGTAAAAACAGCTACCCAATGGTGGAATGGATCAGCTAAGTTTGTAAGTAATGCAGCTCCTGTATTAGGGGTTAATGATGCCGGTAGTAATAATGGAGATTTCTGGTTCCAATTATCCAACTAATTTTAAGGTAAATATATAAAATAGGTAAGAACAATGTCATATCCAATAAAAAATTCAGCTGGTGCAACACTAGCAACTATACAAGACGGTACCGTGAATAATTCCGCTACCAGTCTTACTCTGATTGGTAAGAATTATGCTGGTTACGGTAATTTCTTAAACGAAAATCTCGTATACCTATTAGAGAATTTTAGTAAAGCTACAGCACCAACAAATGCCATCACTGGCCAATTATGGTACGACAATGTCAACCAAGTATTAAAATTATACAGTGGTAGCGCATGGAAACCAATTTCTAGTTCAGCAGCTTCAGCGGTCGCACCAAGCAATCCTGTTACAGGCGACTTATGGTGGAACACTACAACAACACAATTATATGTTTGGAGTGGAACAGCTTGGGTCTTAGTAGGACCAGCATACAGTTCAGCATCAGGCACATCAGGCGCTGTCGTTCAAACTATCCTGGACAGTGGTAGTAACCCACATGTGGTGGTTGAGTTCTTTATTCAAAATAATGTTATCGCTATCTTAAGCCAAGATGCAGCATTTACTCCACAAACAGCTATCGCTGGATTCACAACTGTTAATCCAGGCTTTAACTTAATCAGTTCTAGCACATTACCAAATAGCCAATTTACAGGTTCAGTAAGCAACGCACTTACACTGCAAGGTGTTAATGCTAGCCAATTCTTACGTAGCGATCAAAATACCAGCACATCATATGTGATTACAGCTGGTGGCGGTGTTACAGTCGGCAGTGATTTAAACATTGTTCCTACACCAGCTACTAACGAAGTACAATTATACAATACGACCAATGGTAGAAATTTAAACATTTATGTCACCCAAAATGGTAATAAAACACAAGCTATTGGTATTGCGGCCAGCACATCATCAGTGACATTTGCTAATACAGTTACAGTTGGTGGTGCGATATTACCAAATGCTAACAACACCCTTAACATTGGTGCGGCAGCTACTACTTTTGCCAATGTTTACGCAACTAACTTTATTGGTTTATCAACTACAGCACAATACGCTGACTTGGCAGAACGCTTTGAAGCAGATGCCAGTTATGCTCCTGGAACAGTTGTTGAACTAGGCGGAGTGAATGAAATCACAGCAGTAGGTGAAGACCTAAGTGAAGCAGTATTTGGCGTGATCAGTACTAAAGCAGCATTCTTGATGAATGGGCTTGCTGGTGTAGACGCTACTCATCCACCAGTGGCAGTTAGTGGTCGAGTACCTGTGCGTGTGATCGGTCAAGTACGCAAGGGTGATAGATTGGTCGCAGCAGGTGCAGGACTAGCAAGAGCCGCATCAAGAACTGAAATTACAGCTTTCAACGTCATTGGACGTGCATTAGAAAATAAAACAACAACGGAAGAAGGCGTAGTGGAAGCTATCGTCAAACTTAACAGCTAAAAAATGCCATACATTGTTACCACAACCTCAGGACAGTCATTAGCTACGATAGCTGATAATACCATTGATTCAACTACTACTAGTTTGGTATTAGTCGGCAAGAACTATGCTGGGTATGGTAGCTTTCTCAATGAGAATTTTGTTAAATTAATTGAAAATTTTTCCAATGGTACAGCACCTGGAAGTCCATTAACTGGACAGTTGTGGTGGGACAGCGCCAACACACTATTAAAAGTCTACACTGGTAATCAATGGAAACAAGTACATACATCAACAGCACAAGCTTCAGCACCAACAAATCCAATCATCGGTGATCTTTGGTGGAACACATCAACTTCACAGTTAAATGTTTATAGCGGTAGCGCATGGATCGTAGTTGGTCCTAGTACTAGCGGATCAGGCAGCAGCAGTTCAACTGGTGCTTTTGTCAGTACGATCACTGATACTAATAATATCAGCCATGCAGTGGTTGAATTAAATGTACTTAATAATATTATTGGCATAGTCAGTAAAGACAGTCAATTTACTCCACAAACAACCATCGCTGGATTCGCTAATGTTTATCCAGGTTTTAATTTAATCAGTCCTAGTACACTATCAGGCAGCCAATTTACTGGTACAGCGACTAATGCTACATTGTTTAATAATTTATCAACATCAGATTTTCTACGTGCGACAGCAGCTAGCAACAATGGAACTAATACACTTGGTGTAGGCAAATTACAAGTTGGTAGTGATCTGTTAGTTGATCCTACCTCAGCTGGATATGTTTCTGTTTACAGCAATGGTAATTTAGGCAGTGGCACAGGTAAAGACATTTATTTTTCAGTAAACAAAGCTGGTGTACAAAACTTATCATTGGTATTACAAGCCAGTTCAGGTAACTTGATTCCGGGTGTTAATAACGGTACAGACATTGGATCTAGCAGTGTAAAATTTGCCAACGTTTGGGCTACAACATTCCGCGGTACAGCCATTACAGCTAATTATGCTGACTTGGCAGAAAGATTTGCCGCAGATGCGGTATATGCTCCAGGTACTGTGGTAGAACTTGGTGGTATTAATGAAATTACAGCAGCAGTTCAAGAGCTAAGTGAAGCAGTATTTGGTGTTATAAGTACTGCTGCAGGCTTTTTAATGAACGGTGCTGCCGGCGAAGATGCTACACATCCACCAGTGGCTATGAACGGAAGAGTTCCAGTTCGTGTTGTTGGTACAGTCAAGAAAGGCGATCGACTAGTTTCAGCAGGTCTAGGGTTAGCAAGAGCCGCAACCAGAAGCGAAATTACATCATTTAACGTCATTGGACGTGCATTAGAAAATAAAACAACCAGCGGAGAAGGTACAGTCGAAGCCGTGGTTAAGATAAATAGTTAATATAACAGGATAGAAACATGTCATACGCACAATTTGGAACGATCGCAGCCACAGACTACAATGGTCTGGCATCAACAAACACAGCTAACGTTGCATACGTTTATGGTACAGGTAGAGGACAATGGGGTTACGGCCAAAGTACCAGCTTACTGGCTTCAGTAACAGGCGGATCTACTCAAACTATCACAGCAGCTCAATGGGCTGGGTTATTCTTTTTATTAAACAGATGTTTAGGACATCAAAGTGGTGCTGGCGCACAACTTGGTTCAGGTGGTAATATCAATGCTGTTACAGGTTCAACTATCACATATTTAAGTAACGTGGCTACGGCAGTAACAACCATCGGTACTAATAGATTGCAATTCACATCACAAGGTTCAACGACCACTGGCTCAACACTAACTTCAACACTTTCAGCAAGTGCTGGTGTAGCATATGGTCCTTCAGTATTCCAACTTAGAACAGTTACATTTGCGTCAGCTGATCAAGCTAGATATTTCTTTAATGCTGGCGGTCAGATCAACTGGGTATTCACTGGCGGTACTAACACTGGTGCTACAGCACGTGGTCTAGACGTGTTAAACGTATTCCAAACATATCATGGTGGTGGTAATATACGCCATGTAGTAGGCACAGGCGTTACTGGTTCTGGTGGTACTGTAACAACAAACAACACAACATTAGGTTACTACAACTTAACAACATCACCACAGCTAGTAGCTAACGTGACATCAACTACCAGTGCTTACACCACAGATTGGGGTAACGTTTCATTATTCACCAATGGTACTCAAGGTACTAACGGTGATAACGGCAGTGTTATCACACTAGCACTTGGTTATTACAGCCCAGCACACAGTGGTTTCAACGATTCGATTAACGTGTCACTCGGTATTAGAATTGACGTGGTATTCCCAGAAACAACATATTTGACTTCTGTGGTTACATTACCAACTATCGCATAATTGATTTGTATTTTAAAAGCACTCTTAGGAGTGCTTTTTTTTGGACCCAATATATGGCCTGATAAATAGCTGCATGAGCGAAGTCAACGAACTAGTAGATCAAATCAAACAAGCTACCGATTATCAAATCAACAAACGCATACTACGTGAAAAAATCACCACGGATTTACATTTCGCCTATAATGGTGGCTTGTTCAAAGCCACACCTGAATTATTTTCATTTGTGGTATGTTGGAATTTTGATGAACTCTTTCTAGAAGATACTTATCAAAATCCTATCAAAGTTAATCGCAAAGAATTTATAGACGTATGTGGACAACACTATCAAATGGTAATGAATTGTTGGCATATTCAACATGATGAACTTAAACGCACACGCAAAGTCTAGAGGCGTAGTTCTATTTGCTTTAAACACCCCCACAGTCGATTATGAACATATTGCTGAACAAGCCTCTCGATTGATCAAACATCATCTAGATTTGCCTGTAACAATTATTAACAACCTAACAGTCGCTGACAATTATCGTACAGGTATTGGCGGCGGCCACCAATGGCTGAACAGTGATAGATATCGTGCTTATGAATTAAGTCCATATGATGAAACTATTTTATTAGATATCGATTATCTGGTATTAGACGATTCATTATTAAAGATATTAGACACCACCGTCGATTATCGTCTTATGACTCATAATCAATCACCTGCGGGATCGATGGATGGGCTTATGGGCATGTTAAGCATACCATATGTATGGGCTACCGCAGTGGTATTTAAAAAGACAGATAAAACCAAACAGCTATTTGATCTAGTAGGACGAGTGCAACGTAATTATGAATACTATAGAAAGTTATATCATATTAGAGAACGTAACTTCCGCAATGACTATGCGTTTGCTATAGCAGATAATATCATAAACGGATACACATCTAGTCAAGGTATACCTTGGTGCATGCTGACCATCGATAAACCTGTCAAAGCTATAGAAATAAAAAATAACAGTATTGTTGTGCGTGAACAACACTCTGCACATGTGATTCCTAAACAGAACATACATGTCATGGATAAGGATTATCTACAGTCAGATGATTATATAAAATTTGTGGATGCTATATGTCAAAACTAGCACAACAAGGATTCCTGACTATCGCCCAAAATACAGATGTAGACTATCTACGTCTTGCTTATCTACAGGCTATGAGCATTAAATTAACCATGCCTGGTAGTCAATATGCTGTTATAGTTGATGAAACAACACTAGCTGAAGTTACAGATAAACATAGAACCGTGTTTGATTATGTCATACCATTACCACATGATTATGCCAAAGATGAACAGTGGAAGTTAAGCAATGAATGGCAAGTGTTTGCCTTAAGCCCATTTAAAGAAACTATTAAATTAGAAAGTGACATAGTCTTTACTCGCAGTATTGAACATTGGTGGACTGTGTTCCGTTTAAAAAATATCGTCTTAGGGTTGGGCTGTAAAGATTTCCAAGGACAGCCAGCGACTAGCCGTCGCTATCGCCAGGTGTTTGATGATAATGAATTGCCAGATGTCTACACGGGATTAATGTATTTCCGTTATAGCCAAGATGCACATACATTTTTTGAAACAGTTAAAGCTATATATTGGCATTGGGACCTAGTATCGGCTAAACTTAAAAATTGTAGAGATGAGCGACCAACAACAGATCTGGTTTACGCCATAGCGGCAAACAAGATTGGTGTAGAAACTTGTACCTTGCCAGAGTGTGATTTCGTCAATTTCACTCATATGAAGAATAGTATGAACAGTTGGCCAGAATCTACTCCTTGGCCTGAACTAGTGGTCAGCGAAGTTGATGTGCCTATGGTACGTATTAACAATATCAATCAATACTATCCTCTGCACTATCAAGACAAAGACTGGATCAGCAACGATATTATCGAAAGGTTTGAACATGAACTCAGAATCTGAATTCCTAAAAGCCTGGGCCAGCATACAACCAACAGTCGAACCTGAAGTTGAGTATAGGTTCCATTATGATGATCAAGGTACTATCACCATGTGTACACAGGCCAATCATCCAGATAATACACAATATTTGGTCGTAGATCGTGAAACTTACCAAAGTTATTTCAAATATTATGTTAAAGATGGCAAGCTGAAAATCATTGACACAGCACCTGGCACTCGTGTACAATTAATTCGTAGTACCCAAGGTTATGCTGTGGTCAAGAACCATGCAGGCATTCTCTTGGAAAATGAGGACTACCAAGACGTAGAATATTATGAAGCTAACTAGGATCATGTGTGTAGGACCAGATAGGATCAATGAATCGATAGCCACTCTGCTGTTTGATTATAAGATATATCCTAGGATAGATAAAACCTATATCATAAGTCCTCATACCAAACAAGAATTTACTAGCTTGTTTGATGAGTTTGCTATCAACAGCTCAAGCATCGAAGTATTGCCTGAAAACTATTTTGACAGTTATTATGATCTTACCCGTTGGTCTCATGACAATTGGTATAAACAACAGGCATTTAAACTGTGTGCTTTAGATCATTTTGACAGTGAATATTTTTTAATACAAGATTGCGATCTAATACTATTAGATCCTTATAGCATTTGGGTCAGTGGTGAATTAAATTTCAAAGCTGAACCAATTTGGAATGAACATCAACGTGTGTACGCTGATATGGTAGAAGCACTTATTGGATTAAGACGAGTAAAACGCTGCAGTCTAGTCAATGAATTGATGCCCTATCGCAAACAAGATTGGTTAGATCTAAAACAGTTGATCGAACAAAAGAATCAAGCTGAGTGGCTTGATGCAATACCTAACCTAAGACCACTCGATGACAGTAAATGGTTTAGTGAATATGAATTATTGGGGATTTACAAGATGAATCGACAGGGATGGACATACTTTTTAAATCCCAGCCAACCACCTATAAATTCATGGGATGACTTTTATAATATAGATTGGTCACGACAACACAGTGTGAAGTTCCATACTCCACCATTGAAACATATGAACAAACAGCAGGTTAAAACTATGACGAGGTATTTACAAAATGCCTGAATTAATTGATATCGCAGATTTGGACTGCATTTATTTGACTTATGACGAACCTAACAAAGAACAAAATTGGATTAAAATACAAAATATGGTGCCTTGGGCAAGACGTGTTGACGGTATTAAAGGCAGCGACGCCGCACACAAAGCGGCAGCGCAAGCTAGTGATACTGATCGCTTTGTGCTCATCGATGGTGATAATGTTCCCGACAGTGAATTTTTTAACCTTCAGCTTGAGATTAATGATGCTAATCGCGACTGTGTATTTCGCTGGCGTGCTCGTAACCACATTAACGGATTGATGTATGGTAATGGTGGGCTGAGCTGTTGGACTAAAGATTTTATCAACAACATGCGCACACATGAAAATACAGATGGTACAGCGGCCAACGATGTAGAGTTCTGTTTCTATCCTAACTATTGGGCTATGCATGATTGCTACAGTACAACATATCCTAACAATAGCCCTTTCCAGGCGTGGCGTGCAGGATTCCGCGAAGGTGTAAAAATGTGTTTAGACAGAGGTAAGAAACCCTCATTGACAGACTTTGAAACAAGGATAGCCAATAGAAACTATGATCATTTGTGTATCTGGCAGAGTGTAGGTACAGATGTTGAAAATGGTTGGTGGGCTGTATATGGCGCACGCCTAGGTACTTGGATGACCATGTTACAGAAATGGGATTATCGTGATGTACAAGATTTTGATAAACTATCTCAATTATGGGAAGAATTTAAAGATCACACACATGATAACTGTACCAGTATGGGCAATATATTGAGAATGAAACTGGCATTACCTATAGTAGATATGGAACCAGATGCCAGCGCATTTTTTAAACATCACTATAAAAGCGTGTTTAAGAATCGAGGACCGATGGTGAGAGAATGAAAGCATTAATCGGCCATACGGGATTGATTGGCACGCAATTAAAACAATCGATCACATTTGATAAACTTTATGATAGCAGCAATATCGCCACTATCGCCGGGCAGAGTTTTGACGAAGTCTATTGTGCCGCACCTAGCAGTAATAGGATCCTAGCCAATCAGAATCCTGAAGCGGATTTAGATAACATTATCAATCTGATCAATCATATAAAATCAGCTGATGTTAAAAAGATTATCTTAATCAGCACAGTTGATACACAGGTCAAAGACACTGCTTATGCTATCAATCGACGTTTCCTTGAAACATCATTACATGATCCTGTTATCATTAGACTACCAACATTAGTAAGTAACAATATTACAAAGAACATACTGTATGATTTAAAACATGGGCAATACATTGATAGCATAAACATTGATGATGTATATCAATGGTATCCTTTAGATGATCTGGCCAAAGATCTAAAATATATATCTGATAATAACATTAAAGAAATTAATTTCGTTTCAGAACCCATATGTAATTTAGAAATCATCCAGACATTTTATCCACAGTATGCAGATCAGGTTAAAAAAACCAAAATCAATCATTATGATCTGAAACCTTATTACTATACCGCCAAAGAAATGTTTGTGGAATTTGAGAGATATTGCCATGGTAATTAATCTATCTAACAGTGACTCACACATCTGGAATATTGAACAAGCAGTGACGGATATTTCATTGGCTATGTTAAGCTCGCATGAACCTTTGCGTATCACCACTAATAAAGAAGGTCCATGTGCGAAGAGTTTAGGACTATATAAATTATTAGATAGCCTTTGTGAACGTTTTAATTTTCCTAAAAAGTTTATCACCATCGAAACCTGTAATCTAATAGAATCGCATGAAGTGTATAACATTGAGATCATACCATTCATGCTGTATCTCGATTCAGCTAGAAACTATGATGCTACTATTATAACCAAAGACAAACAGTTCGATGATGATTTCAAACACTTTGGTCATTTCATAGGTCATGGTAATAAACATAGACTGCATCTAGCCAGTCACTTGTTTGCTAACTACCGTGATCAAACATTACAGACTTATCATTATACACCCGGTGATATCTATCATCGAGCATTTATCGGTCTTGAAGACATGTTGCACAGTGGATTGGCTACCGCTGAAGCAGAACAGTTGTTATCAGCTTGCCCGATAACTATCGACAGCATTGATAGTTATCCTATACTAAATCCTGAAACATTAAACATTACCAAAGTCTATCCTAATTTCTTTGTAGAATTAGTCAGCTTGACGTATTTCACAGGCAATACATTTTATATCGATGAAAAGATATGGCGACCAATGTTGATGAAAACACCTTTCATGATACAAGGACCGCAAGACTTTATCAAGAATCTACAAAGACTGGGATTCTGTACATTTGATTCTTGGTGGGATGAAAGCTATGTCTATGCACCTGCTGAGCAACATGTACAAGGTATCATCAATAATGTCCAAAAGTTGTCTAAACTGACTGTTGAACAAATACGAGACATGTATGACAGCATGTTACCAACACTAGAACACAATTATCAAAGAATGTCAGAATTAACTATTCCTGAGTTCAAGCGAGTATTCAACATATGATACACTTAGACTACTGTGAATTTTATATTACCAACGTGTGTAATCTAGCCTGCCCTGGCTGTAATAGATTTAACAATTACAAGTTTAAAGGAACCCAGCGTTGGGAAGATTATGCTGATGTTTATGCCCAATGGGCCAAAGAAATATCAGTTGATCACATGGGCGTACTAGGTGGAGAGCCACTGTTGAACGTAGATATCATGGCCTGGTTAGAAGGACTAACAGACTTATGGCCCGACACATATATCAAAGTAGTGACCAATGGCTATTATCTAAACAAAGTCAAAGGACTGTATGACTTCTTGGTCAAGCACCCTAAGGTCAAACTTTGGGTAGGTATACATAATGAATCGCACAAACCAATGATAACTGGTATTATTGATGAATTTTTGCAAGGTCCTTTGCAGTATGAATATAACAATGATAATCCTTATCAGCAATATGCTTGGATAGATGATGCTAATGGAGTTAGGATTAAATTAGAATACAATTGGTGGTTCCATCAAGGCGCACTTATACCTGATGATGCGGGATTTAAATTACACAACAGTGATGTAGAAACTGCTCATGCTATATGTCACAGTAAAACCTGCCATCATTTCGTTAGAGGTAAATTATATAAATGCGGTGTAGTGGCCTTGTTACCAGAATTCGCTGAACAACATGCATTAGATATCAGTGAAGAAGATCGTCAGCTGATGATGTCATATAAACCTCTAACCATCGATGACGTTGACAAACAAGGATTTATCGACAACTTACCAAACAGTCTGGCACAGTGTAAATTCTGTCCTGAAAAATATCATGGCATACAGATATTCGCTGAAGAAAAAAGCAAGGAACGAACATGAGCGATTATATCTATGCTGGTGACAGTTGGGCATTGAAAGGCTTTACTGACGATAATTGGGACCGTGCTAATCATCAACCTGTAGACGGTGATGTACGCATGGCTGATCATTGGGGTATGAGCTATGAACATTGTTTATATCCAGGACATGGAAATTTAGAGATCATGGATAGATTCCTGACTATGAATGTACCAGCAGACAAACCCGTAATTTGGATCTACACCGAACCGGGCAGAGATTTTGGTAGAATTACTGGTAAAGAACCATTTGATTGGATTAAAAGTGAAGAAATATTTAACATCAGACAGGAATTAGATGTTATAATATTAAAGACTATCCGTGAAACTATACCAAATCCTATCAGTTTGGTTGGTGGACTTAGTGATGTTAATCAACCACTTGCAGAAAGTTTGGGTTTTCATGTGACACACTCTAGCTGGCAACAATGGATGGCTAAAACTTTGGATAGAGAACAGTATTTTAAATTTGGTTGGGGCGCCGCTGATATTGGATGGCGTCTTGATTATAATAATGTTAAACCTAGCAAAGCGGCATTATTTGCTTGGGACGAACTTATTAAAGAATGGTGTATGTGGGCTGATCTTGGTTATATGTGTCATGAACACCCCACACTGAGGTCAAATAAGGAATTCGCAGATTTCTTGAGACCTAATATTATTAATTGGATATTATATGGCAAAAAGTAAATTTATGACAGCAGCAGAAACCATGAAGGAGCAATTAGGACCTTCATTGTGTTTGGCCAAATGGCAACAGGTAAGTCTCCACTTACCCACAGGACTTAACAATAGCTGTTATCATCCTCCCTTACATGAGATCGATGCAGCTCCGCTAGAGTTCCATCCTAGTAGATTACACAACACTGATCATAAAAAACAACAGCGTAAATTAATGCTTGAAGGTACACGCCCAAAAGAATGTAACTACTGCTGGACCATGGAAGATGCTGGACATCTAAGTGACCGTCACTATCGATCAGGTGAACCTTGGGCTGCCAGCCATCTTGATGAAATTAAAGCATTACCATGGGACGCTGATGTTACGCCTAGCTATGTAGAAGTAAACTTCAGCCATGGCTGTAACCTAGCCTGTAGCTATTGCAGTCCACAATTTTCAACAGAATGGCAAAAAGATATTGATCGTTGGGGTGCTTATCCTACCAAACAACCACACAACGATCCCATGCATTTCAAAGGACGTCGTCAACCTATACCTGTACGTGAAAACAATCCTTATGTAGAAGCGTTCTGGCAGTGGTGGCCTGAACTGTATCCACAACTTAAACATTTCCGCATGACAGGTGGTGAACCCTTAATGGATAAGAACACACATCGCGTGTTTGACTATATCCTAGCAAGTCCTAAACCTGATCTACATGTAGACGTTACTAGTAACTTCTCAGTAGAAGAAGGCTTATTCACTAACTATCTAAACAAAGTCAAACAGCTATGCCAAGGTGAACGCATTGAACACTTCATGCAGTATGTGAGTTTAGACACAGGTATCGCTGAACATGCTGAATACATCCGTCGCGGCCTAAACTATCAACGCAATCAGGCTTATGTACATCGTTACCTAACAGAAATACCTGGACGTAATAGTTTGACCTATATCATCACAATGAATAACCTTAGTATCTTAGGCTTACAACGGCTATTAGAACACATCTTAGAGTTGCGCAAGTTATACAGCACAACCTATCAACGTGTTTGGTTTGATACTCCTGTGTTGAGAACACCACATTGGCAAAGCCTACAGATACTTCCTGAAAGTTATCAGAGTATCTTAGCTAATGTCATCAAGTGGATGAAACTACATAGATTAGATGAATCCAGTGATCGTTTTGATGGATTTAAAGATTATGAGATACAGCGCATGGAACGTGATCTAGAGTGGATGAAACGAGGTAAGAAACTCAGTGAAAAATACATCAACGAAACCCGTGCTGACTTTTATCGTTTCTTTAATGAGTATGACAAGCGTCGCGGAGCATACGACACTGATGTAGCACATTTCTTAGATGTGTTTCCACAGATGCGAGAATTCTATCAAGAATGTAAATGGCATGCTGAACAATAGCCAACCTATTACATTTAAGCAAACTAAATTTAAGAATAGTCAATACAAGTCAGTGTTGATCTTAAATATGCCTATCATTGGATTAAATAATCCACCTATGGGTCCTGCTATCATACAAGCATTAGCAAAGCAACATGATATGGCATCAACATTCATTGATGTTAATCTAGAACTACAAGAACTATTAGAAACAGATCCCAGTAAAGATAAGATATTATCACAATGGTGTACGGGACTTGAATCAACACTTACTAATCAAGAACAACAACTATTAGGTAGTCTAGTAGACAGTATATTGCCTAAGAACTTCAATGACTATGACCTATTAAGCATCAGTGTGTTTAGCATGCACAGTCATGCTTTTACCACATGGTTCTTACAACATTATAGATCAGTGTATACAGGCAAGATAGTCATTGGTGGTGCTGGTGTAGGTACTCCTGATCAAGTAGGTGAAACCTATGGGTCAGCAGTGCTTAAGAAAAATCTAATAGACTATTATATAGTTGGTGAAGGTGAATATGCTTGGCAAGCAGTGGTCACTGACACATTACCATACAAGGGTGTTAACAGTGAACTAGTCGAATCATTGGAAAATTTTGATGATATCCCATTGCCAGATTATACAGGCTATGATCTAGCCAGATACTATAACAGTAAAGCACGTGGTATCACTATCGGAGTTGAAGGCAGTCGTGGTTGTGTGCGTAACTGTACATTCTGCGATATTAAAAGTTTTTGGAAGAAATACAAATACAAGGATGGTGCTAAACTTGCTAGCGAATTGATCATGCTAAAAGAAAAATATTCAGTAGAACACTTTTTCTTCAATGACAGTCTGATCAACGGCAGTGATCGAGCGTTCCGTGATTTTATCACTGTGCTAGCTGATTATAATAAGACACATGAACAACGTATCAAGTGGAGTGCTTATTACATTATCAAGCAGGCCAGCACATATAAAGAACAAGATTGGATCAACCTAAAGAACAGCGGAGTTCAAGCTCTTTATATTGGTATTGAAAGCGGCAGTGAATCAGTGCGTGAACATATGAAGAAAAAGTTCTCAGATGAAGATATTGAACACGCTATGAACAAGATACAGCGTTATGGTATACATTGTACTTGGTTGATGATCATAGGTTACCCAACAGAAACACAAGCAGATTTTGAAAAGACTCTAGACATGTTGACCAAGTATCAACACATGGCAGTAGATAGAACCATTGACACCTTAGCACTAGGACTTACGCTTAATATCACAGAAGGCAGTCCATTGGGTCATATGAAAGATGAACTTAATATACAAAGCGTGATCCAAGATCATTACGGTGGTGTCTATTGGAAGACTGATGCTAATGACTTTGAAACTCGCTTGGCTTGGCGTATACAAGCAGAAAAATTAGTACGTGAACTAGGATATAACAGTTGGGTTGGAGACAATGATGTTGTGCAATACTTTGAGAAACGTCTTGAAGATATACAACAAGGTAAGATCACCAACTACGATATAGCAGACATACATGGATAATATCAAGATCTGGGTACAGACACACTACAAGACCATACCTGAATCTTATCAGATAAGATTGAATGGCCTGATCATTGCCAGCTGTGATTTAACTGTGTCTGAACATGATATTGATATAGATTTTGCTCCAGGCGCTAACATATTAGAAATAGAACTGATGTCAAAGTCTAAAGAAAACTATGACACAGATCTAGAACAAGATACATATTTACTAGTAGATGAGATAGCAGTTAATCGCATGATGTTGCGTACCATATTGAATGATCACGGTGCCGTATATCCAGACTGGCTACATGAAACAGGTATGCGTGATTGGTTTATCAAACAACAGGGATCATTTCCTGAGAAGTTTGAAAAGAGCAAATTTGTTAATATGAAAGGCACATATAGATTAGAGTTCGCAACACCATTACGTGAGTTTTTCGACAGCTATTATGACATGCCGGACTATTATAAAAAATATTACAATCAAACACTAGATGATTATAAACGACTAGCAGAAAACCTAAGACATGAAAGTTAAAATCAAATCATTGGACATACAAGATATCAGACTATTTGACACAGTCTACGCTTATGCTGAGATTAAAATTTGTGGCATCGATGAGCTATGGACTGTAGATGAATACATACCTGCTGTCAATAGACCAAAACTAGCAGAAACTGATTCACTTGATCAATTAAAACATTATCTAGATACTAACCCTGGTAGAAAAGTCATATTCCTTGATCACGGTGAATCCATGCTGACCAGTGTTAGATTTTATATAGAACCCAATGGATTATTACCATACTGTGAATCAAGACGATTGGCTATCATAGGATCTGGTGATTTTCCTAAAGATTGGCTATGGACAAATTTAGATATCTATTTGGAAATAACAGCATCGACATATAATACTCTAGTCAGTTTAAATTCCATTGAACAAATATACAATAAAAAACCAAAACCTTATAAATTTTTATTTTTAAACAACAAACGTCGAGATTATAGAACACAGTTGATAGAGTTATTAAAAAATAAAAATCTATTAGATTCTAGCCTTTGGACCTATGTAGCTGAAGGTAGATTATTGCCTACAGAATACCATGACATGTATACAGGTGCTGATCATGAACGTTGGATCAATAACACAAAATATCAATTTGTATTTCCGTTGGGCATGATCAATCAACAATTACATGTCGATACCTATTTTAATATAATGGTAGAAACTAACTTTTCTGAACCATATCAATTCTTTACAGAGAAAATCTATAAATCATTATTAATAGGCCAGCCATTCATTGCTGTAGCCTATCAAGGATTTTATCAAGACCTTAAAGATAAAGGATATCGCACATTTGATGGATTGATAGATGAATCATTCGATACTATCGAAGATGATAATCTGAGATTGATTAAAATAGCAGAATCGATTGAGGAATTATGCAGTCGAGATCTTGATCAATTTCTATTAGATGCTAAAGATATTTGCTTACATAATCAAAGGGTCTGTTTAGAGCATGCAGGTCGATATCAGCTAACTGCATTTAACTCGCTGACAATATTTTTGAAGGAACTAAATGCCTAAACTAGCTAATGAGTCAGATTTACAATATAAACGCAGGGTCATTGACATCAAGTCAGATAGCTTCTGCGGAGCCAAATGGTATAACGCTACCATATGGTTAGGATCAGGACAAACTACCAGTTGTCATCACCCCTTACCACATCAGGTAAGTGTAGAACAAGTGATAGCCAACCCTAAAGCTCTGCACAACACACGTGAAAAGAAAAATGATCGAGCACTGATGCAAGATGGACTTCGCCCTATAGGTTGTGAATACTGCTGGAAGATAGAAGACATGGGCGAACAGCCTGAATTTAAATTAAACGGTGACGTGTTTATCAGTGACCGTGTTTATAAAACTGTTATATATGAGGATAAAGACTTAGATGAAGCTTTCAATACACCCCCAGAACAAGACGTTAACCTACAGACCTTGGAGATTGCTTTTGATCGGACTTGTCAGTTCGCTTGTAGTTACTGTAACCCTGCTTTTAGCAGCACTTGGGTTAAAGACATCAGGCGTAATGGCGGATATACCAATTTGGTTTCGGATGGTAGGAATCATTTCACTCATGAGCACGATCATAGTCAACTGTATACTATTACTGATGTTAATCCCTACGTTGAAGCCTTCTTCCGTTGGTGGGAATCGGACCTACACAAGACGCTCAAAGAACTGAGGATCACAGGTGGAGAGCCATTGATGAGTGGATATACCTGGCGACTGATAGATTGGTTTCAAGCAAATCGTGGTAAGAGTACCACACGTCTTGCTATTAATAGCAACTTAGGATTTGAACGAGATAAATTAGAAAGACTATTAACGGCCACTGAAGGGCTTGAACTAGATCTATACACCAGCAACGAAAGCATAGGACAGCATGCTGTTTATATACGTGACGGTTTAGATTGGAATCAATGGTGCAGTAATGTTGAGTTTCTATTAGAAAGCAAACGCCTACGTGGGTTACATGTTATGTGTACTATCAATGCACTATGCTTGATAAGTCTACCAGAGTTCCTATGGATGATTGTTAAACTCAAACAGAAGTATGGCAAAGATAGTATTAACTTTAGTCTAAACATTCTACGCTTTCCTAGTTTCCAAAGTCCATTGATTTTACCGTTAGCTATGCGTGAAGAGTTTGCTCATGAACTAGGACGATTTGGTAATGCGGCCCGTGAACATCTGCATGAATATGAATTCAATCAACTTGATAGATTAATTGAATACTTGAACAATGTAGACAGTCCACATTGTGGTGCACTAAGCAAAGAGATACTACAACGTGACTTCAAGAATTTTTATCAGCAATACGATGAACGCCGCGGTAAAGACTTTAAATATACATTTCCACAGCTAGCGGAATGGTACGATGCACTATGAGCGACCAAAAAGAATACTACAAAAAACATAACTACAATGACACAGCACCTGTGTATGTAGATGCCACCACCTTACGTGCTGATCAACAGGATCGTTTAATTAACAGCAAGGTGTTTTGTATACTGCCTTGGATACATCTACATGCTTTTCCAAATGGCCAGGCCTATCCCTGCTGTTTAAGTGAAAGTGATCATCCAGTAGGTAATTTACATGATGATACCATGCGAGAAGTTTGGAACAGTCCTGCATATAAACAGATGCGTGTAAACATGTTAAACGAGAAACCATGTAAAGAATGTACAAAATGCTACGAACGTGAAGAATATGGATTTGTCAGCATGCGTAATGACAGTAACAAAAACTTTGGTCATCACATAGCTTTAGTAGATCAAACCGAACCAGATGGAACTTTTAAAGATTTTAAACTACGTTACTATGACATACGTTTTAGCAACTTGTGTAATATGAGTTGCCGTACCTGTGGCAGTTGGTTTAGTTCCAGCTGGTATAATGAAGAAGTTAAATTATTTGGTAAACGTGATCATCCACAGTTCATGTATGCTGGTAAAGACAGTGAAGACATGTGGACGCAGATGCAAGAACATATACCTTATCTAGAACAGATTTACTTTGCTGGTGGTGAACCTTTGATCATGGAAGAACACTATCGCACACTTAAAGAATTAGTAGCAAGGCAGATGTTCGATGTTAGATTAATCTATAATACTAATTTTAGTCGCTTGAGTCTCAAAGGTGACAGTGCCTTGGACTATTGGCGCCAATTTAAAAATGTCAGCATCGGTGCTAGTTTAGACGCTATGGGTCCACGTGCTGAATACATACGCAAAGGTACTATATGGGCCGACATCGAAGACAATAGACAGCAGATGTTAGAACAGATACCCGATACTGACTTTTATGTCAGTTCAACAGTTAGTATAATGAATGCTTGGCATATCACAGATTTTCATCGTGCGTGGGTAGAACAAGGGTTGATCCAAGCACAGGATTGGAATATTAATATCTTACAAGGTCCTGATCGCATGCGTGTTGATGTGTTGCCCGCTTACTATAAAGACATGATCAGACAGAAGATAGAACAACATATCGAATGGTTACGCCCACAAGATCATCTGACACGAGCAGTAGGTGGATTTGAAGGTATTATTAAATTCATGTATCAAGAAGACCGCAGTCATCTGTTAGGTGAATTTTTTGAATACACAGACAAATTAGATGCTAGCCGTGATGAAAAGTTTGAAACAGTATTTCCTGAATATAAAGATTTGAGATCATATGTCACTGCCTGATAAAATCTGCATGTTACCTTGGATCAGTATAGAAACCAGTCCAATCGGTACTGCACGACCATGCTGTCTGGCCAAGGACGAAATAATTAAACCTGATGGTACAAAGTATAATCTTAAAGAATCAACTCTAGAAGACATATATCACAGTGAATATATGCAGGATCTACGCAAGGATTTTCTTGCAGGCAACAAGCCTGAGACCTGTCAACGCTGTTGGGATGAAGAAGCCGCCGGACGTACCAGCAAACGCATCAACAGTCGTGTTAGATTAAAAGAATATTATGACAGTGTAGATTGGAACAATACTGATCCAGATCAGCTGTGGTTTATCGATCTTAAATTAGGTAATATCTGTAATTTAAAATGTCGTATCTGTGGCAGCTGGAGCAGCAGTAAATGGGCTAAAGAAGAAATAGATTATATCCCAGGTATCGATCGTAAAACCCATCTTGCTTACAAGTTTCTTACTGATGGTGCTTGGCCTAGAGAGTCTCCTAAATTTTGGGATAATTTACGTACACTACTGCCTAACATCAAATACTTTGAATTCACCGGCGGTGAACCATTCTTGATCAAACAACACTTTGATCTGTTAAAATATGCTGTCAAAACAGGTCATAGCCAACATATTGAAATACACTATAATACCAATGGTACACAGTTTCCTGATGCATATGATCTATGGGGAAAATTCAAACACGTAGAAATAGCACTGAGCATAGATAATATAGGTCCACAATTTGAATACGAACGTTATGGTGCTGACTGGCGAGAAGTACAGGCTAATATTGTTAGATTCACTCGCTTGCGTAGTAACAAGATATCAACACAACTCTGTACTACTATAAACATACAAAATGTCTACTACCTGCCAGAGATATGTGATTGGATTGATGCGCAACATTTTGATCATGTTTACTTTAATATGTTACACGATCCATGGCACATGAATATCAGTCGTATGACTCCAGCGGCTCAAGACATTGTGATTGAAAGATTAATCAATCATGTATTTGATTCTAAGTATCGCGCAGAAGTCATGCGTATAGTTAAATTTATTCAAAATGGGCAAGGCAGCGATGGCAGTGAATTTTTGCGTAAAATGCAAATCACTGATGCTTATCGTAAACAAAGTTTCTTGACTACACATCCAGAAATAGCTAGGGCGATGGGATATGGACAAGCCTAAAACACTGTGCATGGCACCTTGGGTGCATACTTACCTAAGTCCTCAGACTGAGCGACGTATGTGCTGTGCGTCACGTGAGCCTGCACAGAACTTCAAACAGTATATTGATACAAGTGCAGGTTCGGGTAAGTATATTCCTATCACACTTGAGCAACATTGGAACAGTGAACATATGAAGAGTGTTCGCAAGCGCATGATGGTAGGTGAGACACTACCCGAGTGTGAAGTATGTAATGACAAATTACTTAACACAGACATTTACCGTAGTTATTTTGATAGCATGTTTGGTCATAAGTATTCTAGTATATGGGACACTACAGACGCATCAGGACATACAACTATGCGACCTGTAAGTTGGGATTACCGATTTAGTAATCTCTGTAACTTTAAGTGTCGCATGTGTGGTGATATGTTGTCTAGTGCATGGGAAAGTGAACAGAGACAACACAACATGATCAACTGGTCAGATCCAAAGAACAATTGGATGCAGCCAGAAATTAGAGATCAAATATCAGCATTCCAAGACAATCAAATTGAACAGGAATTCGCTGCCGCTGTTGAAAATCATCAAATCGAAGAAGTATATTGGGTTGGCGGAGAGCCCCTGATGTATGAACAACATTGGCGTTACATGCAGCGCATTGTTGAACTGGGAGATGGAAAAAATGTTTACGCTAGATACAACACAAATCTTAGTCGCATCGATTATCGCGACATCAATCTCTATACTGATATTCTCAGCAGGCTACGCGATTGGCAAATATGTGCAAGCCTCGATGGTACGGGCAGAATTGGAGAATATATACGAACAGGTCTCAACTATCAAACGTGGGTTGATAACTTTAAGAAAGGTCTTGGAATCGCTACGCACCGCCGTCAGATGAGGATAGACTTCACGCTTACCCTTCCGGGTATGTTTGAACTTAAACGCATTGAGCAGTTAGCAAACGAATTGGGCGTAGACATACTTGCCAAAGTTGTCTTTAGTTTTAGCCCGGATATCATCATGTCGCCGCTGGCACTGCCCAAGGACATATTACATCCTTGGATAGACGAACTATTGGTTGGCGCGTACCCTGCAGGAAGCCTGCAAAATAGCCCTTTGCGAGACATGTTGATCCAACTTAAAACACGCCCAACCTTTCAAGAATCTTGGCCCGATGAATACGAAAAAGCCATTGCAAAAGGCAAGCGACGTATGTTACAATTAGAGAGTATCCGCCAAGATCCTTTGACTTTGTCTGATATTTTGAGTGAACGTCAAAACGTATATGAATGGTATCAATCAATCAATTAAAGTAACACTGCGTAATCCTTTGGATCACGATGACCTATTAGAATATACTATCACAGTATTGGATAATCCATTGGCACGAGATTGGTATACAGCACTCAAGAGACTGGTCTGTAATGGCAATCTATTAGAAAAGAACTTTTGTTTTCTAGGATTCCCACATACTGCTCGCGACATAGATTATCTATGCCAAGAACTTGATCAAGCGATCACCACTATTAACGATTTCTTTGATGATTATGAAATCACTGAAACATATACCCCAGAAACTGTGCGTATAGGGTTAGATCCAAACCAAGATCTAATGAATCATCTGCACAATCATTTTGAAATCCTACAAGGCACGGTAGAAAATCTAAGTGATTATTATCGTCGTGCTGACTATGCTACCAAGTATGCTATACGGCAGTTGAATCTTATCTGTCATGAACTTGAAAGTCTTATGTTAAGTCTAAGAAAGCTAGCTAATAATCCCGACTGGGTACGCAGCAGCCAGATCAATACATTTATTAATTGTCCAAGATATCCTTTAACTGATGAACATCGACAACTGTTCATAGAAAATGGCTACGATCGAATGTTTGGTGGAGTATACATGCACTGGTCACAGATAGGTAAAACCTTGTTTGAAGTATGGCGCGATGAACATGCTCCCAAGCTAACGGATACAGTCTGTGATGCTATCACACACTTACAATATTACAGTGGAGAGTTTGATATCGAATGGGGTAACAGTGTATATCTCGGTGGACCCTTTCCTTGGCACAACGAAGAACAAGAAAAATTTAAACAATGGCTGATCGAAAATAATTTAGATCCACAAGATCCCAAGTTAAGTCTTGGTTACTTGCCTATAGGTCAAGTTGATTTAACAACATTCGGCACAGATGATCCCATAAAGATACGTGAAATACTAGGACGGTATTTAGATATCTATAGGATACAAATAAGCGAAGTATTAAATACGTTTGAATACTGCTGGACCGATGCAGATTATAAACAACAACAAATTAACAAAATGATACCAGGATATGATTACAGTAGCCGCAGGGGATAGTTTCATATGGGGTAGTGAACTCGCTGACAGCCCGCATGGTGGTCCTGGCGGATACAGTCACATGACCTATCCAGCACTGTTAGCCGGCGATGATTATGTGTGTGCGGCCTATCCAGGTAATGCCAACAATGCTATCAGTCGTATGGCTATCGCGGCCTGTGAAAAGATCAAAGAACCCAAATTTTTATTCGTCACTTGGACCTATCCACAACGCAGTGAATTTCGTTTTGATGATGGTTGGGCCAGTGTAAACAGTTGGCATACTAATCATAAAGAATTTAGCGAAAACTATTTTAAACACGCTGGCAATACTGAATATTATGAAATCTACAGTGTGCTTAAAGAGATAGTATTCTTACAACAATACTGCCAAATAAACAAGATACCTTATTTGTTTATGACCGCTGATAATCATTTTTATCAACACGAAAATTATACTAGATCACGTGATGCAGATATAGATAATCTCTACAATCAAATTGATTGGTCACGTTGGTTTTGGTTCAATCCAGGAACTGAAGCTAACGAAACCCCTGCACCAAGAGGCTTTTATCAATGGGCAGTAGAAAATAAGTACAAAGTAGGACCACAAGGGCATCCACTGGAATCTGCACATGTTGATGCCGCAGGATTAATCAAGGAGAAATTCAATGAGTTGGTTAAAAACCCTTTGGGTTAGGATCAAGTTTGAAATTAAATATCGTAAAAGACTTAAAGATCGTAATAAGAAAGACCCATACCTTTATAGATAAGGAGTAGTAATTCAATGAGTTGGTTGAGAAAAATATATAATCGAATTAAATTAGAAATACAATATCGCAAGAAATTAAAAGAATTGCGTAAAAGAGATCCATTCATCTACAAATGATACTAGTTAATGGATGCAGTTTTACATCAGGCGAAGAATCACCGATCGCTTGGCCAAGTTTGATAGTCGATACTGTTAATATCGCCCAAGCAGGCGCTAGTAATGATTATATATTACGTACCACAGTTGAGTATATAGAAGAACATGGTGCTGACCATGTGATCATAGCGTGGACCAGTCCACATAGGATAGAAATAAGCCAAAAGCATCTAACAGCGACCAGCCAAGCCAAATATGGTAGGATAGTCGATGAAGTTTTTAAAGACTGGGATGGATTCTGGGCGTTTAACAAATTCCTAGTACAAGTTAAATTATTAGCCAGTTACTTAAAAGGAAAGAATATACCTTATGTATTTGTCAGCGCATTTGATATACAAACCATGGCCAGCTATAGTACAATAGCACCTGATACTTATTTAGGTTGGCCATACGAAGGATTAGTAGAATGGATGGGCGATTGTCCTAAAGGCCCAGGTGGACATCCACTAGAACTAGGGCATCAACGAATAGCAGAAAAGATCAATGAATATATTAGGCATCTCAGCTGGGTTCCATGATGCAGGCATCACACTCATCAATGATGGTGAGATAGTATTTGCCGCACACAGTGAACGCTACAGCAAAGTAAAACACGACAGCGAAATTAATGCTGAACTACTTAACGATTGTTTTGATCGTTACGGTACTCCGTCACGCATCGCCTATTATGAACGTCCTTGGTTAAAGAAAACACGCCAGCTCTACGCAGGACAATATCATGAACTGTTTAAACCCAGCTTCAAACATCAATTAAACAATGTATGGCCACGTGAAGACATGCCACGTATAGAATACTATGGACATCATAAATCACATGCAGCCGCAGGATTCCAAACCAGTCCATTTGAACATGCAACTGTTGTTGTTATAGATGCCATTGGTGAGTGGGATACTGCCAGTATATGGCATGCAGAATATGTCAATGGTCAGGCCAAGTATAAGAAATTGTGGAGCCAAAAATATCCACACAGCATTGGTTTATTCTATTCAGCTATGACTCGTCGTGCAGGACTTAAACCTTTAGATGAAGAATATATCTTGATGGGTATGGCTGCCTATGCCATGTATGATGCTAACATGTATGGCGATTTCGTGCGTGATGCACATAACATAAATTTCCGCCAGAATCTGCATCTCGGCTGTGATGAATATCGTCCTGACATGTCAGATTTTGAAATAGCGGCCAGTGCCCAATACACTCTAGAACAATGTCTGCATCACATCATGTTACGTGCTGAGGAAATTGGACAAAGCCGTAATTTGGTATACATGGGCGGAGTAGCTCTTAACTGTAAAGCCAATGACCTATTAGGTCCATATTTTGATAAGATTTGGATCATGCCTAATCCTGGTGATTGCGGCAGTAGCCTTGGCGCGGCAGCTTTGGCGTACGGTCGTCAATTGGATTGGCAAGGACCTTATCTAGGCTATGATATTCCAGGACCGTATCCAGTTAAAGAGCTTTTAAGTGAACTAGTAACAAATAAAATAGTTGGAGTTGCCAGTGGGCGTGCAGAGTTTGGTCCAAGGGCATTAGGTAATAGATCATTGCTAGCAGATCCACGCGGTGCTGATATCAAAGATCGTGTAAATGCTATTAAACAGCGCCAACAGTTCCGCCCATTCGCACCTGTTATATTAGAAGAATGTGTAGATGAATATTTTGACATGCCCAAGGGATTTAAGACCAGCCCTTACATGCAGGTCGTGGCATACTGCCGACAACCAGAAAAGTTTCCAGCTATCATACATGCTGATCGTACTAGCCGTGTGCAGACTGTTGGCAAAGACTGTAGCTCAGGTATACGCCAACTGCTAGAAGCATGGTTTGAGTGGACTGGTTGTCCTATGCTGTTAAATACAAGTCTTAACATCCGTGGTGAGCCAATGGTCAATGATCGTGCTGATGCTGATCGTTTTGAGAAATTATATGGAGTTCGCGTCATATCATGAAAATATTAATTATGGGATTACCAGGTAGTGGTAAAACTACCCTTGCAGAAAAACTGTTCATTGAAGTATTAAAAAATCATATTGCTGAATGGCTAAATGCGGATGAAGTCCGAAAAGAATGTAACGATTGGGACTTCAGTCCAAAGGGTCGTCTACGTCAAGCTCAACGTATGCGTGCCATCGCTGATAAACACGTAGAAGCTGGTTATGTGGTTATCTGTGATTTTGTTTGCCCAACCAAAAAATTGCGACAAGTATTTGATGCTGATTTGATCATCTGGATGGATACTATTAAGAAAAGTAGATATACAGATACTAATCGAGCATTCAGAAAACCTACAGAAGATGAGTACGATATAAGGATTGATAAATTTGACAGTGACAGTTGGAGTCAAACTATCGCAGATTTGATCCATATATTGATGCCATGATGAGATCGAGTGATGTATGATCTATTCATAATAGATATGGGCGGTCATGACGCCAACGTCCATGGTCTCCAAACAAGATTTCCACATGCTAGGGTGGTTAGATACTATGATAATCATCTAGATACGTTAAAACGCTGTATAGCACGTTGTAGAACACCTTATGCATGGGTTATTAGTAGTTGTTGTGACTACACTGCGTTTGATTTTGAATATCGAGCTAGGCCGTGGGAAGCCTACCAGATACACTGCTGGGCCAGTGGTAAGGAAAAATTTGGTGATACGTTCTTGATCAATGTCGCAGAATTTATCAAGCAACAAGATATCGAACTGTTAGAATGGTACAAGGATATCAATTGGCATGAACAGGGTGTGCCAAGACTGGAT
>Ga0316218_1000534_pt1 | contig 51732 bp, 50 predicted proteins | sample TBH18003metaG_FD_203634 | JGI IMG/M metagenome (GOLD analysis project Ga0316218, IMG submission 203634) | Freshwater microbial communities from Trout Bog Lake, Wisconsin, USA - TBH18003 | ecosystem: Environmental > Aquatic > Freshwater > Lake > Hypolimnion/Profundal zone | place: USA: Wisconsin... | reverse complement strand
CCATGGAGCTTCTTTATTTTTCGGTTTCTGTTGCATTACAAATGGTAATTTCCCGTTACCCATTTTAATATAACACTTTAACCGTGAATATGGAGGCTTTTTTTATGGCAGATCGATCAACTTAGGTCTGTGTAACTTTTTTCATGGTCTATTTTTTATGGTTATGATTTATTCTCAATTCACCAACCGGTCAAGATGAACAGAGAAAGGATACTGAGACTCTTCCTCAATTTTTCGCTCACTATAGGTTTCGTTGATGATCTCCACAGGTTTGATGAGCCATACGGTTGAAAGATCACTATCGCCAAGAGCTTGTTGGACTTTATTATAGTATTCGCTGAACACTGGGCCGCTGATGATGGCTTTAACCGGAACGCCTTTGACCAAAAAACTCCTCCCGTCTTTACCGGTAAGGTTAATGGCTGCTTTCCTGTCAAACCAGAGATTTCTCAACAGGTTTCTATTGGTGATAGACGTTTCCAGCAGCTCAAGATGAACAAAGAATCCGTCATGGTTAAGATGGAGAAACGGACTGGTGACAGCATAGGGTGAGCCATCCTCATTGGTTGTTGCAACTATCCTGGAGGTACCGGTATCGTCCAGAAGCTGTCGAATGATTGGCTGGAGTGTCAGTGGCATGTCTTTGATCCTCTTTAAAACGGTAAAAGCCTTGAGAGATCGGTGTCAGGATGGTTCCCGCAATGGCGGTAGTCATCAAACATTATGGGAAGTTTATAGGTCACTCGTAACTCATGCAGTCCCTTTGCAAGTCTGATATAGTAGTCAAGCGATGCGTTTTTCTGATTGCCGATCACGGTGTCGGGCCTTGGCGACCAGACGATGTAAACCGTGCTGACTCCTTGACTTGCCAGATCCTCTGCCTCCTCTAATGTTCTGCTGAGCGCTTCGTCTTCAGTTTTGAACCCATGTGGTGTTGTCAACTCGATCCCTGCAACAAGTCCGGTATTGACAAACCCGCGTCCAAAAATATCAACAGCGCTAACCAGTCGTCGCTTCCACTCTTTGTACCCGATCCATTCAGCCTTTCCCGGGCAATGAATATTAAAAAGATCTTCGTTAAGGACTTCGATATCAGCGGTGTAGCTCATTAGCCCAGTCTGACGATAAAGACGCTCCAACTGGGCTTCTGAATAAGCCGTACCAATAATTTGGCTGGGGAATTTCTTTGTACGGAACAACTTGCCAAGCTCCTGGAAGACTTCGATATAGATGTCGATTTCCTCATCAAACGGCTCAGTTCCATTGATGACGGAGCCCGAGGTTAAAAAAATCGCTGAGTATCGACCTGGTTCCTTCAATGCCTCAGCCACAATTTCAGCAATTTCTTCAGCTTTTGGTCTTGCCTGTATCTGGAGATCTTTTTTCCCTTTTTTGATCTGCGCTACAATATCGCAGAACGTACATCCATTGCCGTTTTTCCAGAACGTGCAATAGCGATGAGGATTGATAACAAGGCGTTGCGGTCTGGCGCTGACAATTTTCTGCATCAATATACCGGAGCGTGTAAGCTTACCGTAAAAGGCTGGAGCAGGCCAGTAATCCACCTCTTCAATGGGCTCTCCTCCGTCAAACAGAAAAGGCTGTCCGTCCAGCAAATCCAGCACGTAAGGATTGTCCTCTATAGCAGTTGGCGTCGTAATGATTGATGTACCGTCTCGAAGAAGAAGCGACTCGGGACGGGGAGCTATTTTTCCGTCTCGCGTCCCGAAAATATGGGTGCCTGTAATCGAATGTTTCTTTTCATCCAACACCGATAGTGATGCGTCGGTATAAAATACTCCCCGTCGCTGGACATCAGTTTTCAGGATTATCAACCGGGGAACCTCAGGATATTTCGCAACGATATCGTTCAAATGCTCAACTTCTCCTCTCTGTGACAATCCCCCTCCTGTTCAGTGTTATACAATTGGTCATTGCATTTCCCCTCTGAGCTGCATCAACATATCAAAAGCAAAAAAAGCTGGTTATCTGGTAGTGATAAGCAGCTCTTGATGAGTAATGACTGTTAATAACGATCAATATCTTCAGATGGGCAAGTATATACCGCAAATATACCTTAAATACGGTATGCGATTCAAAAAATTACTGCCATCGGGGGATTGCAAATCAAGGTATTGGTTAAATAATTTTAAGCAGAATTTAGTCTTTAATTAGGAATTCTTTAAGGTTTGGTTGGTTACTATGTTCTCAGTGGATATTGTTTTGTCTGATGTTGAGAGTAACTATATGTTAACCAATAAATTCAAGGAGACTGACATGGTGAAGAGTACCCCCTGGTTCATCAAAACCGTTTTGTTTTTAACAAGCTTCGGATGCATCGCATCGAATGCATATTGCAATGGAACAATCACCGGTACCATTGAAACTGACTTGGCGAAATACAAAGGAGATACAGTCGTTTATCTGGAAGGCGTCAATGAGCAGGTTACGCCACAGCATAAATCAATTGATCAGAAAAGTCTGACTTTTATTCCTAAAGTAACAACGATACCTGTCGGCTCTACGGTTGATTTTACGAACAACGACAAAGTCTATCATAATGTCAATTCAACAAGTGAGAGCAAAAAAATAAGTCTTGACACCTATGACCCGGGTGTTCCTAAGCCGATTACCTTTAATAAGCCGGGTGTGGTTCAATTACTCTGCAAAGTCCACCCCGAAATGTCCGGCTGGGTTGTCGTTACTGAAAATCAATATGCCGCAGTGACTGAACATGACGGCAAGTTCACTATCCCCAACGTTCCTGACGGTACCTACCAGATTGCTACCTGGAACGAAAAACTTAAACTTAAAGGCAAGACAACTGTAACCGTAGCTGAAGGAAAAACTGTCCCGGTAGTTATCAAGCTGTCTGACACTACATCATGATTAAACCCGACTGGAGTGACAATAAAAAGAGTCTGAAATACACAAGTAACTTGGCAATTTCTCATTAAAGCTTTAGAATGATGAAACCGTATCAGCAGAATTAAATTTATTAATACAGCACAATAGAGATATAAAGATGATTCCAGAGAAATTAACGGAAGTATTAAAGCACGACGGAGTGGTTGCTATAGCAACATTGGGGCAGGATGGACCGCATATGGTCAATACCTGGAACAGTTATATCCGAATTACTGATGCTGAACGCATATTGATTCCAGTCGGGTACATGCATCGTACAGAAGCAAACATTGCTTTTAACAATCAGGTGTTGATTACCTTGGGAAGCCGAAAGGTCCCCGGAAATATTGGTCCTGGTGCCGGTTTCCTGATTAAAGGTATAGCGAGCATAGAAACCTCCGGTTCTGATTTCGAGGCAACCAAAGCAAAATTTGCATGGGCACGTGCAGTAATGGCGGTAACCGCCAATTCCATTGAACAGACATTGTAAATATTGGCAGCAAAAAGCCTCCAGAGAAAAACAGCCTGCCCTTCACCCTGCTCAGCGATCATGATAAACAGGTAAGCCGGCTCTATGACGCCATTGCCTTCCTCGGCATACCGCAGCGTGCTTACGTCCTCATCGACGAAAACGGTACGGTGCGGCTTTCGTTTAACGACCTTTTGCCGCTTTTCTACCAGTCGACACGTGACTTGCTTGCGAAAATAGATGCCATGAAGCCGGAGTAGCCCTGAGAGAACCTCTGGGCCCACAGTGGGAGTATGGACTTGCAGAAACACCAGCAGGAAAGAGTGCCACCTCGGACAAACCTTGGTAATGTTATCAGGAAGAAGAGGTTAGGAGTGTCATCAAAGCTTTTACGATTCTTGGCGAAAATCTTTGCTGACATGAAGATTAATAGAGACCTGTTAATCCTTCATTCCTTCATATGGGGTTTGGCTGGAGCAGTACAGTATTGAAATAATGTTTGTTGTGATTATCTTCTGCGAAGAGTGTTGCATAAATATCGCATCATGTTAGCTGACTTTAACTGCCAGTTATATAATTATTTGCTGTATTTTTTTCCTTCTTTATTTGTTTTTGGTGAACAATTCAGGCAATAAAATCACAGAAAAGAACCATGTCTTTAAACATCATGTCAGGAAAACCATTACGAAGAAAGCTGTTCGCTGCGGTAATTATATTGCTCTCAGGCATTTCGCCTTCCTTATCACAACTTCATGCTGCTGCATCTGTTGCTCTAGCGAAAGAAGAATCCGGTGAACTCGATCTCTTTGCCACCAAAGCCCTTTTTGACAGTCATTCAGCATGTTTTGTCGATGCACGTTCCGAGTATGTTTATTACAAGTCACATATAAAAGGAGCCATTTCTCTTTCGGACAGCAGGTTTGACGAGCAGTTTCCTGATTTCAGTCAAAAAAAAGCCATTGAAACCCTTATCGTGGTCTATTGCACTGAGTCCAGTTGCGGAATGGCCAGGCATGTTGCTAAAAAACTGATGAAAAATGGTTATAGAAATGTCAGGGTTTTTTCAGGCGGTATTATCGAATGGGCTCATGCAGGCTTTCCAATAGAAGGATGATTTTGCTTGAAGCAACGCCTTGCCAAATCATAAACAAGGCAACGCAAGAACGCCTATGACCAGGATTAGCTTTCCATCAGCATTAATCACAGCCCTGAGGATGATGCTCGGCGCTTTTTTCATCATGTCGGGATATGAAAAACTCCTGGATCTGAAGTTTTTCGGTCTTATCATCGCTGAATACCAGATTCTGCCCTCAATTCTTATCCCCGCCATTGCGCTCTTCTTCACCCTTTGTGAACTTCTGTGCGGTATCATGCTTCTCATCGACCTGTTTTCGCGGTTCAGTTCCTCGGTAATGCTCTGCATGATGGTTGTTTTTATCGGCGCCATGATAAACAATGTAATGAGAGGACTCGATCACGACTGTGGCTGCATTAAGTTTCTTTCTCAATGGTACGGACTGAAAGAGGAGATCGGTATCGTTCCGATTGCTAGAGACATTCTTTTTTTCATCCTGTTGCTTCCAATCGCGTTGCTTGGCAGCAACAGAATTCCCTGGGTAAAAGACCAAAAATGAGCCACTCTTCTGATCCATTACTGTTCAATAGTGGTAATGGACTTGTAACCATAACAAGGATACCCTTAGCAGAGGACTGTCAAGTTTTCGACAATAAGGAGGAAAAGCAAAGCATTCAGTCGGCTTTTCTGCCGATAATGGTCATCATAGAAAGGAAGAAGAGCTGCTCTTTCCGTTACTGCCTGAAAAGGGGTTCCGATGCAAATCTTTTGATACCGGAACCGGATCGGCATTACAGAGTCTGGTGATAAAAAAACCCTGATGCACACGAATAAGTCATTCTTTCCGGAGTACCATATTAACGGTATTTATACGGTATCTTTACGGTATTGGCGTAGGAGTGCTCTGAATATTTAGCGTTATTACCTTGGTTTGTTGAACTATACTGTCGTTCCAGACTTTTATTAAAGATAAAATCAGTCCTTTTTATAATCATTGAACATGTAAGCTCATGTGTCACAAAACAGTATCAACCCGAATTCGTCCTGACATGACGACACAAACAGTTGCAATAACAAATATTCTAAACAGGAGTCAATAATGACATTCGTAGTAATTCGACCTGAACATACCTCAGTAACCTTCAAGCTTAATGCCTCCGGTACAGAAGCAGCTCAAACAATCATTGCCGAAGGGTCACCGCACATCATTAATGTCGATGCAACGCCCCGGTTTGGCGGAAAAGATGCATACCCCAGTCCTCTCTCCTATGTGCTCAGTTCACTGCTATCATGCTCTCAGGTTACAGCCCAGCTTGTGGCAAACGATTTGGGAATAACGCTGCACAGCTTCGAATTTAATCTCAAAGCAAATCTTGATACTGCTGTTCTTTTCGAAGGCGCAGCAGAGGGAAATCCAAATTTCCAGAATATCAGCATTAAAGCAAGAATTGAAACCGACACATCAGACGATCTTTTTGAAAAACTTCAAAGAGAAACAGAAAGGAGATGCCCTGTATACCAGTTGTTCTCGCGCAGCGGCGTCAACATCAGGAGTCAGTGGATACGTCAGGCGTCATAAACCAGGCGGAATAAAACACCTGTTTTGAAACAATACTTTACCAGATAACAAGAGGGGATGAACTATGTCTAAAAGCAAGAGCCATTTCTTTGTGTCGAGATGGCTCTTGTATCCGAGAACGATCAGTTTATCTCGTTCTGGTTTTTCGTGCTGTATATTATCCTGCGGAACAGTCAGCTTTATGAGCAAGGTCACGCCACCCGATAACGTTTACACCACTTCTTGTATATGATTCTTCACCACCATAGATCAGCCATGGATCAAGTGTTTCTTCAGGGGCAAATCGTATTGATTTCAAGCCTGCTTTGATATAATCACTGGTTACAGTACTGCTTGAAGTATTAATTGTCAAATTGTATATTTTCTTGATGAAGCTTGTTGCTCAACAAAAGACAATAGGATATACCCTGGTAAGCATCAGTGATCCTTTTCCTGAAGGGCCCCCTGTTATGTCACTGGTAAGTGTTTCATAGTAAATTATTCCGTAATAAAACAGGCCATACACAAAAGAGATAGACATGTCTATATTAGAAATGTCGAAACCATCGAAGAAGATGACAGCGAAATACTGAATGATTTCGGAAAGGCTTACGGTGCGACTTATGGCAAAGCACTTCGAGCGGTCCCGTGATGACATAGAGTTCTCCGGTATCATCTTTCTCAGCAACACTCCATTCTTTGTACTTTCTTTCTGCCGAGCTGGGGCTCAGTGTTTCCATTCAGCATTTGCCGATTGATGGAAATCGCGAAACATATTGTATAATATCCGTAGATTTACATTCTGGTTTTATCCTGCCGGAAATATTCAGTGACCGGTGATTTTCTCAAAACAGAGACTGAGATATGTTTATAAAAGACCGTTATATAAACCCCTTCACCGACTTTGGTTTCAAGAAGATTTTTGGCTCTGAGGTAAACAAAGACCTGCTGATAGCGTTTTTGAATACGCTCTTGCCTGCCGAGGCGGGAACAGTTTCCGACCTTTCATTTTTGCCTGATGAACAGGTTGGGCGGAGCGAGTACGACCGCAGGGCAATTTTTGATCTCTACTGCGAAAATGAAAAGGGCGAAAAATTCATTGTGGAGATGCAGCGGGCGAAGCAGAACTACTTCAAGGATCGATCGATTTTTTATGCCACTTTCCCTATTCAGCAGCAGGCTCAGAGCGGATCGTGGAATTTCTCCCTCAAGGCAGTTTATATGGTCGGTATTCTTGATTTTGTATTTGATGAGGATAAAGCTGACAATGCTGTGGTTCACCACGAAGTTAAACTGATCGATCGTTCAACGGGCGCAGTTTTCTATGATAAACTCACCTTTATCTACCTTGAACTTCCCAAGTTCACCAAAACTCTTGAGGAACTTGCAACAGACTTCGACAAATGGTGTTTTCTGCTCCGGCATCTCCCGGAACTCACTGACCGCCCAGCTCGTCTTCAGGAGAAAGTCTTTCTCAAAGTATTTGAACTGGCTGAAATTGCACGGTATTCGGTTGTAGAAGCAGAGGCCTATGAAGAGAGCCTCAAGATTTATCGTGACCTGAAAAATGTAGTGGATACTGCGTTTGATGATGGTAAAGCTGAGGGTATTCAGGAAAAGGCACTGGAAGATGCCAAAAAGTTTAACGATGCAGGTGTAAACATCGAAACGATTGCGCGATGTACCGGTCTGCCGATTACTATTGTTGAAGGGCTGTAATCAAAGCGAAGGTGGATTATGCCGTTCTGAGGTGCAAGCATACCTCTGCAGAAGAGTTGACAACGTCTGATCGCTCAACCATTGAGGGTGAACTTCGCAACTATCTTGCGTTTGGTTGATTTCCTGAAGCAACAGGCATCACAGGGCGTGACTGCCAGGAGTTGCTTCGGGCCTGTGTCGATGTTGTGCTCCGGCGTGACGTTGTGGAGCGTTACGCAGTTACAAATCCGGTAGCATTGCGCTGGATGGTGCGTCAACTGCTTGGAAATGCAGCAGGTTCATTCAGCATTAACCGTTTTCACGCCGATTTAAAATCTCAGGGATTTTCTGCAGCAAAAGATACGCTGCACACCTATCTCGGTTATCTTTAAAACTCGTTTCTCCTCCAAACGCTCTTCCTTGCAACTGTTTGAAAGCAAAAACGTTCATCGAGAAGATGAAGTCCACCAGTGCATATCCCTTTTTTTAGTCTCCGAAATGTTGTAAGCTCAAGTAAATGCGCATTCATCCATCAAAAGCGTTAACAGTATGAGCGACATGCCAAAATACTGGTTCCCAGCCAAGCGCTATGGTTTGGGTTGGGGATTACCCTCCACATGGCAAGGATGGATTGTATTTGTTGGATACTTATTTCTGATGATGACAGGTATCACTATAATCGGCCTAAAATTTAACACGATAAACTACGTCATCTATACGGCTTTTCTCACAGCCATTTTTATAATCATTTGCTGGCGTGTCCACACTTTCGGTGCTTGGCGGTGCTGTAGGAAGAGTGGCATGAGAACTGGGTATTGGCGGCAAGAGGCGTTGAGGAGGGGAGAAAGCGGCACCTGAACAAGGTTCACAGATGAATGGACGTCAGATGTTCGTCTTGTTGTCAGTTGGCAGCTCATTCCTGTTTTGCTTTTGATCTAAACTGAAAAAGATGAATACCAGAAATCATCCAAAGTTTGTCATGCAGGAAATTATGTGGCAGAAGTCGAACTCGATATCATTGATTCTGAGGATGGGTGGGCGCCCTGTATCAGCCTTGATGACGCGCTAAAATTCTATCGGGGAAGAAGAAACACTCAAGCCGGGTGATGTTGCTGCTGTTACGGTTTTGCCATTCGTCCAGAGTTCATATTCACTGATATCAACGTTATCGTTCCATGAAATACCATAACCTCCCGGATCAACCCGAACGCTGTTGAAAAATGCTGGAGTTTTAAGTAATTGAAATTCCGGTCTTGTAAGCAGTCTGCTGCAATCGTACAGCTTTTCAGTACCGCATTCAAACGTCACCCTTAATTGCCTCTTGTCAACGGGTTTTACAGACTTGATTTTTGGTATCTGTTCCATCATGTACATTACTCCAATCCTGGCAGTTGCATGAATTTCTGAGAATTCCACATTTCAAGAAGCTCTTTTTGATAAAACTTGCCCCACTCTTTGACGAGCAATTGTGCTCTTCAGGGTAAATCTCCCTCAATCATTTTCAGAGAGTCAATACCAAAAACAGCATTAAACTCTCCATAGATTGCATGAATGTGAGCGACCCCATGCTCGTTCTGGCAAAAGTACATCTTGATTATGATGCCGTAAAATCTTGCGATAACAGGCATGAACTGCCCCTCATTACATCCCCTGAGTTCAGTGCTTCGACGGTACGACTATTTGCTGTTTATTATCTGAACTCACACCTTTATAATGCTCTCTCCAGGGCATACAGCAACACATGCGGGTTCACTATGATGGCCGACGCAATCGACACAGAGAGCTTCATTGATAATATAGCTGTCTTCTCCTGGAGAAATAGCGGTAACTGGGCATTCTGGTTCGCAGGCTCCACAAAAAATGCAGGTATCGGTAATACGATGTGCCATAACTGTCTGATTCTGGTTATAAGTATTAATAAAAAAGGCTTTAAGCAAAATATGAACGTCATTCATTGTCCTATATCAGTATGGCATTTCTTGACGTCATTTCATAATTGAAATCGGGATTAACCCAAAAGAGCCATCCCTTGTTACGAGATGGCTCTTCTGTTGTCCAGGGTCTGCAATGAATCCTGTTATCGTCTTTGAATATTATCAATCACTTCAGCCAATCGGTCGATCTCATCCCTGGTATTGTAGAAAGCCAGCGACGGGCGTATGGTGCCTTCAACACCGAAGCGTCGTAACGATGGCTGCGTACAGTGGTGACCTGTCCGGACAGCAATGCCCTCGCGATCAAGCAGTTTGCCGACCTCTTCATTGGGCAGATTATTGAGCACAAACGAGAGCACACCCACCTTGTTGCGAGCCGTACCGATGATGCGCAACCCCGGAATCCTGATCAGCTTTTCAGTCGCATACTCCGTCAACTCATGTTCGTAACGCCCGATATTGTCAAGCCCTATTTTACGGACATAGTCGAGCGCAGCCCCCAGCCCGATGGCATCGCCGATCGAAGGCGTTCCAGCCTCAAACTTTGCCGGTGCCTCATTGTAGATGGTCTCTTCAAAGCGAACATCCTGTATCATGTTGCCGCCGCCCTGCCAGGGGGGCATAAGCTCAAGCAGTTCCCGCTTGCCGTACACCACGCCGATGCCGGTTGGAGCAAAAATCTTGTGCCCTGAAAAGACAAAGAAATCAGCATTGAGATCCTGCACATTGACCGGCATATGGGCAACCGACTGAGCCCCGTCAATCAGCACCTTTGCGTCAAACCGCTTGGCCAGCTGAATCATCTCCCTCACCGGCAGAATGGTTCCAAGACCGTTCGAAGCCTGAGTCAGTGAGACAAACTTTGTTCGAGGTCCGAGCAGTCTGGTGTACTCTTCCATGATGATTTCGCCCCGGTCATTGACCGGCACAACCTTGATGCGGGCCCCTTTTTCCTGTGCAAGCATCTGCCATGGCACAATATTGGCATGGTGTTCAAGAATGGAGAGCACAATCTCATCACCCGGCTGAATGAACTTCCGTCCCCAGGTCTGAGCAACAAGGTTGACGCCCTCGGTGGTGCCTCGGACATAGATGATTTCCGATGCCGATGAGGCACCGATGAACTGTCTGATCTTTTCACGGGCCCCTTCATAAGCGTCTGTGGCACGGGCGGCAAGGGTGTGTGCACCGCGATGGATGTTCGAGTTGTCTGTGGCGTAAAACTGTGCAACCGCGTTGATAACGCTGAGCGGCTTCTGTGTTGTTGCCGCGTTGTCGAACCAGACAAGCTGTTTGCCGTGAATCTTCTGGTGAAGGACAGGAAAGTCCTTGCGTATGGTAAGCACGTCAAACCCTTCGGGCTGGTGTATCGGAGCTTTAGGTTCACGCAGAAAGTAATAAGGCTCCTTGGGAGTGTCAGGCAGACTGAACGGCAAAGGGCTGCTGCCAAGTGTTTCAGGACTCCCGTTCGGCCATACCGGAGCCGGGGCTTTCCCCGGAAGTTCAGGCACTCCGGCAGGGGAAGATGATACACCGCGCAGCGTCTGGAATACTGCCTCAAGATTAGGACTGCCCTGTTCCTGTTCAAAGGTTCTATAAAGCTTCTGCGCATAACACTGTCCTTCAGCAGATCCTGCGGGTGATACCGGTACCTGTGGAAGCTGTTCCTGTGGATTGATTTCAGGATAGGCGCCGGTTACTTCCGTCGGATCTTGAGCGGCAGCAAGAAGCACTCTGAACGAAAAATCGTCTTCAGAAGGAAGGCCCCCATTCAGTGTAGTAAAAAAAGGTGCAATGCTTTCCGGATTAGCTTCTGAAAAACGCTCAGCACTCTCCGGTGTTGGAGGCAGGCTTCGCCGTATAAACTGGTCAAGTCCGTAAGAACCATCTGTGTTTTCAGAATAGTTCTGCTGCTCGGTCAGTTTATTGGCATGATGTTCCAGCGGTTCCGGCTTTTTTTCATGCATGCCGGGTAGAAAATAGAAATCATGTTCTGGTTCTGCTGGAAGCCCATCGGAAAGATAAGGAAGAGCTGATTCTCGAGAATAATTCTGCTGCTGCTGATCGGTCTGAAAGTTCATTACATTCGGTTCACCAGCAAGATCAGTTTTATCGCTCAATGTTTGTTGAAAAGACGAAGGAGCGCCTGCTGCATCGGTTTCATATCTCGGCACACTTCCGGTTTCCGGCACTTCATTGAACAGGCGGCTTGCAATCTGTGCGATGAGAACCGGGTTCAACGCTTCACTTTCGATTCCCGTGATGTTCTGTTGCTCATATTCTCTCGGCATAAGTCACAATGGTAATATTATTTCGTTTTGGCGCCTGACTTGCGATGTTCGTAATCGTGATAGTATCCCACTTCAACATTTTCAAGAATACCCAGAGCGTCATCAGTCAAAACGGCAAGAGATGAATAGAGAGTCAGAAGATAGGATGCAACACCAAGCTTGTCGAGTCCCATCAGCCTTGCGGAAAGGCTCGGGCTGATTTCTCCGGGGATTCCTGCCTGATGCAGTCCTACAACGCCCTGCTCATTTTCACCGACACGAACCAGAATAATGTTTGTTGTGCCTTGTCCAGACTTGTTGTTCTTGTTTATCTCAAGCTTGTCACTCGGAATAAGCGGTACGCCACGCCACGTTAGAACAGGCGTTCCGAAAAGGTTGATGGTGGCAGGAGGAACTCCGCGCCAGGTGCATTCACGCTCAAAAGCAGCAATGGCTTTTGGATGAGCAATAAAGAATGCCGGTTTTTTCCACACCTTCGTGAGCAGATCGTCAAGGTCATCAGGTGTCGGTGTGCCGTACCGTGTACTGATGCGCTGGCCTGGATCGGCAGAATGAAGCAGACCGAACTCACGGTTATTGATGAACTCCCACTCCTGACGCTCTTTAATGCCCTCGATCGTCAGACGCATCTGCTGCTCTATCTGGTTGTATGGTTCATTGTAGAGGTCAGAAACGCGGGTATGAACACGCACAACGGTCTGTATAGCCTGTAGCGAGTATTCACGAGGCTTGTTGGAGTAATCAACATAGGTTTCAGGTATCTCAATATTTTCAGCAAATCCTGCAACAAGGTCAATGTGTTTTTCTCCATGTGTGTTGACGGTCGAGCGGATTTTCAGGTACTCAGCGACTGTTTTTTCAAAGGACTCTTTCAGTGAAGGTGATTCCTTGAACAGCGTTTTAATATCGACACTCGACAGTGAGAAGAACGAACCGGGAGTAATAGTGCGGATAGTGACCGATGATGGCTTTTCAGAAACGAGATCCTCCTCGCCGAAGTACTCTCCTTCAGAAAGCAGAGCCAGACGAAGATCTTCACCATGCAGTCCTTTGCTTAAAATCTCAACCTGACCGTGTGCAATAATGAATATCTTATGACGATCTTCTCCTTCAAGGATCAGGGTATTACCGAGTTCGGCCTCTTCAAGTACAAACTTTTTAGCTATGCTGGTAATAATTTCATCCTCAAATGATGCGAAAAGAGGAATGCTTTTCAGGGATTCCGGCTTGAATGATGGTGTACCCTTATGAAAATTGATGTCAATTCGTTCGGGTTTCTGCAGTTCGATTTTTGTCCTGTTCACGCGGTAGGTACCGGATGAAACATGAACCCAGGGAAGGAGCTTGAGGATCCATCTCGGGGTTATGGACATCATCTGGGGAGGGGTCTTGGTCGTATTCGCCAGATTTCTCGCGACGTGGGTCGTTACACTGCGCTGCAGCAGACTGTTTGATTCCTGTTGTTGGTTTGGCATGGTCACTTCCTATGGTTTTTAAAAATTAACTGCTTCATCATCAAAATGGTAGAGCAGCGTTGAGAGGTATCGTTCACCGGTATCAGGCAGTATAACGACAATACGTTTTCCCTCGTTTTCATCACGCAGTGCAAGCTCCAAAGCTGCAAAAACAGCTGCTCCTGAAGAGATGCCCACAATAAGGCCTTCGGTACGGGCCAACTCGCGACCGGTGCGCATGGCATCTTCATTTTTTACTTTAATGATCTCATCAATAATTTCGGTGTTGAGAATTTCCGGAATAAAACCGGCACCGATACCCTGTATTTTATGAGGTCCAGGCTTGCCGCCGGAAATAACCGGAGAATCGAACGGTTCAACAGCAACAATTGTTAACTCAGGGTTTCGCTGTTTCAGTACTTCGCCAACTCCTGTTATTGTGCCGCCAGTTCCTACTCCGCTGACAAAAAAATCAATCTTTCCGTCAGTATCCTTCCATATCTCTTCTGCAGTGGTTGTGCGGTGGATCTCAGGATTGGCAGGGTTTTTAAACTGCTGCGGGATAAATGAGTTGGGATATTGCAATTTCAGTTCATCAGCTGTTCTTATGGCTCCAAGCATTCCTTCCGAACCAGGTGTCAGCACCAGTTCAGCACCAAGTGCTTTAAGCATGTTCCTGCGTTCGAGACTCATGGTTTCAGGCATGGCAAGTATCAGGCGGTACCCTTTAGCTGCGGCAATGAATGCCAGGGCAATACCGGTATTGCCGCTTGTCGGCTCTATAATAACGGTATCTTTATTAATCACTCCCTTGTTCTCTGCATCTTCTATCATGGAAATGCCGATACGGTCCTTGACACTTCCGCCGGGGTTGAAGTATTCAAGCTTGGCAATAATCGTGGCTTGTGTTTGATGCTGTTTATTGAAATTACCAAGTTCAAGCAACGGGGTATTGCCGATAAGATCGGTAAGCTTTTTAGCAATATGTGCCATGTGTGAAGGTTTATGGAGAAGGCCGCTAATGCGGATACTGAAGATGAATTCCGCATTTACAGTAAAAATGTATACCATAAATATGGTATATCCAATACCGTAAAGAGATTATTGTAACAATTGTTTACCTTGACAGCCTGAAATTTTATGTTTTTTGGTTCTGTCTGCCCTGTTTATGGTACGTAATATCCCGTATTCAGGGTATTTGGAAAGCTGCTTTTATTGAAGACTTTTAACAAGGAGAAGATTAGTCAGGCGATAATTGCCGGATACCCTTTATGAAGCATGGCAAAAAGTAAGGTCAAATGGTTCAACGGAAAAAAGGGCTACGGCTTTATAGTAAATCCGGATGGGGGAGGGGATATCTTTGTTCATTATTCCAGTATAGTTTTAGAACAGGAATTCAAGTTTCTCAAGCAGGGCTCAGAAGTTGAATTCGATCTTGACGCCACAGGAAAAGGATTGCAGGCAAAAAATGTCCGCGAAATTATCTCTTATCCCTGATCAAAGAGCAACGAGTTCAGCATTGCTCTGTTTCTTCGTAGTCGGCCCAATTGTTAGGCGTCTCATACCATCTGAGTTGTTTGAGCGTTACGCCTTCGGGCAGACGATGCCTGATCTGATTGAAAGCCCATCGGGCAAGGCATTCTGCAGTTGGCGGCTCATCGGTAATCAGCACCCGTGAATTGCGCTTTGTAATAAAGTCAAGATCTTCATAATCATCTTTCCATACGGCAAAGCCGTGGTCGAGCTTGTCGTGGATATGATCCAGCATGATCTCTTTCAAAAATTTGAAATCCATGACCATTCCTTCCTCGCCATCACCCTTCCGGCTGATTGTGTTTCCCTCTACCGTTGCAACAACAATACCGCGGTGGCCGTGCAGCTGATTGCAGAACGAAAAGCTGTTGGGCAGGGTATGGCCGTAATCAATTTCGATTTTTCGTGAAATGCGCATGGCTTTCAATCATATTGTCTTAATCGGTTTCTCTGCAGATTGCAAAGTGTACGCAAAAAAATACTTTTTACTCGTATTATTTATGGCATTGTGCAGGTTCAAGTGCTTGAGTATCTTAAATAAAATATACCGGCTTTGAGACTACCCTGCTGTTAAATCCATTTTCATGCACATTATCCATTCGATAAACGACTTTTTGTTTGAGCTCTTTCCGAAAGCAAAAGAGGCGGCGAACAATCTTGACGTACTGAAACGGGAGATCGAGAAGTTTTATACGGTAGGACCTTACAAGCCGACGATGACCATAATACATGGCATCATCGATATCACGATTGAGGGTGAGCTGATTGAAAAACACAACAGCCGTTTCAGAAAAGTTCTTGACCTCTGCGATGCCCTTTGCTATGAGGAGGCACAACAACAGATCAATCAGCTCATCAGGGAAGCACCGCACATTTCAGAGTACCATCGCGTTCTTGGGCAAATCCTTTCAGAGCAGGGCGAGCAGGATGATGCCCTCAACAGTTTAATCGATGCGTTGCGCTGGGATCCCAAAAATGAGTGGGCGCTCATCATGACGGGAAATATTCTGGCCCGCTGCCAGCACGATATTGACGCTGCCATGAAATACTATGAATGTGCAGAGCAGCACAAACCCGATGATTATGTCTCACTGACTCTTATTGCCATCAACCTGATCAGGAACGGGAAATCTGAGACTGCACGGCAATACCTCGACAAAGCCTTTGAGATCAATCCTGCTTATCCGAATATCTATTACGCTTTTGCTTTGATTGCTGAAGCTGAGCATCATTTCAAGGAAGCTTTTGAGATGTCGGTCGTTGCGCTTTTCAAGAATCCCAAGAAGGATCTGCTTTATCAGCAATCGTTGCAGACTGCTGTGAATGCGGCACATGAGATCATAGATCTAGAGGTCGGTGGGGATATTGTCAATGAGTTTACTGCCAGGCTTGAGGAGGAGTGCGGCAAAAAAATTGTCATAGAAGAGGATGCTCTGTTAAAGACCGCTGCCAGGATCGAGTTTGCAGAAAACCACAACCGGACTTACCATCTCGTCAAATACAATCCGGAGTACCCTGCGGTTCATCATCGTATCATGCATGAGCTTACTCACCTGTTTTTTGCTGCTCAGGCGCGTCGGGAGGGTAAAAACAAGCAGAATTATACCACTCTGTATGAGGTGTTGAACGGACAGATGTACAACACGCCGATTGATCTTTTCATTGAGGATTACCTTTTCCAGAACTGTCCTGATCTCATGCCCTATCAGTTTCTTTCGCTTTTTGGCCTTATACAGGAAGGAATTCAGGCAGCGACCGATGAAAAAATCCTGACCTCTGCATCTACGGAAAACATGTCGGAATCAAAAACTTGCAATCTTGTCCATGCTTTTCACTTCCGGAAGCGTTACGGGGTGGATCTTATAGCAGAACACAAGCCGACAGACAACGAAAAGGAACAGGCAGAGAAGTTTTATCGCGAGTATGAGGAGTATCGAGCCAGATGCATGCCTGGTGACTTTTGTTCATTCTTCGAAGAGTCCGATTTCCGGAAGCATAGTGACCACTTGGAGCATGTATGCGCAGAAGCGGACGTGGACTTTTCCGCACATGATGTCGCCACACTGCCAGATAAGAAGATGCAGCCCTTCAGCCAGGTGCATCAGAGCAAAGATATCAATATGGCAGTAACCCGGTTCATGGTCGAAGCACTGCAATATTTCAAGAATCTGAAGAACACTGAGATAAAAAACATTGCCATGCAAATAGGCGCACAGTACGGCGATGAAATCAGCCTGGATAGAGAAGGCTACACTGTGCCGCTCATATCAGGCAAAACCTTCACCGGTTACCTCGGTGTAGCTGCAAGCCATGATCGTGATCTGCAACTCAATAACTTCAAAGTTGAGGCTGGATACTTTATCTACTCCTGGCTTTTTGCAAAACTCGCTTACTCAGACGTCGCAAATGCAAATGTCATAAAATCAAGTCCCTATGACGTGCATCAGCCAACCATTGCGCCAGCGCTTTCCGCGTGGTTGTCCCCGGCAGTTTCTCTTACCGGAACATACACCTATTTTACAAAAGAGAGGACCACAAACGCAATAACCGGTGTTACCAATCAGAACACTTTTGCTTTGGCTGTCAGGGCAAGTTTCTAAACAGAGAATAACCTATCTCTTCGAAAAGAGTACATAACTTCAAATTGCACTCTCGGAGTATCGCGGCTTACGGGCGACCCTGGTGGTCGCCCTCCGTGGTCGTTTCTGAAGCACTTCACAGAAAATGACTCCGTAATAAAACTGACTTGGTTTTGGAAATAAAAAAATGCCATCCTGAGACAAACTCTATCACTGCTGCCAAATGAATGCGAGGTTCTGTGCTTTCATTCCCTCTGCGATTTTCCAGCCAGGCAATGACGCGCTTGCCGACTTTTCTTCCGCATTCAAGTTGCATGGTTTTAGGGCTTACCTCCTTTCTTGTCAAAAACAGGCATCATAACGACTAACCGCATACCCACCATAAAACGGAAATTCGGTCTGGAACTTCCGTTCAAAGAATCCGAATCGACCGCACATTGAATAATCTGTTGTATAGCTTAAGTGAAAATTTGTATTTCTTTCAACAGCTCTCTAAATTTCAATTGAAATATTAATTTCTTATGGTTTTAAAATCCGTTTCATGAAGTGACAAGTGGGATGTAACTGGTAACAAATCAGATAAAGGAGACCATAATGCCACCTTCAATGCCTGATCCAAACCTTATCGCTCGTTCAAAGGAGTTTTCATTCATTCTCCATTGGCATCTCTGGCATGGACTATACAACGACGAACTATCCAAACGAAACAAAATGGGCTTCGGATATCGTTGTGGAGTGTTTTACCCCAATGGCTCACGGTATGGCTACCACCACGACGACTGGCCTGCATTTTTCGATGTTGTAGCGAGCATGGGTTTGACCATGTTGAGTATTGATGCTCTTTTCTGTTATTGGACGTATCCGTCCTGCCGAACTTATATTGATTCGCTGGGAGCAAAATTTGACTTCCCATAACGAAGTTTAAAGTGTATGGTGAGTTGACCTGCCATGTGGCATGTGTATTCAAGATAATCAATGGTTACGGGATACACTTTACACCCACACATCAATAATATCGTTCCACCGCGTGCTGTATCGGGGCGATAGCCGCTCCTGATGCGGCTTCCAGCTCTCGGCGTTTTCCGCTGCCAGCCGCACCGCACCTCGCCCATACCGCTGGTTGATGGCATCCATGACCTGCATGAGCTTTGCATCGCGCTCATCTGCAGCCGGCGCTGCTTCAGCAAAAAGTGAAAGCGTTATGCTGCATGATGCTTTTGGCACAATGCCGCTGACAATAACACCTGCCTTTTTATACACTTTTCCCTCACGAAATATACCGGCAAGAATTGTCTCTGCTGCTTTCAGCATTGCAATGGAATCCTGCGTCGGATGCGGCAGGGCTGCCGTGCGGGTTCCCCAGTAACGCTTATCCAATTCATCGAACGGGCTGGTAGCAATGAAGACCGTCAGCATTGATGCAAGCGAATCCTCTTTGCGCAGCTTTACAGCGCATTTGCCGGCGAATGTTGCCACTGCCTGCTGCAGCTCGGCAAGTGAGCTCACGTTTCGGCCAAAAGAACGCGATGTGCAGATGCTCTGCTTTGCGGGCCGCACCAGCTCCATCGGCAGGCATGATTTGCCCTGCAGCTCTGCCTGAATTCTTGCGCCGACGATGTGCAGGTGCTTTCGTATCCAGGAGGCAGATGCAGCGGCTAAGTCAGCGGCGGTCTCAATCCGCTTTGCCTGCAGCAGCTTGCTCCACTGCCGCCCGATGCCCCAGATATCCTCGACCTTGGTGTGCAGAAGTGCGGCCAGGATCTCTTCAGCGGTTGCAAGCACGCAGACGCCTTGATAGTGCGGGTTCTTTTTTGCCAGCCGGTTGGCAATTTTGGCAAGCGTTTTGGTTGGCGCCATGCCGACGCACACGGGAATGCCGGTATGCTTGCGGACCGTCTTGCGCATTTGCCTGGCATAGTCTGGCAGGTCGAAGCGGCTGAAGCTCGACATATTGAGAAACGCTTCGTCGATGGAATAGACTTCGATTTCAGGGGTAAGTGCGGCCAGCGTTGTCATCACACGTGAGGACATATCGCCGTAGAGCGCATAGTTCGAGGAGAAGACTGCCACATCATGCTGTTTTAGCAGCAGGCGGCATTTAAACTCTGGCGTGCCCATCGGGATGCCGAGCGCTTTGGCCTCTTCAGAGCGGGCGATGATGCAGCCGTCGTTGTTTGAAAGCACGACGACAGGGCGCAGGCGCAGAGCGGGATTGAAAGCGCGCTCGCAGGATGCGTAGAAGTTATTGCAGTCGACAAGGGCGAACATTTGAAAAGCCTCCGGATGCGGAGTTATCTCGGCTTGTGGACAATATAGGCAAGCATTCCCCACACCAGAAAATCATTTTCTTCGGTGATCCTGATCGGCTTGAATTCAGCATTGGCAGGCATGAGGTAGATGCCGTCTTCCTTCAGGGCAAGGCGCTTCAGCGTGAACTCGCCGTCAATGAAGCAGACAGCAATATCCCCGTCTTTCGGCTCAAGCGCCTTGTCGATAATAAGCAGGTCGCCATCTGCAATGCCGGCATCAATCATTGAGCTGCCTTTTACTCTGGCGTAAAACGTCGCTGCGGGGTGCTTTATCAGCTCTTTGTTCAGGTCGAGGGCAATCTCGATGTACTCTTCAGCAGGTGATGGGAAGCCGGCGGAGACGGCAGTACCCGCAAGCGGCAGCTCAAGCTGCGTTGCAAAGTCCGGGGTGAAAAAGTCCAGCACGGGGCCGGAATGTATTCTGGAGAGGCGCATTGTCTACTTCTTGATATAGGCGTTGAGTCCGATGGTTACCGGCTTGCCTTCGACCATCACTGATGTGACGGTGTTGCCATGCGTGCTTGCAACAACCAGCGTTTTGCCTGAAGATGAGGGTGTAGGCGTTTCCAGATCAATCTCGATGCAGAGCTTGCCGTTTTTAATTTCAACGTTCATGGCCATGATGGTACGGGTTTTCGGTTTGAGTACAGAGGGGCAATATAGCGAAAAGAAACAATGGTGAATATATGTTGAAAAATGAAGAAGAAGATGTTCGATAGTGTTGGGTAATTTAAGTTTGACAGCAAAGGGGGGAACATGGCCTGGATATACCTGATAATGGCTGGCTTGTTTGAGATAGGATGGCCATGAGGTCAGAATGAACTTGCTGTCGGCTTTCGCTCTCTCAACGATGGCGCAATTCGAGCTTAAAATCGTTTTACTGCCTGTACATAAATAATCGGGCTGTTGGTGGGAGTGGTTTCACCTTTTACCTTCCATGCACAGGTTGCCTGCAGGGTATAGCCCTCTGCGTCCAGCCATTTGACACCGATGCCGGCACCGGTCAGATTGCTGGTGTTGGTACCACTGTCGGGGAGAGGGTGAGAATGCAGCAGAGCATAACCATGGTCAACAAAGGCTGATGCCTGCACTCTGCCGGGGAGTTCTCCGATTGCTCCGAACTGGTAGCGCAGTTCAGCAGTTGTGATAACGCCCTTATCAGCATAGGATTCGCCTATCTGCCATGCACGTATCGCACCCGGCCCGCCCATGGAGAGCTGTTCCGAGCTGTTCAGGTTTTTATCGCTCCACTGCCCGTAGGTGCCGGCATAGAGTGATAATCCATGATAGATTGTCTGGGTTCTTGCAAGACTCAGGTTAACCTTGGAGTAACTGCCGCTGGTGTGCAATCCTGTTGATGATTGATCCAATGCGAGTGTTTCTGAATCAGTGATACCCAGACTCCCGGCAACCAATCCAAGGGAGAATGAGGTGGAGCCACCCCCCGGAACTCTATCCATCTGTATACCGGCAAGGCCAAGCTGCCATGATGCAGTTCGACGTTGATTTCTGGATTGCGGGTTTTCAGTACGGTCATCCAGCACTCTGCCTTCGACGGCTGCAGTAGCATTAAGAATCAGGTTTCTCTGGCGTACAAGAGGATGGGTAAGGGCAATACTCAGGTCATGGGCAATCCCGCCAGCGTTCAATGCTTTGAATGATCCGCCCAGATGATAGGCGACATAATTATAGTCTGATCCAATCTTTGTTCCGTACGACATTAACGGCACACTATAGTTCGCACGGACATTCTGCAGCTCTCCAGTTGTTGATGTCTGTACATGCGTGCTGAACAGATCGCCGAGATGGAGAGGGGAGAAGAGTTCGATGGTGCCGCCAGCCCGATTATCTCCGGTTGCATCGTTTCCATAGTTGTCCATGTCCAGTGAAACGCTGTAAGGCTTGCCTTCGGTGACTTCAAAAGTTGCTTTTGTGGTGCCAGGTCTTGAGCCTGGTTCCAGCAGGATGCGGGAAGAGATATTTGGCAGTTCATTGGTTTTCATGATCATTGAAGTCAGCGATCCGTCATCAACAGGTTTACCCGGATGCAGATGATTGGCATAGCCTTGCAGGAGGCTCGCCGGTGTTCTTGTTTTATCAGGCATTGTTTGAATATGAATATTTTCAAGGATGCCTTCAACCACCTCAATGATAAGCGGCATACCTGGTTTTATCGACTGAGGAGGGAAAAAAACGGATGCCAGAAAACACCCTTTTTCCCGGTACTTAATGGTGATTGCGGAAGCGGCGGCATCCAGTTCGGCAAATGTCATTTCTTTTCCTATGGAACCGGACATCAACGCAGCAAGTTCGTTGCTCGAAAACAGTGTATTGCCAGTAAAGATAAAGCCTGAAACCTTTATTCGTGCTCCGCTCGGAACATGCTCTTCAGGTGTCACTTGTTTCTGAAAAGGAGGCAATGCCTGCTGAGGGACAAGAGTGCTCTGTGGTGTATTTTCCTTGAGAACCTGTCCGGCATCTGGAAGAACGCCGGAAAATCCCTCATTGGCCGTAAAAAGTGAAAGGAATACAAAAACTATCAGAACTATCAGTGATCTGGACATAAAGGACTCCTTAAGTTCAAGTTTATAAAGTCGGTTATCCAACTTTGACCAGCACTACTGTCCGGGCTACTCCGCCAAACTGGTCTTTGGCGATGAGTTCTACCAGATACTCTCCTTTTGCTTCTCGTGGAGGAGTACCGCTTAAGACCTTCTGTTTCGGATCGAATGACATCCAGGATGGAAGTGATGAGCCGTTGACCAGGCGGACTTCAAGAGTGAGAACGGCTTCTGGATTGTTGTGCCTGAATGTGCCTTGAGGAATCGGCAGAATGAAGAATTCCATTGCAGGTTCGTGCACTTCTGTTTTTGTTGCAGCAACAAATCCAGGTGTCGCTGATGTGTTTTCAGACCATGCACCGTTGCTTGTTTCAGGCAAATCCCGGGTTGTTATTACAGGAGCAGCATTGATGCTCAGCGTTTTTCTGACAAATTCCCTGTTAAATTGGGCATTGCCGTCATCGTGCATTGATTCCTGCTGCACACCGGAGATCCTGCTGGTGGTGCCGGTTGTCAGCCCAACAGTGTCGGAAACTTCTTCATTGTTCTTCTTTGTATCAGTTGCCGACTCTCCCGAAAGGGGGGCGATGGTCACCGGTGCGTGGACGACATTAAGGGTGGGGAGCTTGTAGTTTTCTTTTATCCCGCTGCCGTCCAGCAATGTTATGGCATTGATGTAGTTTGTGGCATTGCTGGCGACCTCCTTGTATTTGGATGTTGCACCACTATAGTTCAGCGTTTCGCTGCCAGCCAGATTACCAAGAGTCACACATCCTGTCAGGCTTGTTTCGCCGTCGTATGTTTTGATGGCCGAAAGGGTGAGTATGCGTTTGTCAATGGTCAGGTTTGCATCAGTGAAGCTGATGGTGTAATTGCTGTTTGCGAGCGTTCCTTGATTGATGAGATAGGTACCGGCATTTTCGCCCTCTGCCCTTTCAAGTGAGCCGCTGAAGATGTCGCCAGGCATGAGTCCCCGGCCGGTGCCTGGAGCCTTGGCCTGCCACGTCAGAGCTGGATCAGCATCACCGTAGACCTTGCTTTTGTCGTCTGCAGCAATGGAAATCGGCCTCGGTTTGATCGAAAACGCATTATTGTCGCTCTCAAAGGTAATGGCATAGTTGCCTGCTTTGCTGCCCGAACCGAGGGCAATGTCATAACTTCCGACACTGTTGCCGCTCTGACGTCTCAGAGTTCCGGTAACGTCGCTTAACATATCAGTGACGGTGACGCTGCCCAGGCTTCCGCTGGAGATGCTCACAGCCAGATTTGGATCTTCCTCACCGTAAATCTTGTTTTTGACAGTGGCATGCAGGGTAATCGGACGCTGATTGATGGTCAACTCACCTCCCACCAGGGTAATGGCGTAGTTAGCATTATCAAGTGAGCCTTGCGTTATCTCATAGGTGCCAACATTTTCGCCGGCAGTTCGTCCGAGTGTGCCGCTGAAACTGTCACCTGAAAGCATTCCGCGACCGTTGCTTTTTGTTTCAGCCAGCCATGTCAGCTTAGGATCGGTAATACTGTAGGTTTTGCTTTTGTCGTCGGCAGTAATGTTGATCGGCCGTTTGGTGATTGAGAAGGCATTGTTGCCGGCCTCAAAAGTTACGGCGTAGTTACTTGTTTTTTTCCCGGAACCGAGGACGATGTCATAATAGCCGACACTACTGCCGGTTTGACGGGTCAGGGTACCGGTAACGTCACTCAGTGCATCGCTCACTGTTTCGTTTCCCAGGCTTCCGCTGGTTATGTCAACCGCGAGTTTGGGGTCAGTTTCACCATAGATCTTGCCTGTTGCTGTGGCACTTAAGGTAATCGGGCGCGGATGGATGGTCAGGTTGTTACCACTGTAGCCGATCGCATAATTGCTGTTTCCGAGAGTTCCCTGATTGATCGCATAGACACCGCTATTCTCGCCTGCCGCTCGTCCGAGTGTTCCGCTGAAGCTATCGCCAGGCATGAGCCCACGGCTCCCGGCCTGGGTTTCTGCCATCCAGGTCAGTGTTTGATCGGCGTCGCCGTAGGTTTTACTGAGGGCATCAGCCGAAATGCTGATTGCTCTCTTCTCAACGATATATTTCAGCCCGGTACCGGCAGAAAAAGTCAATCCGATGCTGCTTGAGAAACCTCCGCCATAGCTGATGGTGTAACTGCCTGCGTTCGAGGTGGCTGTCGGCACCCCTGTCAAAATCATTGAACCCGTAAGGCCGATATTTCCGACGTTATCTTCGTTATCGGCACTGGTCAGCGTAAACCCGTAAGTGGCTGTTGGTGCACTCCCGTAGACACTGCTGGCGCTTCCGCCGGCAAGAGTTGTAGAGACGGATAGAGTCCCCGGTGCGGAAGTGTAGATAAACCCGTTTCCCGACTCACTTACTTTCTCTTGTTGGTAATTGCTGTAGGCAGCGTTGTAGTGACGGAAGTCAGACGTTAACCCGCCCTTTATGGTAGCACCGGGACTCTCCGAATAAACTATCCATCGGGAAGTGCCGGAAGTCGAGAGTATTCCCCCCGCGCTGTTGTCGAAATCCTTACCAGCCAGCACAATGCTGCTGCCGCTTGTGGCACTGGCCGCCAGTGTTCCGGACGCGAGTGTTATGCCTGCACCTGTAGTGAGGCCATAGTTAACGGCGCTGATGTTGCCTGCTGTGATATCACGTAAGGTAATGTCACCACTCTCACTGTTGGTTTTACCTGCTCCGTCGCGCAGTTCGATGCTGACATTTCCATTACCGGTATTGATCGTTGAGCCGGGAGCCATGGTAATCACGGCGCTGCCTTCAGCGCGGAAGGCATCTGCCACTCCGTTCTCCGCGGTATCATTGGCTGCCAGAGTCAGGTTGCCGTTGTTGGTTGAGATGTTGGCATTAATCAGAATACTCCGCCCGGCATTCAGTGCAAGGTCACCGCTTTTGGTGCTTTGGTTATTCGTAAGAATGGGCGAAATAATCGTTATGTCGTTGTTGGCCTTCAGAACCACATTGTCACCGGCATTGAGCAGAGCGGTGATTGCATCGGGAGTGAAGGTGTTATCTGTACCGGGATGGGATGAGTATTGCTGAGACACTGGGACAGAGGTCATAATATCAACCCGTCCTGTGTTGTTCAGCCAGGCAGGAGAGCTGACAACGAAACAACCCTTCATGTTGCCCACAGTGAGAGGAGTGATACCGCCAGAGCCAACCTGATCCTCTTTTGTTGAGCCGACCATACTGTTGAACAGGGACACAGCTCCTACTGTGCCTCCAAGACCATCACCAAGCGTGACCGCACCAGCATTGGTGGCAGAACCATTGTCCCATAACGGCGAGGTGATGACGTAATTGCCATTTGGCAGTACTGTTACACTGCCAACCTGATTGCCTGTTTTAGAACCGACAAGACTGTTGCTGCTGCTGATTGCACCGACAGAGCCCAGCACTCCATTGCCCCATGTGACAGCCCCGGCATTGACCGCCTTCTCATTATCCCAATATTTTGAACTCACCACATAGTTGCCATTCGTCAGCGCAGTCACGTTATTCGATTTTGCATCATCTGATCCTGCGTAGTCATTTTTGGTTGATCCAATCAGGCTGTTGGTGGCACTTGCAGTCCCGACCGTGCCCCCATCCCCATTGCACCAGGTGACGGCTCCTGCATCAGTTACGACGCTATTGTCAGCATTAACTTTGTCCCAATATCCAGAACTCGCGACAAAGTTGCCATTGGTCAGAGCAGTTATATTTGTGCCAATACCATCACCGGGTGAAGAGCCGATCAGACTGTTATTGGCAGATATGGTGCCAGCCAATCGTGTGCCGCCCGTTTCCCCGTTACCCCAGGTCGCTGCGCCGGCACCGTTGTTCCAGTTTGGAGAGCCAACCACATAGTGGCCGTTGGTGAGTGCCGTTACTGTAGAGCCAGTAAGGTCATTGGCAAGAGAGCCAGTCAGGCTGTTGGTCGCCATGACTGTTCCAACCGTGCCTCCAGCTCCGTTTCCCCAGGTTACTGCCCCAACATCGGCTGTGGTACCGTTGTCCCAATATCTGGAGCAAATCACATAGTTTCCATACTCAGTGCTTTTACGTTATTTGACGCTGCATCATCAGATCCGATGTAGTCATTTTTTGTAGTGCCGATCAGACTGTTGGCAGCACTGACAGTTCCAACCGTGTCTCCGAGCCCGCTGCACCAAGTCACTGCACCAACGTTGGCAACTGTTCCATTGTCCCAGAACCCAGAGGTCACCACATAATTTCCGTTGTTCAGCACTGTAATGGCCGCACTTCCCCATCCAACCTGATTACTTGTTTTAGAGCCGACCAGACTGTTGTCGGCGCTAACGGCTCCAACCGTACCCCCAACTCCACTTCCCCATGTTACCGCTCCGGCATTGATGGCTTTACCATTGTCCCAATATCCTGAGCAGACGACATAATTGCTGTTGGTCAGAGCAGTGACTGTACACAACCCCGAATCACTCGCTCCTATGAAATCATTTTTTGTCGAACCAACCAGGCTGTTGGTTGCACTTACAGGCCCGACAGTACTGCCAAGCCCACTGCACCAGGTTACTGCACCAACATCAGTGACTGTGCCATTGTCCCAATATCCTGAGCCAACCACATAGTTTCCATTTGGCAGAGCAGTCACATTAGAGCCAATTGCATCGTTGGGTGAGGAGCCGACCAGGCTGTTTGCTGCAGATACTATGCCTGCCAGTCGATTACCCGCTGTAGAGCCATCACCCCATGTTGCTGCACCGATGTTGTTGTTCCAGTGAGGAGAGCTCACCACATAGTTGCCGTTTGCCAGCGCTGTTACCTTGGAGCCGATTTCATCATTGGCAAAAGAACCGACCAGGCTGTTTACCGCAGACACATTCCCGCTGATACCTGTGGTGCCATCGATCCATGTCACTGCACCAGCATTCGCCAGGCCTGAGTTAGACCAGTTTGTTGTTGAGGTGACAGCATTGTTATTGCCAGCAAGGGCAATGAGATCATTTCCTACCATATCATTTGCCGTTGAACCGGTCAGCATAGAGATCAGTGTTCCATCCGGTCTGTAGAGACGGACTGTACCTGCATTTGTCGCTGTAAAATCATCTGATGGAGTGGCAACAATAATATTGCCGTTTGAGAGTTCAACTATTTTTCCGGACCCATGCTGGCTGCCTGCTTCCGGGTTGGCATCAACTAACGGAATGAGATAGAAGGTTTGAGCTGTTGGATTAGCGTCAATAGTTATGTTTCGCGGGTCGAGCAGCAGCAGCCCGTTTTCGCCTTTTGGGGCGGCGGCTATGACGTTGCCTTCAAAAGTTAGCTTGTCATGGCTCGATACCTCGACCTCACCACCGTTGCCGTTGTTTATTCCCCCTTTAGCCTCGATAGTGCCGGCAAAGGAGGTTGACTGGTCAGACCAGATCACTACGGTGCCGCCACTGCCGTTATCAAGAGCATTGGCATTCAGCCTGCTGCTTGATGTAACCACTGTGGTTGCTGCGTTGGCAAGAGTAGGATCGTTGCCCTGCCATCCTCCGCCTATGAAGATTCGTCCGCCTCCGCTCTCTCCGTCCGCCCTGGCCAATGTGCCGGCAACAGTTGTCTCCGGCGCAGTGATTCGTATCTCCCCGCCCTGGTAAGTGCTGCCGCATGCGCTGAGCTCTCCGGAGAGGTAGAGTTTTTTCCCTGCGGTGATGGAGATATGCCCCCCCTGGCTGCCATCTGCACTGATACGGCTCGCGCTGGTTATATCAATGCTGCCGAGAGCATTAATGAGGATATCGCCGCCGGTTGGGTATCCGCCTGTGTCCCATAATCCGGCATCAGCCAGGTTATTAACGGCAGCATTGATTTCGGGAGCGCTGAGTTTTCCTGTGTTGACCATTGTACCTGAAGCGGTTGCTTCAATCTTGTTTCCTGCATCGATACTTCCACTGTTGAAAATGGTGCCGGACTCAATGTTGACATTGCCGCTGTGTTCTGTGACAGTGCCGGCACGCACTTTGCCGCTGTTGTTGACTACTGAGGAAAGCAATGCGTCAGCTGCGGATGCACTCATCACAATTGTGCCTCCATCAGCTTCAATGAGTCCGCTGTTTTTTATCTGGGCGTTATAGGTCGCCTGGTCTACCTTTATTGCAACAAGTCCATAAGGATCGAAACTGAGCGTGATTCCCTCACCAACGGCTATTCCGGCCAAACCTCTGGATGTTATCATACTGCCTGCGTTCTCAGCGGAGCTGCCGAGAAGTGCTATAAAACCTGCGTTCATGCTTCCCTGGTTGATTACTGAGCAGGCAGGGCCGTCCCTGAACAACGTGTATTTTTCCGAGAGGAAATCGCTGTCCCTGATTGCGAGAGTTGATGCTACCACGCCTCCAGCGTTTACGCTGGCTCCTGGGGCAAACAGCACACCGTTCGGATTTACCAGAAAAATTTGTCCGTTGGCTGTAAGCGTACCGAAGATTTGTGAAGGATTGTTCCCTGATACCCGATTGAGCAGTGTTGATTGGCATGTTGGTTGGGTAATGTTGACGGATTCGCCATTGTTGATATCGAAGGATTTCCAGTTGATGATGGCCTGCCTGCTTTCCTGAACGATATGCATGCTTGTGGAAGATGGTGTGCTGATAGTGGCTTTTCCAGCAGCAGTCAGCCCTTCGATGGGCAAGGCAAAAGTGCGGCCTTCGGGAAACGATGAGAGTATCACTGCGACAGTGGTAATCCGGTATTTTCTGCACCATCTCTTTATCATCCTCTGTATGCCCGACTGCTGTTCAATCCTGTCCTCATATAGGGTTATCATAAGGGTATGATTTACTTTGACTCTCCATTAATATTTACTGTATAAATACACTTTATTTACGTAAAAGCAAAAAAATGTAAAATATTTCAGTTCATCACTGACCGTACTTTTCTGAACGGCGAAAGTTATACGAAAGCTGAAAAGCCTGTGACAGGTATGAGGTGCTGGAGCCTTCTTTTGCAATGAACCAGGGGCTGGTTATCTCTGGCAACGAGGCTCCTTCAGAGGGCTATGTGAAAAATGTATTGCGGATGTTTTCCCGATAAAGGGCAAGTCTTTTCTGAATTTCATCCAGATGATCGCCACCAAGCTTTTCAAGCAGTGCATTTGCGATGACCGGTGCGACAACTGCCTCCGCGACCACGCCAGCTGCGGGGACTGCGCAGGTGTCGCTCCTTTCGAAGCGTGAAAGCGTCGGCTGCAGCGATTCAATGTCAAAAGACAGCAGGGGAGTGACCAGCGAGGAGATCGGCTTCATCGCTGCCCGGAGATGAATGACCTGACCGCTTGACATGCTCCCCTCGAGTCCGCCAGCGCGGTTGGTTTTTCGTACGATGCCATGTTCCGTAATAAGGTGAAATTCATCGTGCACCTGAGAACCGGGTTTTCCTGCGTTATCAAAGGCGCTTCCAATTTCAACACCCTTGATAGCCTGAATGGAGATTATTGCAGCAGCGAGCGCAGCATCAAGACGCCTGTCGTGCTGTACATAGCTTCCGAAGCCAGGGGGTACTCCCGTGATAAAAATTTCGATGATCCCTCCGAGAGTGTCGCCACTCTCTTTGGCTGCATCAATAGCCGCAAGAGCTGCTGCCTCGGTTGTTTTATCGATCATGCGGACGGGTGAGATGTCGGCCTGTGTTGAAACTGCTTCTGCTCCCTGGCTGAGGAGTTCGGTGAGCTGTGGATTGGCAGAGGGTTCCGCCGCCGGTCCGATAGCCGAAATGTAGCTGCCGATTTCAACCCCGAGGGTTTTAAGAAACGCTTTGGACAATGCACCGGCGGCAACCCGTGCAGCAGTTTCCCTGGCTGACGAGCGCTCAATAACAGGCCGGATATCGTCAAAACCGTATTTTATCCGTCCTGCCAGGTCGGCATGGCCGGGCCTTGGAATCGTGATTTTGGTTATTTCCTCATCAGGTTTCTCAAACTGAGCCATAGTGGATGTCCAGTTTTCCCAGTCGCGGTTTTTAATGACCAGTGCAATTGGTGAACCGATGGTTTTGCCGAAACGAATGCCCGAGAGCACCTCAGCTTTATCGGTCTCTATTTTCATGCGTCCTCCACGGCCATGTCCTTGCTGCCGGCGGGCTAACTGAGCGTTGATTTCTTCTGAGGATATGGGAACTCCCGCCGGCATACCTTCCACTATTGCCGAAAGTGCAGGTCCATGTGACTCTCCTGCAGTAAAGTATCGTATCATGGCATTAAACAGTAAAATGCCCGGCTGTGTCCTGAAATGTACAGCCGGGCGTTTTCAATGGGTTATTCTTTTTTCAAAGAGGATCAGCGAAGTTTTTTCGCGGCTTCCTTTGCATAGTAGGTAAAAATAAGGTCTCCGCCGGCACGTTTCATACAAAGCAGAGACTCCATCATGACGCGTTCTTCGTCAATCCATCCGCGCTGGGCAGCTGCCTTGACCATGGAATATTCACCGGAAACGTGGTAGATCGCTACAGGAATATCAAAGCGCTCTTTTGTTCGATAGACAATGTCAAGATAGGCAAGACCGGGTTTCACCATAACAATATCCGCGCCTTCCATGATGTCAAGTTCTATCTCCTTCATGGCCTCGTCGGTATTGCCGGGATCCATCTGATATGTTTTTTTATCACCGAACTGTGGTGCCGAGTGAAGTGCATCACGGAACGGGCCGTAGAAGCTTGATGCATATTTGGCGGCGTAAGAGAGAATACCGATATCTGAGAAACCTGCATCGTCAAGTGATTCGCGGATGGCGCCGATACGGCCGTCCATCATATCGCTTGGAGAGACGAAATCGGCTCCCGCATTGGCATGGGAGATTGCCATTTTACAAAGCACCTCCACGGTTTCGTCATTGAGGATAATGCCATCTTTAACAAGACCGTCATGGCCGAATGGTGTAAAGGGATCTAGTGCCACATCAGTCATGATGCACAGGTCGGGCACTTTCGCCTTGATAGCTCTGATTGCCTCCTGAATGATGCCGTTATCATTGAATGCTTCACTGCCGTCTTCAGTTTTCTTTTCTGGAATACCGAAGAGGTCGATAGACTGGATTCCAAGATCCCAGAGCTCCTTGCACTCTTTGACTGCGTTATCGATAGAGTATCTGAAGCTGCCGGGCATTGAAGATACTTCTTCAACAATATTGGCTCCTGGGCAGACAAAGAGAGGATAGACAAGATCATTGACCGTCAGGATGTTTTCCTGCACAAGGTTTCTGATTGCGGCAGATTTGCGAAGTCTTCTGGGACGCTGGACAATATTGAGTAAATCGAGCTGGCTCATACGGAAGACGAATTAGGGTTTTAAAAAGCCAAAAATACGAAAATCTATGAACATCGCGAACTTCCTGAAAGGAAAAACTACCATAGAGGGAGCAACAAAAAAGCGATAAAAATTTTCAGGGGAAATGTTACAATAAAAAACTCATCATGATGCCGGCGGCAACGGCTGAACCGATGACACCGGCGACATTTGGAGCCATGGCATGCATGATCAGGTGATTGTCAGGATCAGCTTTAAGTCCTTCAATCTGAACCACAATCGCACTGTCTGGCACCGCCGAAACACCTGCAGCACCGATCAGCGGGTTAATCCTGTTTTCCGTTGAAAGAAAAAGGTTCATGATTTTAGCAAAAAGCACCCCGCCGGCCGTTGATATCATAAAGGCAGTTGCGCCGAGAATATAAATAAACACAGATTCTTGTGTCAGAAAGGTTGTTGCCTGGGTTGAGGCACCGATGGTGACGCCAAGAATAATCGTGACAATATCGATCATGGCATTTTTTGCAGTATCTGCCAGACGTTTTGTTACCGTGGACTCTTTCAGCAGATTGCCTAAAAAAAGCATGCCGAGAAGTGGCAGCGACCCCGGAGCAATAAATCCCGTAAGAAGAAGAGCGACAACGGGAAAGAGAATTTTTTCCAGTTTACTTACTGAGCGTGGCGGTTTCATTTTAATTCTGCGCTCTTTTTTCGTGGTCAAAAGACGCATGATCGGTGGCTGAATGAGTGGAAGAAGGGCCATATAGGAGTATGCGGCAATGGCGACAGATCCGATAAGATGCGGAGCAAGCTTTGAAGAGAGAAATATTGCTGTAGGGCCGTCAGCCCCCCCGATTATTCCTATTGATGCAGCTTCCGGATTGTTGAATCCGAGAGAAATGGCTCCGATGTAGGTTAAGAAAATGCCAAGCTGAGCTGCAGCACCGAGGAGCATGAGTTTGGGGTTTGAAATCAGCGGCGAAAAATCTGTCATGGCACCGATTCCGAGAAAAATCAACGGCGGAAAAATCCCTTTCAATACGCCCATATAAAGATAATTCATAACGCTGCCCTCCTCATATATGCCAAGGTGCATTCCGGCATGTTCAGCGAATGGCGTGTTACCGATCAGGATACCGAATCCTATCGGGACGAGAAGAAGTGGCTTATATTCATATCGGATGGCAAGATAAATGAATATCAGACCGACAAGAATCATCAAAAGGTGTCCCGGGGTCGTATTGACAAAACCGGAATGTTCAAAAAAACGCACAAATCCTTCCATAATAGTGTTATTCAATTTCGATCAGAACATCGCCCTGCATGACGGTATCACCGACGCCAACTCTGACTGTTTTAACGGTACCGCCCTTTTCAGCAAAAACATTGTTTTCCATTTTCATGGCTTCCAGGATGATGACGGGTTGGTCGAGTTTAATCTGCATGCCGGGATAGACGTTGATTGCAATAATTGTACCAGGAAGGGGTGCCTTGATCAGGCTCAGGCCCGGGGTATTGAGTACCGGAGCTTTTGGAGGGGTTGGAGGAGTGTACCTGACAAGTTTTGGCGTATGGGGTGTTCTGATTTCCTTTCCAAGTTCAACCTGATAGGAGGTTCCGTTCACCTCGACCTCGGCAATGTTTTCATCGAAAGATTTGATTTCAACGTTGTACTTGTTTCCGCTTATCGTGAACTTATATCGCCTCATCGTTGAAAACGGTTAAAATTAATGACATTGTAGATTTTTGAATTCCATGGAGAATAGGATTTGCCAACTTTTTTTATGGTTAGAATTGCAGTTTCCTCATCATGCAACTCTTCCAGATAAAGAGATATTGCCGTGGCAATTGCGGCACTGACCTCTCCTTGAATCATATTTCCCGCAAAAGCGGCCTTTTCCTCGCCACCCGCTTTTTGAAACTTTTTTCTCAGGTTGCGGGTGAGAAATTTCGGAATGATAGTGAACACCAGAAAAAGCAGAAAAAGGGAAAAAAACACGACGCTGTAACCGATGACGGCAAGGCCTATATGTTCCCTGCAGATTGCTGAAAGGTCAACAGGTAAAATTTGAACAAAAGCGGTCATTGACTTGTTTTCGGTTATAGTGGAATGGTAGAGTGCTTTTTTGGAGGATTGATATCCTTCTTGGTCGAAAGTGTCTGTAAGGCTCGGATTATTCTGAACCTGGTATTGCGTGGTTCAATGATGTCATCAATATAGCCGTATTTTGCCGCTTCATAAGGGTTGGAAAATTTCTCACGATACTCAGCTGCATTATCAGAAACAAACTTTGCACGATCTTCAGGGTTTTCGATTGCCTGAAGATCGCGATTATACAACACCTCAATAGCACCGATTGGCCCCATGACCGCAATTTCTGCCGTAGGCCAGGCATAATTAACGTCTCCGCGCAACTGTTTGGAACTCATGACAATGTAAGCTCCGCCATAGGCCTTTCGCAGGATGATCGTAATTTTTGGGACGGTGGCCTCTCCGTAAGCAAATATCAGTTTTGCACCATTACTGATAATGCCTTCAAACTCCTGGGCACTTCCCGGAAGGAATCCAGGGACATCGACAAGGGTAACGATAGGGATATTAAAGGCATCACAGAATCTGACAAACCTGGCAGCTTTACGTGAAGCATTAATGTCAAGGCATCCGGCAAGGAAGTTCGGCTGATTGGCGACAATGCCGGTTGATATTCCATTGAAAGTGACAAAACCAACAACGATGTTTCGGGCATATTGACGCTGTACTTCGAGAAACTCTCCATTGTCCGCAATCGAATGAATAATATCCTTGACATCATAAGGAATCGATGGCTTGTCAGGTATGATGGTATTCAGTTTCTCATCCAACCGGTCGGCAGGGTCGCTGCAGACGGCCAGTGGCGGTTCTTCAAGGTTGTTCTGGGGGAGGTAACTGAGCAGTTTTTTTATCAGAAGTATACCCTCGGTTTCATTAGCTCCTACAAAATGAGTGACTCCTGATTTTGTTGCATGCACTGTTGCTCCGCCAAGATCTTCATCAGTTATGGTTTCACCGGTAACAGTTTTAACGACTTTCGGCCCGGTGACAAACATGTAACTGGTCTTTTCAGCCATGACAACAAAGTCAGTAAGTGCAGGAGAGTACACAGCGCCGCCTGCACACGGCCCGAAAATAGCCGATATCTGGGGAATGACTCCCGAAGCCATGATATTGCGCTGAAAAATACTTGCATAACCCGAAAGGCTTCTTACCCCTTCCTGGATTCTTGCACCTCCGCTGTCATTTATTCCGATAAGTGGTGCTCCGACCTTCATTGCCTGATCCATGACCTTGCAGATTTTAAGGGCATTTGTCTCTGAAAGGGAGCCGCCAAGAACGGTAAAATCCTGAGAGAAGACGTAGACGGTACGTCCATCTATGGTTCCATGGCCCGTGATGACTCCATCTGAAAGATATTGCTCCTTATCAAGACTGAAATCAGTGGTTCGGTGCGTGACAAACATATCGTATTCTTCAAAACTGCCTTCATCAAGCAGCATGTCAAGACGTTCCCGTGCGGTAAATTTGCCTTTTTTATGTTGTGCTTCTATGCGCTTTTCCCCGCCTCCGAGACGGGCTTTTTCACGTTCCGCAATTAAGCGTTTCATTGTGTTTTACGATATTGATTAAGTAACTTGCCATGCGGCTTTTTTTCTTTCAGAATTATCTCACATGCACCCTCATGCCGTTTATCAGGTGCACGGATAATGCGGTATGCCGCTTCGTATTCCTTTCTTTTCGTTCTTTTAAGCTTAAATGGTTGTAAAAAAAAAGGAATAACTGCTTTTCAGTATGCAGGAATGGATAATATTACATTTTATTGTTAAAGTTCTTAATAACGAGTAGAAAACTATGACTTCCGATCTTCAGCTTGCCGTTGAATTGGCCGAACAGGCTGGCCGGTTAACCTTGGACTATTATTCCCGAAAATCGCTTCAGGTTTTCAGCAAAAGAGATTCAACCCCTGTCACCGAAGCTGATCGGAAAGCAGAAGAGCTTATACGGGCAGCTATTACCGCACGGTATCCTGAAGACGGACTACTTGGTGAAGAATTTGATGAACGTCCTTCAGCTAATAATCGTCGTTGGATTATTGATCCAATAGACGGTACCAAGGCGTTTATCCATCGGGTTCCGCTGTATGGTGTTTTAATTGCTCTTGAGGTTGATGGACTTTTGAAGCTTGGTGTCGTTCATTTTCCTGCCCTTGGTGAACTCTATCATGCCGAACGGGGAAGCGGCGCCTTTCTCAACGGATCGCCAATTTCGGTCTCTTCTGTTTCTGATATCAATCAGGCAACGGTACTTTATACAGAAAGAGAGTATCTGCTCGACCCTCCCTCCCTCCATCCTGTTGATCTCCTTCGTCGGGATGCCAATCTTGTTCGAGGCTGGGGTGACTGCTACGGTCACATGCTTGTTGCCTCAGGCAGGGCTGAAGTCTCCGTGGATAAGATTATGAGCCCATGGGATTGTGCCGCACTTATTCCAGTGGTGATTGAAGCTGGCGGATGCTGTTTTGATTATCGGGGGGTGACGACAATGTCCGGTGAAGGTCTTGTCAGTGCCAACAGGATCATCGGCGCAAAGCTGCTGGAGGGCATTGAAAAACAGGTATAACAAGTTATGATGATAACTGCGCTGCTTATCGTTATTGTTGTCTTGCTTGTCGGCGTACTGGCATTGCTGCTGACCGGCTGGCCGGGCAGGGAACGGAAGGAGATTGAAAAAACAGGACAGGAACTTCGCAGGGAGCTTGCCCAGCACAGGGCTGACTCTGTACAGCTTCTCCATGCCATGCGTATTGAGCTGGAAGAATCAGTCAGGGAAACGCTGGAACAACAATTTGAATCGTTTGAAATGATGCAACGCCGCCCATCTTCCCGGCAGAAAAAATCGTATTCCACTCAGGAAGGGATAGCTTCGAAACTGGAAGCCGAGGGAAGTCAAGGTGGTGAGAAAGGGTACCGTCTTCAGCTGTCAGACAGAGATCGGCAGTTGCCGCTTTTTCAGGAAAAAAAGATAGAGGAAGAAACTGTGTACATTGAAAGTCAATTCTTTTCGGATGATGATCTTCCAGACATTGAGGAAGAGTTGACCGATATCGATATGGAAAAGGAGCAGAAAGAGTGAGTGAAGCCGGTTACTGCAGTGCTTCGGCGATAGATTTTGCAAAGCTTGAAGCATTGAAATCTTCAGGGATAACATCAACATGAATACCCAGTTTTTCGAGAGCTGTTGCCGTTGTTGTGCCTATTGCAGCTATCTGCACACCAGGAGGAAGGGTCGTGGTTCCGAGAGCTTCAAAAAAATTAACCGCTGTAGATGGGCTGGTAAATGAAAGACACGAAAGCTCGCCTTCTTCAAGTAGTTTTTTAACCTTCTTACTCTCTTCAAGTGAGGGAGGAAGGTTTTCGTAAACAGTCAGTTCCACACAGGTTCCCCCCCGTTTTTTCAGCACATGAGGAATGGTCCCAAGTGAAAGACTCCCTCTGAGAAACAGAAAGGTGTTTCCTTTAATTGCATCATCACCGATCTCTTCCATCAGGGTGATGGCATCGGCAATCCTGGGTATAGGCTCTGTAGTAACCCCATGTACCGCCAAGTCCTGGGCTGTTGTTTTCCCTACAGCCCATACCAAGAGCTTTTGAAGGTTTTTCAGTTCTTCAGGACTCTCATGGAGCAAGCGCTCCATAAAAAAGCTTACGCTGTTCGGGCTGGTAAAAAAGACCCCGTCAAACCCGCTTAGCTCTGGAACTTTCCAGCCGGAAACCGGCCTGATCTCGATTGTCGGAAAGACAAAAGAGCTCAGACCATACTGTTCCAGTTCTTTAACAAATGAGGTTGCCTGATGTTTCGGACGAGTGACAAGGACAGTTTTCATCAGCGGGTTTTGCGGATTTCAGACAGAATTTTTTCTGCACCCTGTTTCAGCAGTTCATTTGCAAGAGCAATACCGACTTCTTCAGCCTGTTCAGGAGAAGTAAGACCGTTTTTTGTTATTTCATTGTTCAGTCCTGTTTTGCCGTCGACCGAACCTACAAAGGCAAGAAGCTTCAGAGTTCCGTTTTTAAACGAGGCATAGGCACCGATAGGAATCTGGCATCCACCCTGCAGATGACGGAGCAGTGCACGTTCAGCTCTGCAGCAGTATTCTGTAGTGGAGTGATTGAGGATTCTGACAATCTCTCTTGTCTGCTCATCGTCAATACGTGTCTCAATACCGAGTGCCCCTTGTCCAACCGCAGGAAGCATCACCTCGTGAGGCAGGATCTCTGAAATGCGATCGCTGAAATTCAGGCGGTAAACACCAGCATAGGCAAGCATCATTGCGTCAAACTTGCCTTCGTCGAACTTCTGGAATCGTGTGTTGAGATTACCCCTGATATCGCATATCTCAAAATCAGGACGCATGCTCAACAGCTGTGACATGCGGCGAAGGCTGCTGGTAGCGACTCTCGCACCTTGCGGCAGATCCTTCAATTTTACGCCATTCCTTGAAATGATGACATCCCTCGTATCCTCGCGTTCGGTAAAGGAGGTAATAAGAAGCCCTTCTGGAGTGGCTGTAGGAACATCTTTCAGGCTGTGAACAGCAAGGTCGATCTCTTTGGTGATCAGATGTTTCTCAATGTCCTTGGTAAACAGCCCCATATCCCCGATTTTTGAAAGGGGAGAGTCAAGAAGCACGTCACCGGTTGTTTTAACCAGTTTCAGTGTGATTTCGAGTTCAGGAAAATGCCTGGAAAGTTCCGTTTTGGTGAATTCTGCCTGCCACAAAGCGAGGGGGCTGGATCTTGTGCCGATGATGAGCTTTTTTTTCAATGCAATGACGGATTTTTATTTAGTGTGACTGATTTGGTTCTTCAAGATCAAATACGTTGCGTACAAGATTGACTCTGTTCGGAATTGAGTTTGTTGTGTCAATTGGAGCTTTGAGCATTTTGATAGGGTGGTGCAGGATTTTTTTCAGGATCCTGTCCGTAAGGTGTTCCATTCTCGCGAGTTCCTCCTCGCTCACCTTGTAACGGTATCGTTCAATCTCTTTATCCTTGATTTCAATAAACTTCGACTGAAGATCAACAATCGTTGGTCGCACTTTCAAGGTGTTGATCCACTGCCCGAAAGCCACAAGCTCCTCTTCGATGATGGCATTGACTTTTGGAAGTTCAAGGCTGCGACGTTCAAGGTTTTTGTCAATGATATGCTTAAGAGCGTCAATGTCCTTAAGAAACATGTTCTGAAGCCTGGCAATACCAGGGTCAACATTTCTCGGTAATCCAAGATCAAGAATAATGACTGGTTTCAGTTTTCGCTTGAGCATGCTCTGATGCATTTCAGTCTCATTAATCACGTACTCTTTTGTACTGACCGCAGTAATAATAATATCAAACTCGTGAAGATGATCCTTGAAAGATTCAAAAGGAAGAACTTGTTTGGTGCCTAAATCTTCTGAGAGGGTTTCTGCTTTTGAAAGAGTTCTGTTGGTAATAACAATATTGCGTGCGTTTTTCTGAAACATGTGTTTTGCAGCCAGTTCACCGGTTTCTCCGGCTCCGACAAGCAGAATCTTTTTCAGAGAAAGATTCGAAAAAATCTTCTGGGCAAGTTCAACGGCCGCATAACTGACCGAAACAGCACCCTCCATGATTTTTGTCTTTGTCTTGACCTTTTTGGCAACACTGAAAGCGGTATGGCAGAGACGGGTAAGGAGAATACCTGCTGACTGTGTTTCTGCCGCAATTCTGTAGGCATTTTTAACCTGACCGAGAATTTGTCCTTCACCGAGAACAAGCGAATCAATCGCGCTTGCAACTTCAAAAAGATGACGTGCGGTACCGCAGTAAAAACGGTTAAAGAAATGTTCTGGTCGTACTTCTTTGCGTGCATCCTTGAAAGATATAAGATACTCCTTGAGGAACTCACCTGTAACTTCGTGCATCGCAGGCACAACATAGAGTTCAGTACGGTTACAGGTGGAAATTACCATGGCTTCATGGGCAAGTCCGTTCGAGATAAGACCGGTAATGAACTCCTTGTTTTGAACTTCTGAAAGGGAGATTCTTTCGCGGATTTCAATAGGTGCTGTCTTGTGGTTGACACCAACTGAAATGATGTTCATAGCAGGTTTGTTTAAATGAGCTGTTTAAGGTACGATGCTGACAAGCTACGGTATCCGGAACAAGGCAATGAGCCTAAATATATCGTAAAAGCCCATATTTTCAAAGACAACTGATATTATAAGCTCAGCTTGTGGAACGTCGGCGAAAAAAACGTCATCAGAACGATCAACAGGGTGATGAAAACGAATAGAACAATGAAAAGATAGGCCATATGTTTTATGTCCCAGCCGATTATCGGTTTGATAAAGATGCTTGTTCCGTAAAGCATCCATATAATGATCAGTGTGACAAGCTTTGGCTCAAGCAGACTTATAGACTGACCGGAAGCCTGCTGCTCCATAAACCCGGCAAAAAGGGTAATTGAGAGAAAAAGAAACCCGAACGAGACGGCATGCATCGTGAGTTTTTCAAGCACTTCAAGGTTCGGCAGGCGCTGAAACAGCAATTCAAAACGGTTTTGCTCTATCTGACGGAAAAGCAGCAGATAGAGAATGCTGTAGAGTCCGGCGATTGCGATGGCGCTGAATCCGAAAATAGAAGCAATCAGGTGTACCCCCATTCCGATGCCGTTGAATGTTCCAATTCCTGTATTTGGAAGCTGGGCTGTCAGAATAGAAGAGATAAGCTGCGCGCCGGAGGCAAAGGCAATAACAAAAAAACCTGTTTTGTCACTCTTGGTCGTAAACTCTATGAACAGATAGGTAATAGTCAAAGTGAGAGCAACCATGGTCATGAGATTGACCGTCGAATAGCTGATCTTGTAACCTTCCAGTGAAGTCAGAAGTCCAAGGTAAACCACGTGCGAAAGGACAGTCAGCGCAAGAAGCGGTTGTTTGTATGTTTTGGCAAACTGGATATCCTTAAAAAAATGGGCTCCGTAAAGAAATGTTGTCGACAGGTAGAGCAATGAAACAACCTGATTGAGAACAAGTAACGGCAGATTGTTAAATAATATATTGTTCATTGTCCAGGAGATAGAAATGGGGTGAAAGGCAGTTAAATTGACGCTTTGATCCTCATGGATTGCTGGTATTCAATACGTTGATCCATAGACAAAGATTGTGTCAACATTAAAAGGAAAAAATGTATATTCCGGCCACTACGGGGTACAAATATACTTATTTACAAGGAAAAAAGATGAGATCAACCAAGAATATTAGAAATATAGCCATTATCGCGCACGTTGATCATGGAAAAACAACACTTGTGGATTCTATTTTTCAGAAGACAGGCGCTTTCAGAGAGAATCAGCAGGTCAATGTAAGGGTACTTGATTCAAATCCTCAGGAAAGAGAGAGGGGCATTACCATATTTTCGAAAAACGCAGCTGCAGTTTATAAAGATCATAAAATTAATATCGTCGATACGCCGGGTCATGCCGACTTTGGCGGTGAGGTAGAACGTATTCTGCAGATGGTTGATGGTGTACTGCTTCTTGTAGATGCATTTGAAGGCCCCATGCCGCAGACCAAGTTTGTTCTGCGCAAAGCCCTTGAACTGCATTTGAAGCCTATTGTTGTTATTAACAAAATCGATCGCCCACAGTCGGATCCGGTCAAGGTTCACGATCAGGTTCTAGACCTGTTCATAGCACTTGGCGCCGAAGAGCATCAGCTTGATTTCCCCTATATCTTCACTTCGGCGAAAAATGGTGTTGCCAAATACAGCATGGACGATGAAGATGGCGATATGAGCCTTCTGCTCGACATGATTGTCAAGGAGATACCTCCGCCGGTTGCTCATGACGAAGGTGGCTTCCAGATGCTGGTGACCACACTTGATTATAGCGATTATATCGGCAAGATAGCCATCGGCCGTATTCAGCGCGGCAAAGTCAGCCCCGGCAGTCAGCTTGCTGTAGTAGGACCTGATGGTGTGATAGGCAAGGGAACCGTAACAAAGGTTTTTCTCTTCGACAAGCTCCAGAAGATCGAGTCCAAAGAAGCCACCTCGGGTGACATTATTGCTATTGCAGGCATACCTGATGCCACAGTAGGAATGACGCTTGCCTCTGTTGACGATCCTGTTTCGTTGGCTTCTTTCGACATCAGCAAGCCAACGCTTTCCATGCTCTTCTCGGTTAATGATTCTCCCTTTGCCGGACTTGAGGGTAAAGAGGTCACCAGCCGTAAGATTCGTGAAAGGCTGATGAAAGAGAAAATGACCAATGTAGCCCTCAACGTTGAGGAAACAGACAGTGCCGATACCTTCCGTGTTTCAGGAAGGGGAGAACTTCACCTCTCTGTTCTGATCGAAACGATGAGGCGCGAAGGTTTCGAAGTTGCCATTTCAAGGCCGGAAGTCATCATGCACAATGATGAGGACGGTACCCTGCTTGAGCCGATTGAGCATGTCACCATTGACATTCCGGAGGAGTATACCGGTGTTATTATTGAAAAGATGGGTCGCAGAAAAGCCGAAATGACTCACATGGGTACCTTGCGCGGCGGAATGGTCAGGGTTGAATTTGAAATTCCGACAAGAGGCCTTATTGGCTACAACCTTGAGTTTACTACCGATACCAAAGGCGAGGGCATCATGTCGCATGTGTTCTTTGAATACCAGCCATTCAAGGGTAAACTGCCCTCAAGAGAGAGCGGCGCACTTGTTGTTGCTGAAACAGGAACATGTGTCGCATACTCACTCAGCGCCCTTGAGGATCGCGGAACTTTTTTTGTTTCACCAAACACCAAAGTTTACGCAGGTATGATTGTTGGTGAGTCGACAAGAGGATTGGATATTACCATCAATGTCTGCAAGACCAAAAAACTCAGCAACATGCGTTCTTCCGGCACTGACGAGTCGCTTCGTCTGACTCCTCCCAAAATTCTTTCACTTGAACAGGCGCTTGAGTTTATCAATGATGACGAACTTCTCGAGGTTACTCCCCAGAGTATCCGACTTCGGAAGAAAATTCTTGATGCAAACCTCAGGCAGAAGGCAACCAAAAAGGCAAACGCCTAATTCTCGAAGAAAAGTCTTTTCAGTTGTGTCCGGGCACCAGCAAGCAGCTCCCGGACAGCTGATTCCTCCCTGTGTGTCAGTTCAGCAATCTCGCTGCAGCTTTTCTTTTCCTGCTCAACCATTCGGTATACCTCTTTTTCCTCAGCAGTAAGCTTTTCAATAGACCTGGTCAACTTCAGATCATCACTTTCGATGGCTGTATCTTCTATCCTCTGCCCCGAAACCGAAGAACTCTTTATTCGTCCGAAAAGCTCCTCAGCAGAAGCAGGTATCGGCGCATCATCACTGACATCGCCGAAAAGCCGGACAAAACCCATAAAATCAAGCCCGCCAGCTTTGCAGGGCGTTATTTTATTTTCAACAATATCGAGCGCAAGCCGCTGAAATTTATCGCGGATTTCAGGCAGTCTGACCGCAAAGTCAAAACTGTCATCCTTGTCGCGTGCCTCTGCGTTGTAAGGCACTTTCATGAGCACTGTGATGCCTGCCGCTTCAGCATATTTTTCAGCAATGCCGCTCCCGTCATCGCGGTTGATGACAAGACCCAGCAGGCGTGACTGGCCCCCGATAGTTCTAAAGTAGTTATTAGCCTGGCAGATATTGTTAGCGGTGAAGATGGACTGCCTGTCATTGTTGGTCACAAGAATCACCTCTTCGCTCAGTGATCGGGCAAGCGGGGTGGCAAATCCTCCACAGACAACATCCCCAAGAAAGTCCATCAGGATGATATCGATATCCCATTTGAAGATTCCAAGTTTTTCAAGAACATCGAATCCCGAAATTATCCCTCTGCCTCCGCATCCTCTGCCAATCTGGGGCCCGCCAAGCTCTACACCGTATATCGGCTGGGGAAAATCTGCTATATCTCTGCGAAAGACTATATCGCTGATTGAAACCTGCTGGTTCAGTGCGTTTTTTTCAGCAAAAATATCGGTCACCGTAGGCAATGGAATACCCCCGAACAGGGATGTAGTCGAATCATGTTTCGGATCACATCCCAGTTGCAGCACCCGTTTGTTCATCAAGGCGAAGGTGGCACTGAGATTGGTTGTCGTAAAGCTCTTGCCTATTCCACCCTTTCCGTAAATAGCTATTGTTCTTGCTGCCATTCAGATACTGCTTATAATTATCCAGTTACCGGCAAGCGTTGACATTCTGCTCAGTACCGGTCTTCCAGAGCAGGATCATTTTCAGGCAGTCGGGATCGTTGAATGCCTGCAGGTAGGCTGAAGAAATATCATCCTCAACCGTATGCTGATGGGTAAAAATCCGTTCGGCGTTGAGTTTGTGCTGTGCGATAAGTTCTCTTACGCGCTCCAGATCACCCTTGGCCCACTGCTTTGCGGCAATGAAAGAAAGTTCTTTCTGAAAAGCCTGAGAGTAGTCGATGTTTATTCTCTGGTAATATCCTCCCAGAAGCACAACCCCGTGAAACTTCAAAAACCTGAGTCCTGTATCAATGGCACTCATGATTCCCGTGCTGTCAATCAAAACGTCAAATTCATGACCGGCAAGTGCAGCAGAAACATCATCAGTTTCAGGATTCACCCGAAGATCGGCCGATGAATAACTAAGTCTTTTTTTCTGAGTGTCAGTTGCTGCTACCAATGTTGCTCCCATAAGCTTTGCCAATTCAACAGCAAGAATGCCCACCGCCCCCTGACCGAGTACCAGTACTTTCTTGTTTTGAACCTGAGCCAGATCAACAATATGCAAAGCTGTCGCTCCAAGAGGCAGGGCAATGCCGCATTCCGGATTGTCAAGATTGTCAAGGAGGGTTATGCTTTCGACCGGGCAGACAATATATTCCGAAGCTCCACCGAAAGCCGCATTAACTTCTTCATAACCGAAAGAGCCGGCAACATAGGCGAACTTGCCGATAAGGCTCTGGTTGACATGGTCACCGACCTCAGTAATTTTTCCAACAGTTTCATAACCGGGAATAAAGGGAAAGATAAATGGCCACGAAGGGATCAGCCCGTTATAAGCCATTTTTTCCGTACCGGTACTGATTGAAGACCAGTAAGTTTCAACAAGCACATCAGTTGACGAGAGGGGTTTCAGGGAAACATCACAGACCTCAATCTGCCTTACTCCTCTGAAGACAATAGCTTTTGCTTTCATAACGGTTTTTGTCGGGTTTACTCATGTCGTCTGACGCTGTTTCAGCTTTTTTTCATTGTGTTTTTCAAGAAGCAGACGAATGACGAATTGCGCGGCATTAATAAGATAACTCAGGTAAGCAAGCAGGGCAGTCCGGATAAGAATAGTTTCATCAAGTCCCAGAAAAAACAGGATAAAGTACGATATATGAACAACCATGGCTATGGCGCTGCCGAAATCCTCCCAGAAAAATTCCGGCGCAAAAGCAAAAGCCCCGAAGACCTCTTTTTCAAAAAATCCCCCGGTTACAAAAATCAGCACCAGCATCAGGGTTTTCAGGATCACAAAAAAAGTAATCCAGTAAAAGTTGTCAATCCAGATGTGTGCCTGGTAGAGATAGGTGACAGTGACACCGGTAAGAAACATAAGAAATTGTATGGGTGCCAGGATTCCCTGGACTTTTGTCCATACCGATGCATTTCTTCTTTCAAGCTGTTCAGGTGTATAACGGGGCATAAAACAATGAGTTCACTGGTGATTGCAGTCAAAAAAATAGTTGAATATAGTAAAAATGTTACTTTATGTTCCAGTCAAAGGCGTTGTAGAGTGAAGAAATAAGGTTGACATCAGCGTTTTTGACACGGCGGTTGAATCCTTCAAGTTCATCGTAGTAATAGAGAAATGTTCTCGGTTGTTCATCATGCAGGATTTTCTGATACTTCTTCCATAATGCAAGCTTCCGGTCATCCGAAAGAGGTCGGTTGAGTTCTGCAATAATGGTGTCGAGTTCATGGTTTTGAAAAGCTGATGAGTTGAATTGATGTTTTGCAAAATCCGAGCCCCATATAATAAGCTGGAAAGGCAGTGTCTCGGCGGCCATTCCCGAGAGTGCGGCATCATAGCGGAACTCGTTCTGGTTTTTTAAAAAAATCAGGTTCTCATCAAACTTCAGACGGCAGTCAATGCCGATTTCCCTGAGGTTCTGCTGCACGATTGTGGCAGCATAGTTGCGCCGTGGATTGCCGACCGGGGCGGCAAGCTCAAAAGAGAATCTCTTTCCGTCTTTCTGCAGAATACCGTCCCGACCAGGATTCCATCCGGCCTCATGCAGCAGCGCGGAGGCTTTTTTGGGGTTATAGGTGTAGGGGGAAAGTGATGTGTTGGTTATCGCTTTATAGGCAGGCGAAAGGGAGGTGTTGACGATGGAAGCATGCTCAGGCCCCATAAACCCGTCAATAATTGATTGCCGATCAATGGCAAAGGTGAGCGCCTGGCGCACCAGGTTGCTGCCGAACAAGGCGTTTGGACGCACTCTGCCGTTTTGACGATACTCCTCCCCATCGATATTCAGCCAGACAATGCTGTCAAAGTATCGGTTCTTGACCGGGTTGATGACAATTGAAGGTGCTGTCCTGGCAAGTTCTTTACAATCTTTTGGATTGATCCCTCCAGCTGAGATCATTGCATCAATCTGGCCTGATTTCAGCATGGAAAGCCGGGTAGTGTATTCCGGTACAACAAGAAATATCAATGATTTTATCGCGGCAGGCTTCGGCAGCATTGATAACGGGTTCCTGACAAGCTCAAGTTTTGTCTGTCGAGTCCACTTTTTTACTTTGAACGGTCCTGCACTTACTACTGGTATCGTGGATGCCTTGATGCGGATGTCGTCAGGTTTAAATGAGTTGAAGATATGTTTTGCTACCGGCATCAGATCGTTGAAATGATCGAGCACAATATCGCTGTCCATCGGTTTGTTGAAATGCAGCACCAGCGTTGAGTCATCAGGAGTTTCAACCGCATGTTCAATATCGGCTGTTCCATCCGGAAGTAAGAGAAGATCGTTGAGATAGTGCTGCCTTGAGCTCGCAATTTTGGGGTGCTTGTATAAAGAATAAGAGTATTTAAAATCATGTGAAGTCACTTTGATCCCATCTTCCCATACAACCCCGCTCCGAAGGTGGAAAGTGGCATTCTTCCCATCCGATGAGAACTCCCAGCTTTGAGCGGTATTGGGCAAAAAAGTTATACCACCCTTTTTCTCATCATAAGAAGCCTTCACAAGCGCAGGAAACAGCAACCCGCAAACCTCCCGCGACATGGAAAGCTGTATAAGCAAAGGATTGAGATAATCGAAATCAGCCGATACACCGGTAATAATGCGGCTGCGCCGAACTTCATCAGAGTTATTCCTGCACGCGGAAATGACGGTGAGCAGCAGTAATATCGCTGCAGCAGCAATGATTTTTTCCAGTGTGCGGAATATTCTCTTCATCAATGAATTCTATTTAAGCTTGTCATCCCGAATGCAATGAGGGATCCATTTTGTCTTTCTTACTTAGCACTCAGTGCTATCTTTCTTCCTCCCAGCACTTGGAATGCCAAGACTTACTTTCTGAACTTGTCATACAGAGCGAAGCGAAGTATCCATCTTCAAAAACATAAGCAGTAAAGTACTGAAAACTTCGAATAACTTGAGAATGGGAAGATTACTATATGCCTCTGAACAGAACCAGTTATAAATTCAGATTTTCGATATCCCAATTACTCTTTCTGTGTTCTTGCGTAAGCATGGTGTATATTGAAAATTACCGGATCGATAATGTTATGCAACCTGTCAATATGCCATGAAAAGCGAGCAGCAAACTCGTATAGAGTTGATTGACAAGCTGTTACAGCAGGCGAGTTGGAACGTCAAAGATCCAGCACAGGTTGTGGAAGAGTTTGACATTCTGATGGAGTGCAGGAAGCCCCTACCCCTTACCAGGGTCATCAGTTCAGCGACTATGTCCTGCTGGGTAAAGATGGCAAGCCTCTTGCCGTAGTTGAGGCAAAAAAACCAGTCGTGATGCTGCCATTGGCCGTGAGCAGGCAAAGCAGTACTTTCAGCCCAAAGGAAAAGAGCTGAAACCCCAACTGCCGCTGCCGGTGAAACTTTTTGGGCTGCGGCTCGACAAAATTGAGAGCGCCCTCACAATCGGCAACACCGCCATTGTTGAGCGGGAAACTGTAAAACTACGCAAGCAGATAGCCGAGCTGCCCCAAACCTCTGTGGTTATCAAGGAAGCTGCATCGGTTCTTCACTGTCTCCAAGAGGAAAACTTCTGGCTCTCACTTTCCTCGCAAAAGATTGAATATCTGAGAAACCAGGTCAAGCCACTCTTCAGAATAGTCTCTGATGCTGATTTTAAAGCCATGCGTTTCGAGCGCGACATCCTGGAAACTTTACTGGCAAAGCTGCGCGACCAACAAGAAAGGTACTACACGCTCAACGATGCCATTGTCGAGCAGATCACCGAGCTTCCTCTGAGCGTTGGTTTTGTGAAACACGAAGAGGAACTGATAAGAGCCGCTCAAACGAACCACTTCTGGAATAAGGCAACCGAAGAGACCTTTGACGAGCTTATTGCAAAACTCTCACCGCTTATGAAGTTTCGCGAGCAGGAGAGCGGTGCAATCGGTCAGGTTCACCTGAATCTTGCCGATCTTATCCATAACAAAGAGATGGTTGAATTCGGCCCCCAGCATGAGGCAGTAAGCATTACTCGCTATCGTGAAATGGTCGAAACGCTTATTACCGGATTGACGAAACAGAACCCGATTCTCTCTAAAATCAAGGACGGTCAAGAGATTTCGCCTGAAGAGGCCACTGAGCTTGCGGTGTTACTCCCCAAGCATCGTTACATAGATGGATGTCTGGTTGTGTTTCTAACCCAGCTTGATGTAATCTCTTGCATGATTGTAAAGTTTACCAAGTTTTGCCCAATTACGTCCGCAGTGCGAACGTAATTCAATACGGTGATAAAGCATCCATGAAGAACCCATGATTGTTCCAGTGTAGTCTGAAAAAACTTCTTGTGAATAGTTACCATAAATGCTAACTTAAGTAGAATGAGTTATGAACTTGAATATTTTCATCCTCGAATCAAAGAGGATAGTAAAATCGTGGCCAAAATCCATAAAGATGGATTACGCGAGGTTAGTAGAACTACTTATAGGGTTTGGGCCTGACCTAAGGATGCCAAACTCAAAGGCAATGGGAGGTGGCTTATTTGAAACTTAGACCCAGAGGAAAAGATGGTACTGGACGGGCATTTTTCTGTTTTATGAAGGGTAAGCGCATCATGATTCTTCATGTATTCATAAAAAAGAGACAGACCACCCCTCAAAAAGATCTTAATATTGCACAAAAACGAATGAACGAGGTGATTAATGGATGACCTGACCTATCAACCAGTAAAGCATAACCACGAAGAGTTTCTTCGTGAGGAAATGAAAGATGAAGAGTTTCGTAAGGGATATGAGGCTTTAGGACCAAAGTACTCTCTCATTAGACAACTGCTTTTGGCCCGTCAGCAATCAGGTATGACTCAGGAAGCCATTGCTAATAAAATCGGTACTACAAAAAGTGCTATTTCACGGTTGGAATCAGGAGGAAAACATGTTCCTTCCATTACTACCCTAAGGAAGTATGCCGATGCTGTTGGTTGCGACCTGGAAATTAAGCTGACTCCTAAAAATCTGAATAAAACGGCAGGCTGACAATAAATTCAACTCTATTGCCAATCACGTCCGCACTGCAGACGCAATTGCAGTGGACCGTTATTCAGTCCGGTGATTTCTCATGAGGAGAGGTGAGTGACAAAATAGCGCTCAAGAATTCAAAACAGTATGAAAGAGACTGTTCATGACAGAAGAACAAACGATCATAACTTTTGAAAACACTCCGATCCGTCGGTACTTTGACGAAGCTACTGACATATGGTACTTCTCGATTGTCGATGTTGTCGCCATCCTGAGCGAAAGCGTCAGCCCGCGCGATTATTGGTTCAGGATGAAAGTCAGGGTAAAAAGTGACGATGGCCTTGAACTGTCGACAATTTGTCGACAATTGAAAATGAAGGCTCCTGATGGAAAAATGCGGACAACCGATTACACAAATGTGGAAGGGTGGAGGGTGAGTTAGCCTGACAGATATGCTCATTGGAAAGAACACATTGGAAGCGCACAAATGAGATGTCCCTCACCTTACTTCAGTTTTGTGTAAATAACGTATCTTTTACTTCTGGTTGTTTTGATAACCATCAACTGTTTTATGCCTTGCTCAAGGGAAAATAAAAATCAAGTCTGATGATTTTTCGCCACACACAATGAAAAACATAGGGTATACCAGAAATATCAAGATTTCTTGGGATTATCATTTCAATGTACTTTGATGAACACAACCCTCCGCATTTTCATGTGCAGTATAACGATTATCGGGCATCAATGGACATCAGGAATTTGAATATTACGGCGGGTTTCCTCCCAGCAAAAGTTCGTGGCCTTGTGGAAGAATGGGCAGAATTGCATAGTGATGAACTTGTACTGATGTGGGAAACAAAGGACTTTCATCGTATTCAACCGCTTGTATAAATGAGAAAAAGATGATGGAATGTATTTCAATTGTTGAGGCAAGGTATGTGAAGGATTATCAGATATTTCTGAAATTCAATACCGGTGAAACAGGAGAGGTGGATCTACGCGATCTTGTCTATAAATATCCAATAGCGGAATCATTGCGGAACCCAGAAGTTTTCTCAAATTTTTATCTTGATTCCTGGCCCACTCTTGCGTGGGATTGCGGTTTTGATGTTGATCCTGACTCACTTTATTTCAGGGCAACTGGCAAATCGCAGTGGGAAACGAAAGCATCATGACAAAACGCCATTACTGATTCTTTGTCATGCGGCAGGGGAGGATGCGCAACGAGGGCAAATGTCCCATGTTCAGGCCACGACAATATTTTGAGTTCCAATAAATTCTGTTTCCAGCACTGGCTCGCCATCCTCAAGCAGCATTTCTACCATTTCCAGAAGGTTCTGATGGAGTTCATCCAGGGTTTCCCCTTGTGTGTGTGCTCCTTGGAATCCTGGGATAAACCCAACAAAAAGACCAGTCTCTGTACAGCGTTCAACAATTGCCGTGTAATTTTTCATTGTAAGCGTTCTCCTCTCCTTATTCATCAGGTTATTTCGTCAGACATGGCAAAATTGTCTATTCCTCAAGGTAAAAAATTGATACTGATCCCCAGATAACAAGGCAGAAAATGGTTATGAACCTTCAGTAATTATTGAGCTTAAGCCAAGCTTTGCAAATACATGATTTGAATGTTGTTGCTTATTATTATCAAGAATTAGCATAAATTGACAGTATGATATCCATTATGATGGTTCCATCGTAAAGAAAACAAAGACAAAACCATGCCAATTAATGTTAATCTGACGCCGTTCCTTGAAGAGATGGTTCGTCAAAAAGTAAAATCAGGGCTCTATACATCCGCAAGTGAGGTGGTCCGTGAGGCATTACGCCTTATGGAAGAGCAGGATTCTCTTCGCAAAGCAAAGCTTGATACGTTACGGCAGGATATACGTGCCGGAATAGAGAGCGGCACTGCTAACGCTTGGGATGCCGAAGAGATAAAGAAAACAGTCAGAAAAAGAAGGACAGCCACCAAGGCAGGTTAAGTAAATGCCGATAATCATTAAACGCCCCCTTGTTTTTGAGGATATTGCAGATATTTGGGATTACATAGCCGAGGATAACGAGAACAATGCCGATGCCTTTATTGATTCTATCGATAGGAAATTCCATGAGTTGGCGGTCTCACCTCAGATTGGCCGTTTGCGGACTGAGCTTTTACCCGGGTTGTTAAGTTTTCCATTTCGCAGATATATCATTTTCTATCTCATTATTCCTGGCGGTATAGAGATTCCTAAGTTGATCGATCTGCCATAAAAAAAGCCTCCATATTCACGGTTAAAGTGTTATATTAAAATGGGTAACGGGAAATTACCATTTGTAATGCAACAGAAACCGAAAAATAAAGAAGCTCCATGG
>Ga0316218_1000533_pt1 | contig 51757 bp, 74 predicted proteins | sample TBH18003metaG_FD_203634 | JGI IMG/M metagenome (GOLD analysis project Ga0316218, IMG submission 203634) | Freshwater microbial communities from Trout Bog Lake, Wisconsin, USA - TBH18003 | ecosystem: Environmental > Aquatic > Freshwater > Lake > Hypolimnion/Profundal zone | place: USA: Wisconsin... | reverse complement strand
GCTAAAAAATTGTTGACGTATTTGAAGGACCCACAAGTGGAAACAGGGCCTATTGCTGATGTGTTGGCAGGAAAAACTAATCAAGCTAGTTTGAGTTCTAAGGAACAAGAAGTTTTGAAGTTGATTCAACAACGTATTCAAAATTTAAACCCTCGCACAGATGCGGATGCACAAAGCAAAAAAGATGCTTACGGTAGTTTCCGCCTTAAGAAAGATGCTTTGGCTGATTTGGTTCGCCAAGACCTTGGAAACATCCAAAATCAAAAACTTATGGCAACTGGCATGATGAACGCAGCGGGTGATCCTAAAAATCCCAATTTGCCAGCCGTTAATGCTTTTCAAAATCAATTTAGTAATTTTTCAAAGAATCCTGCATTAATGCAATATATTGGTATTGTTGGCACTGGTCAAACCGCTAGCATTGACGACCATGATAAGAACGCATTGAAAAAACTTATGAAAGATAATGGTCTGCAAAATCTTTCTGATTTGGAACAAAAGCGCAAGCAACTAGTTGAATTATCAGGAGTCAAATAATGGCTGAAATTAGCATTGACGATCTTGTTAAAAGCATGGATGCTGGTGGCTCTGGCGAGCAAGATGTTTCCTCTATTATTTCTAATCTTTCTGCTCAACCAGAAGAAGATACAAGTTTGCTTGGCGAGTACAAAACTGCTGCTAAACAAGGCTTGGCTAAAGTTGGTCGAGGTGCTCAACTTTTGGCTCGTGGTGCTGCTCAAACAATTCCTACAACAATTGCAGGATTTGAAGCTGGTGGTGTACCTGGAGCATTGCTAGGTGGCGTTGCCGTCCCTTTTGGTGATACGTTAAACAGCATTATCAATCGTGTGTCAGGTTCTAACTTGCGTATGCCAAGCGAGATTATTTCCACTAATCTTGAGAAGGCTGGTTTAAAAGCGCCAACTACGCAAGCAGGTCGGGTAATGGAAGCCGCTGGTAGTGGTTTAGGTGGAGCGGCATCTGAACTTAGTTCAATGTACAACATGGCTAAAACAACAGCCAGCCCTGTCGTAAAACAAATTGCAGATATGTTTACCAAAAATGCCGGTAGACAACTTGCAACTGCGCCTGTGGCTGCTGGCGCTGGTCAATACGTTGCAGAAGAAACAGGAAGCCCCGCCGCTGGTTTGGCTACATCTTTAGGAGTTGGCGCGACTTCTGGTTTGAATCCACTTAGAAAAGCAACGGGCGCACCAAGTACTGAACAGTTGATAAGTGAATCAAAAAATTTATATGACAAAGCTAACCAAGCTGGCATTAGATTTGACACAAATAAATTTGCAGATCAAATGTTTCATGTTTCTCAGGAATTGAGAGACGAAGGATTCCATCCAAAAACCCAAGTTGGGATTGCCAATGTTTTGGAGGAAATGACCAATGTTGAAAGACCTAAAGATTTTCGTGAGTTACAAGCAATTCGCAAAATGATTCAAGGTCAACAAAAAAGCGCAGACCCAGATACACGCAGATTGGCTTCCATTCTCAAAGACGATTTTGACAATTATTTGTTAAACGCCCCCCAAGATCACATTACTACTGGCAACCCAGAAGGTATGCAACATTGGGCTGAGGCTCGCAACTCATACAGTCGTTTGAAAAAATCTGAGATTTTTGACGATATGTTGCAAAACGCTGAGTTGGATAAAAGCAAATTTACGCAATCTGGCGCAGAAAATTCAATGGCGCAACAATTGCGTCAATTGGCTAAAAATGAAAAAAAAATGCGTACTTTCACGCCTGAAGAACAAGACGCAATTAAAGACGCTGCTAAAGGCGGAACAGTTCAAAATATGCTGAAGTTCTATGGCAGATTTGCGCCAACAGGCCCTGTTAGTAGTATTTTTAGCGGTGGTGCAACTGTTTACGAGCCTTTGATTGGTGTGCCATTTACAGCGGGTGCTGTTGGTTCTCGTGCTGCGGCAACGGCTATGCGTCAAAATTCAGTTGAGAATCTTGGCGCTCAAATGCGTTTAGGTGCTAAACCAAAACTTTCACCTATCTATGACCCCACACAATCGTTGATAGCTGCGCCTCCTGCTAGTGGTTATTCATATTTAAATGATTTGGTAAGGAACAAAAATGAGCGTTAATCTTGCACCCATCGGTAACGGTTTCCAATTCTTCACTAGCACAGGCTTGCCTTTAGCTGGTGGTCAAATCTACACCTATCAAGCAGGTTCAAGCACACCGCTTGCTACTTACTCTGATAACGGTGGTGTGTATTCCAACACCAATCCTATCGTCTTGGGTTCGGATGGTCGCCCACAGACTGAGATTTGGTTGACCTACGGTTACAACTACAAGTTTGTGTTGCAAGATGCTGTTGGCAACACTATCCAAACTTACGATAACTTGTATGGAATTATTGGTGTTCAATCATCTACTGGCGCAACAATTCCTAGCGGATTGATTTCTTTGTGGTCTGGTTCAATTGGGTCTATTCCCTCGGGCTGGTTAATTTGTGATGGTACTAATGGAACGCCAAACTTAAAAGATTCATTTATTGTTGGCGCTGGTAACTTGTACTCTGTTGGTGGAACTGGTGGTTCTAAAGACGCTATTGTTGTTTCACATACACACACGGCAAGTTCTGTTGTTACAGACCCTGGACACTTTCATAGTGGTGGCGTTACAGGTTCAGTAATTAATGTTAACGCTGGAGGTGGATACAGCGTCATTAACCAAAATTCAACAACAAACTCAACAGGAACTGCCACTACTGGTATTTCTGTTGCGACTACCAACGCATCAACTGGTGTCAGCGGAACAAATGCAAACCTGCCTCCTTACTATGCTCTCGCATACATCATGAAATCATAAGGTGTTGAGATGGAAGAGCAGACCATTACTCACAAAGAAATCTATGACCGCCTTGTTTTGGTGGAAACAAAGATTGATTCGATTGATACAAACACCAAAGGTTTGGTCGATGCTTTCCAATCGTTGCAAGGCGCTTTTAAGGTCTTAGGCTGGATTGCTTCTGCTGCCAAGCCTATTCTTTGGATAACTGGCGCGTTTGGTGCGGCAACTGTGTTCTGGTCGCAACTTGGCAAAAAGTGAGTAGCCCATTGACCCGATCACCCTTCTTCTTGGCGCAGTCACTTTGGTCAAACAGATCAAAGCGGGTTGCGATCAACTCCATGAAGGACGCATGGCGATTGAGGAGTTCAAGAAGGGGACTGAGCGAGCAATTGGTGACGTTAAAGCCATTGCAAAAGAAGTTTCAGGGATTTGGGTTTGGCTCAAAGGTTTATTTGGCGCTAAAAAAGCTGTTGTCGCCGTTGCAGAGCCTGTTAAAAAAGTTAAACGTCACCAAGACCCTGAAGAACTCCAAGCACAGCTTATCGTGGATGTTGGTCAAAAAATGGGAGACTTCTTTGATTTGCATCAGAAGCTCACAAATTATTACAAAGACCTTGAGGAAACATCAAACACGGTCTACGACCCAAACGCAAACCTCGCCAAGAACGCAATGGATAGGGCGCTCGTAGAACTTCAACTGGAGAACTTGAGCATAGAGATACGAGAGGCAATGGTGTATGCGCCCCCTGAGTTAAAGGACATATACACGAGGTTTCTTAAGATGCACAGTCGGATTGTTGAAGAACAGGAATTCGCAAGGCGTGAGCAAATCAGGAAAAGGAATGAGGCAAGATGGCTACGCGAGGAAATCAGCAAGCGCCGACAAATGCGGGTCGCCTTGGCGGTAACGCTCGGGCTTCTGGCGGCGTGGGTGTGGGGCTTGATGATTACTCTGCGGCTGACGACTCAGGATTTCATGCAATACTAATCTTGTTGGTGTTGTTGTTTGCTTTGTTAGTGCCTGCGGCTGGATATGTTTGGTATCGGGCGTATGTGGCTGAAATGGCAATGGAGCATACTTTGCGAAAACTGCAACAGGCTCAGAAAGAAATGCAAGAGCAAAAGGAAAAGCAATGAGGCTTTGTATACTTATTTTTTTCAGTTGGATACTTATTGGCTGTGAAGATCGTTATCGATATATCTGCCAAGACCCCAACCATTTTGGTGATGCACAATGTCAAAAACCTATTTGTGAGTTCACCCAAACCTGCCCTGAGTATCTTGTAGCCCCTATCTTGGAGAAAAAAATTGAAGGAAATCCTGTTACAACTCTTAGCGCCCAACAATGCCAGGCTAACTGCCGATGAGATAGACGTTCGCGTCAGAGCGTTTGTCGTCATTATGGTGACGTTGATATTTGCGTTTATTACGTTTGCTTTGTTGTATTCGGTGACGTTTGTGACTCAGCCGATTAAGCAAATGGCCCCGATTGACCAAGCCTACACAAAGATGTTGAACGACATTGTTTTATTGATTGTGGGCGGCATTGGTGGCATCTTGACCAAAGGTGTGAGCAATGAGGCCAAGGACATGATGAACGCTGCCAAATCAAATACAGCGGCTTATGTTGCGCCTCCTGTGCAGTCTATTCAAGTAGCCGAATGGTCTGCACCTTCAGCGCCTTCAACGCCTGCCAATCATCTTGAGCCAGACCATGAGCGTGAAGCTATGGCTGCGGCTCGTCAATCGGTTAAGGAATGACGATGTTTAACCCTTGGGTTATCTTGAGCGTTTTAATGGCCTTGGCAGGTGTTTATGGTTATGGACACCATCAAGGCTACAAAGAGAAAGAGGCAGAAGATGCTATCGTCATTGGTAAAAAAAATCAGGAAATGTCTGACGCAAAGGAGCAAGCAGATGCCCAACTCGCACAAACAAAAAAATCTTTGGCAGCTAAAAACTCTCAGCTTGTTAATGCTATCCATACTGGTGAGCAGCGGTTGTTCGTCAACGTCACCCCCCAAGCTGGATGTGCCGCCTCTAGCGATACAGAAACGAGAGCCGAACTTGACAGATCGGTTAGTGAAGCTCTTGTCACCATCACAGGGGACGGAGACCAAGCCATTGTCGAACTTAACGCCTGCATCGACCAATACGCAAAAATGAGGGAGATCATTCATGGTAAGCGCTGAACAACTCCAACAACTTGGTATTGGTATCGAATGGACACCTGCTCTTAACGATACGTTTGCAAAGTTCAACATTGCAACACCTCGCCAGCAAGCAGCGTTTATCGGTCAAGCAAGCCATGAGTGCAACAACTTCAAAACGCTTGAGGAAGGCTTGAATTACAAAGCCGAAACCTTGGTTAAACTGTGGCCTAGCCGATTCCCTACTTTGGAAATTGCTAATGCCTACTCGCACCAGCCGCAACGCATCGCCAACAAGGTTTACGCCTCACGCATGGGCAATCGTGACGAAGCGTCTGGTGATGGGTTCAAGTTCAGAGGCAGGGGTTGTATCCAACTCACGGGGCATGACTCGTATTGGCACTTTGGTCAGGCCGTCAATGCCGATCTTGTGGCCTCGCCCGATTTGGTGTCCACACCTAAATACGCTGCGTTAAGTGCTGGTTGGTTTTGGTCAACACATAACCTCAATGCTTTGGCAGATGCCATGAACTACGAAGCTGTAACTCGCAAGATCAATGGCGGCATCTTTGGCCTTGCTGAACGAATTGCATTGACTCAAAAGGCTTATCAGGTTTTAGTCTGACAAGGCTTCAATCATCACCCAACTGGCAATTAGCAAAGCGGTAAAGAATCCTGCTCCAAAAAACAGGATTGTGCAAAGCATGAGGATGTTATAAATATCGTCATCCATTGTTTTTCTCCTTGAGTTTGTCGGCAACTGTCCATATTGCGCCTAAAGTTAGCGAACGGTTTTCACGCAAAAGTGTTTCCAATTCTTCTCCAGTCAGGTCTACCCATGTACGGGGTTGTGGGTGGGCGTAGCGATCAAACGCTTTTGCCAAAATAAAAATCACAGGGAACAAACACAACAATCCAAGATCAATCAATGTCATTTTGATTCTCCAAACTTTCATTAATCAACTGTTGCTTAACCAGCTCCAAGCACCCAATTACGGTGGCCATGTATAGCGATTCGTCATACTTGTGAACCAGCTCTAGCATTTCATCGACCAGACCGCCAGCCACCTTGCCTTGGTTTAGATTCATGTCTTACTCCATAATAATTCTTCGGCTTTTTTTCTAGCAATAACAGCATCATCAAATGATTTGAAAGAACCAAGATGAATTAATTTTTTATTTGCTTTTATTCTTGCGTTCCATGTTTTGCATTGTTTGTTAAAAACAACGCCTGAGACACCAGATTGGTTATTGATTTGCAACGACCTGTTTTGTTGATTTGTGGATTTAGTTGCCAATCTTAAATTTGACAATCTATTGTCTGAACGTACACGGTTTATATGGTCTAAATCCATTAATGGAAATTCTCCATACACATACAACCAAGCAAGCCTATGAAGCAAATAATATTTGCCATCAATTCTTACTTGCATGTAACCATTTGATTTTGGATAACCAGCAACATCGCCATTTCGTTTCCATGTAAAGACACCTGTTTCCGCGTTGTAATCAACTTTTTCAAACAGCAATTTTTTAGTCATTTTTTGATTCATTTGTCAACTCCTATGCCGTGGGCGGCTTCGATTGCTCTGGCAAGCCAATTGACAGACTTGTTACCTTTGACCATTGTTCTAGCAAGGTCGTCAATCTGCTCATCCGTCAGCGGCTTGCGGGGTTGTGGGTGGGTGTAAAGGGGTCTGCAAGATTCATTTATCTTTACACAAAGCATGTTGCCTTTACTATCTATCCATCCAACAGGCTCTTGCTTCTCTGCTTTGGGTTGTGGGTGGGTGTAGAGAGGGATTCCAAAAATCATTGCTTTTCGTATTTCCTCAAGAGTAACTGGCTCACCCTGCTGTTGCTTTGGATTTGGTGGAGGCTCAATAGGAAACCCCCAACCATTAAAACCAAGCACCTCATCATCAGGCTCACCCTGCTCTTGCTTCTCTGCCTCTGCAATGGCTTTGCGTAGGGATGTGATGGCTTGATTGATGAAGTGGTCTGGTTGGCTCATTACTTGTTGATGTGAATATTGGTCAAAACAAGTTGCGACACTACGTTCCAACGCCTTAAGCGTTTGTTTCATTGCTTCAATCATCACTATCCTCCCAAGGGTGGCTCGTTGCATCAGCGTACAACGCCAAGCAACCGCCTACGATAAAAATAGCAACAATGCCGCCAACAACAATGTCAATCCAGTCCATCATTTGCCTCCACGTTCTTTGCTAAGATACAAAAAATTGTGCTTGTAGGTGCGGCGCAGTCGGATCAATGCTTTGGTGGCTTGCGCCAACTCTTCGTTTGAAAACCTTGCCCAAATCGTAGGTTTGCCGTCCTTGTGTTTTTCTTTAAGGTAAATCATTTTTTGTGCTCAAGTTTGAAAAGCAACATGATTGCAAAGACACACGCCCATACGGTCAACGTAACTTTTAAACCAGTTGTCCAGTTAGCCAAATCCCAACTTGCTGAGATGCCAGCGCCTATCACGTACCAAAACGCATAGCTTATGATGAATGGTGTCATGCAATACCCAATGGTTGAAAAGTAGCGTTTCATTCTTGTCCCCTTACTCGGATTGATTCATCAACTTCATACGATTGACCCCGCTAAGTCACAAAGTCTGTCGTAATCTCTGTAATGCAAGTTATCCAAAATGTGGTTGCATTGTGTTTTGTAATATCCCCATTCCATTAATGCTTGCCATGAATTAAATTCATCGTCTTGTTCCAAAAATTCATAAGATTCAAACAAATTACTTGATGCAATATGTCTGTAAATACAGTAATCTTTGTATTTTTGTAAAAGTTCTTTGTCTGTCATTCTTGTCCCCTTGCTCGACGTGCAATCAATGCGCTGTCACGCAATTCTTTGCCAAATGCTAAACGCAACAAGTCAAACCATGTAAATTCAACGATGTCACTCTTGAATGGTTGTGGTGTAAATTTCATTCTTGCCCCCTTGCTCGGATTGCGTTGGCGCAAATTAGTTCAACTCGTAGTGTGTAGTAGTCGCTTATGCTGTCCATGCCATCACATATCTTTGCACACGCCTCACGCTCTTTAGCTGTTGCACGTTCCTCCACCAATTTGGCAAAGGCTTCAATCTTGCTGTAAGGCATACCAATAATTTCTAAGTCGCCTGAGTTCTTCCACATCTCAATGATTTCATCTTGTGTCATAGCGGTGCATCTTCGTAGTTGTCAGGATTGAACTTCGGTGGTTTGTTGTTGTCTTTGTTGTTTGGGAATTGCGGGAAAGGCCACATATCACACCTGCACATTCTTGACTGCCCAAGTGCAGGCGTACACAATTTCGTTGGCATACGGGTCGTTGCCTTCTTTGGCTTCGCATGCCGCAACGCACGCATCTTTCATAGCCTCAGCCCCAAGCTCATAGGCGTTGGTCATAGCCATCACAGTATTGGGGTCGCATCCAGTGATACGCAACGTATTGATCAATTCTTGTTTAGTCATACCCAACCTCTCAAAATATTCATTGCTTTCATTTCTTTGCCCAACAACATGCCAAACAAAAAGTTGCTATCTTCCAAATATTCAACCCAAGCAAACAAATTGTCATAGCCGAGCAGTTCGTCGCCTTCTGCAAAAGCTTTTTTAGCGTCTATCAAAGCCGCTGTAGCCAACCACCGCACATAGTAATAGTCAGCCAATAACATCAAAAGCGCGTCATCAGTCATTTGTCGCCCCCTTTGTGCAGGTCAAGCATCCAATACAACGCGCCTACGAAAGCGCCAATGCCCAGCGCCATTACAGCCACAAGCGCAAAAATGTTTATCAAGTCGTCCATGTTGAGCCCTTTGTAAAAAGTTATTTGATTTGGTGGTAGTCTTCTGCCCAACGCACCACTTGCTCCAAACTTTCCCAGCGGTCTCCGTGGTGCTTTTTGATGTGGTCGATCGGCATAGGAGCGTTGAGCTTTTGCATCATGCGGTCAGCTTTGCTCTCGCCAATGTGTACGGCAATTGCCTTGAGTTCGGCAGGCGTCAGATTCTCAAACACCCATTCATCGGTCTTTGGATCCCACCGCGCTTGTGCTGGATTCATTGCAATGTCCTTTACTGAAGTTGATTGAGCCTGAATCATATAGCACAATGATTCAGGCTGTCAAGAAGTTTTTGACAGATATTTTTATGCAGCTTTTTTCTGCATATTGACCACGACGTTTTTGGCCTCGATGGGCGTTTCAATCATGCGGCGCAGCTCGGATTTGCTATGGGTTTCGGCAATCTCTGGGGCACAGAAGATGCGTTTTTTGTTGGGGAAATCGGTAGAAGCGATGCGCCCCATGTCCTTCCAACCAGCTTCTTTGAGCGCGTGCAGCAGCGCGGCTTGAGGGATCTTTGTGCCGCTGGGCGCCACGCCCGTGAGCCGATCGCATACGCTGTGGAATGGGCTGCCGATCATGCCGCGCTGGAACTCGCCCAAACGGTTGCGCAACATCTCCACAATGAACGACTCGGCCATGCTCATGCCGTGCTCCACCAAGTTCATCTTGAACTCGGTCATCATCGGTGTTTCGGATGGGTTGAACTTGGACACATCGCGGTTTTTGAGCCACAAGGCCACAGCCTGAAAGCCCCCAGCGTGGTACCAATCCCACATTGCCTTGGCGCGGTCTGCGGCCATGCGCGGGGCTTGCGACCAAACGCAGAACCAGCGACGATCTTGTGAAGGCAAGGAAATTGGCACAGGGTCATTGGAAAATGCCAACACAAACGTGCGGTTGACCATCATGTAAGGGTGCAGCCCCTTGCGGTTGATGGGTAGCATGTCGGGCGGCGCCGCAATGATGGGCTTGAGCTTATTGGCCAATGCCCTGCGGGTGGCCGCGTCGGGTTCTTTCAATTCGTTGATCAAAAGGATTTCAGATTCAAGCTGATAGCCCCACTGCGAATTCACGCTGTCGCTGTCCATGATCCCACGGTTGCGCAGGTTGGCGCCGCAGACCGACCAAATAAACGGTGCCCACATCGTATCTTTGCCCGAACCCTCATCGCCGCCGTGCAAAATAGCGTGGTTGATCTTGATGTGTGGGTTTTGCAGCTTAAACGCCATGACGTTGAAGATGTGCTCAAGCTCCGTGTCGTTAGGGATAAGCTCACGGCAATGCGCCAGCCAAGGCTCGATGTCCGAAGGCGTCACGCCTGACAAATCTGGCCGCGCGTCGCGCCAGCGGTTGCCGTAGAGCTGGCCGTCGCGTTTGAGCAGCACGCCGTCGCCGGGGGCGTAAGTGATGCCCACCAGCGCCTGCGCGTTGCGGCGGTCGCGGTTCTCATCAAAACACACCGACGCCTCGATGCGCCTGCCCGTGTGGATAGACTTGCAGCTTATATGGCGGTACAGGGCGTTGAAGGTGCTGCGAGAAATTTCGCGGCGCTCCACTTGGTCGAAGTACGCATCATCATCTTGGATATAGGCGAAGCGCCCATACCAATCATCTTTTTGCATCCGGCCAAGTTCTTTTTGCTCTATCTCAGCGATCGCTTCATCGGCAGTCGCCTGAAACATGTCCGAGGGCTGGATCTTCGCCAGCGCCTCGCCCATTTTCTCGCTCAACAACTCTGAGCGTATGCCGGGCTCATGCTTAGGTGCACCCAATGTCGTCAGCCATTCAAGATATGCCCGTGAATTCAGCCCTTCGCAGGAGCTGTGGTAACAGCAAAACGACCGATGGATCGGGTTGTACCGCGCCATTGGATTGCCGTCACTGTGCTTGTCGGCTTGTGGGCAGAGCACGCCAGCCCAGCCGGACATATTGGGGCGCTCAAACAACATGGCGTTGTCGGCCACGAAATTGAGGATTTCATCGTCGCCGTCGTCTTCAAGCTTGACACCGCGCATGGTGGCGCTGTCTGCGTCGCCGGGCACCACGCCCAAAGCGTTGCAGATTTGGTCAAGCGTGAACTCGCGCTCGGGGTGGAACTCCACCAACTTGGATTCAAAGAAATCTTTGCCCGCTTTCAGGTTGACCGAGCCGGGGATGCGGAAGTTGCGCACGGCGTTGATCGCGCCCTTGTCGGTGAACCCAGCTTCGGCGACGGCTTTGATGGCTGCGGCAAATTCGCCTTTAGTGGGCTGCTCGGAAAATGTGTAGCCCCATTGATAGTTGCCGGGCGAAGTCTCCATGATCCAAGTCGGCTCAATGGGCGGCGTCTTGGATTTGGTGCCCACGTCGTCAAGCACCATGACCAACACATATTCGCAGTTGGCGGCGCTGGCCGAGGGCTTGTTGCCCGCAAAGCGATCCAAAATAAAACAGCCCGTGTTGGCGTAAAACGCCGAACCGGGCTTGACGATGTGATCTGGCGGGAAGGCTGGCCAAACGTATTTTGGCGTGCCGTCGTTGTGCAGTACAGGCTCTCCGTCCTTGCGTACTGGTTTTTGTTGAACGAGCAAAACCGTCTCGCCCTCTGGGGCAAGACCCGCGATATAATCGATGAACTCCAAGTCATTTCTCCTTTGTTTGCGCCCGTCTACCAACGGGCGTTTTCTTTACTTGCCGTAACGCTCCATCACCTTAATATCGGCGTTCAATGGCAAGCCCTGTGCCCATTCGGGCGGCGTACACATCACTCGTTTCATTTCGGCGACAACAGCATCAGGTTGATTGGTTTCGACAACGATTTCATCGTGCACGTGCAGCACGACGTCATCGATGTTGCGAAGAGAATGCCGCAGGATGTCATTCGCTGCGGCTTGTGTGATATTTTCACATGCAAGCCCTTTCCACAATCTTGCACGTGGCCATTCTTTTGCTTCAGCGGCAGGCTTCCAAGCAGCTTTTGCATAGGTAACGGCATCATCTTCCAAACGTGCGAAGGGATAACATAGTACTCGACCAGAAGGCAATGCGTACCATAGGTGAACCCCATCAAACATATAGGTTACTCGCCCTGCTGAGAACTCAGCATTTGGATTACGCATGGCTCTGGTGTAAGCTTCTTCCAGCTGTTGCCAGAATCTCACCGCCCAAGGATTCGCGCGGCGCCACGCATCAACAGTGCGACGAGAATCAGACTCAGGAAGAATGATTCCGTAATTACGACCCATAGCGGTAAAAGCGCCAACACCACCGCCATACCCGCAACTAAGAATAGCAACCTTACCAATTTGACGGCGTTCAGAACCACCAGTTTGCTCAATTTCATCTTCGATCTCACTTTCAGGGCAATGGAAAATACCTGCGGCCTCGCGGATATAAATGTCCCGACCTGAGCGAAACACATTCAGCACTTCTTCAGCGCGGTCATGGTTGGAGCACCAAGGATTCATGCGCGCTTCAATGGCAGACCAATCGGCCACGACAAACACTTTGCCCTTGGCCGGAACCATCGCCGGACGCAACATGCCTTTGAGCACATCGGTCACACGGTTGCCAAACTGCGGCACGATTTTGCCCTTGGCCACCATGACGTCACGCACGCGCTGAGGCTCTTTGGCGCATTTGCGCGTGAAGTTGTGCACCTGTAAGCCCATGCTCGAAGCCCTACCCGTGGCGCTGCCGCCATTGAACATGAACGCTCCGCGCACGCGCTGATCCTCAAAGTCAGCCAACGATGCCATGCGTCGGAACTTGGCCACAGACGACGCCCACAGATCGTCGGCGCATTGAATCACGTCAGCCACGTGAGGTGGAATCTCATCGGGATTTTCATCCGCAAACACAAGTAAGTTAGCGCGTACTGACTTATCAATGGAGTATTTGCGTTCGCCGTCTTTGTAGCTCTCCATCATTTTCTTGGCTTCATCGCCCACGCGCTCCAACACCCATTGACGCATTCTGGGGCTTCGCACGCTGGTGATCTCGCCTTCGGTAATGTCTTGCACCAGCGTTTCGATGTCTTCGAGCTCGATGGTGGCGTAATACATGGCGGCTTGCGCCAAGTCCACATCCACGCGCACGCCACGGTCGTTGATGCGCTCGTTGATGTGGTAGTCCAACAGCTCCAAGTCTGTAAGCTGGCGCTGCATTTGACTGTTCTCGCGCATGGCACGAACGTCTTGTTCACAATAATCAACCATCTCTTGCATGAGCTTGGGGTCTTCGTTGAACTCGCCATCTTGATTGGGGATGGACAGCAACCGGATCAATTGCGAACCGCGAAAGTCTTTGCGCATCCCAGCGCCAATAAATCGCCCTACGTCATCCAGTGAGCCGGGGGCGCAGTTGGCGCGCGCTTGAGCAGCTGTGCAATAGAACTGCTCCAGCTTGAAATTGATTTGTAAAACATACCAGAAGATCAGTCGCTCGAACGCAGCGTTGTGCGCGCGGATCTGACCTTTGAATTCTTTGACCTCTTTTGGAAAAGGTTGGCCGGGCACCCATGTGACGACATCTTCGTCGTCAAAGGCGTAGGACATGCAAAGCACCTCAGTGCTAAGGTCTTGGGCATAGTTGTATGCGCCGTGGATGAGTAGATTGCAACGACTTCGTGTTTCAAAGTCAAGCCATAAAACAGACATGAGTGTGAGCCCTCGGAAAATAAGGTACGGCTATTCAGGAGAGTGGCAGGTGCTAACGCTTATACAAGCCGAATTCCTGAATAGCTTTCCCCGATCAATTAAACAGCAGCACGACGGCGGCGTGTTGGCGCAGTCTCAGCAGGTGCTTCAGCTTCAGTTGCAGGTTCAGGCGCATCACCACCTTCGGCCTCAGCAGCTGGCGCAGCTTCTTCGGTCATACCCATCCAGCCCACGATTTCAAACACGGGTGTGTAGATACGGCCATAAGACTTGTGACTGTAGTGATCCTTTTTCAAAGACACAATGGCCACAGGCTTGCTTGGGTCTTTTTCGATCTGATCAGCAATGGCTGCGCCCAAAGTTTGAACAGCGCGTTTGCCGCCCACAGAAGTGGTGGTGTAGCGTGCTTCCATACCAGCGTCTTCGCCGTTGGTGCATTTCATCGACAAACCGACTTGTGATTCCCAACCCTTTTTAGCGCCTTTAGGTGCTTCATCCAGATCAGGCAATGGCTCATTGATGGCAACCATCTTCTCGCCCAAAACGTCGCCGTCACCCCAAGCAATAAAGCCGTGGATGAAGCTGAATGGGTTGATAGCCCATTGTGAATCAGATTCGATTTCGGTTTGATCAGCGCCAAAAACCCAGTGGCCTGTCTTGTCCATTTTGATGATGACGTGACCTGCGTTTTCCACTTTCATGGTACGCAAAGCGTTGGCAACATTCGCAACAGCGGGAAGACCAGCAGATTTAAAAACTGAGAGTTGATTTGACATTTTTTTTCCTTAGTTAAGTTTAGAGAGGGCAGCAGTCATTTGCTGTCCGATTTTCAATACGGCGGGGCGGGGATCGCTCTCCGACGCCATCGTAGTGCCTGATGAAATCGCCATGACGAGATCGTCTGGCAACTCCAACTTGCGCTTTTTAAGCACCTTCTCAACTTGAGCAGGGCTTAGTAATTCTGGTTTGCTGAAGATGTCGTCAAAGTTTAACTCCATCTTGAACAAGGCTTGCATGGTTTCATCTTTGTTCAACTTCCATTGGCGCGTAGCGCGTTTGGAAACGAGCTTGAATCCGGGCACAGGTGCACCTGAGTCAAGGATCTGATGCGCCAGCGCGCGCACGTCCTTGATCCAATCTTCTAGCGCGTCTGCCACAACAAGGTACTCAGATAACTTGGTCTTGTCGATTGCTTGAATGGCAATCTTTTGCACGCGCTCGACTTCGCCTGTCTTCAAAGGGCAAGTGGGTTTGGCCGCGCACCAACGGCAGTGCGATCCATCTTTTATGGGCGCATCAGGCGTTTGCGCCAGCTTCACAGCGCGCGCCAATTCGACCTCAAATTGTTTGATGCGCTCTACACTTGTTGTCCAGCGCTTAACTTCTGGCGGTTGAACGATGATGATCTCTACCTCATCGATGTCTTCAAACGCCCATTGCACAGCTGGCGTGCGCATGGCAGCGCCTGCGTAGAACAAACCTTGGTCGTTTTCTTCAGCCTCAACGACAACGCCGTCGCCAAATTTCCAATCGAGAATGACAGCCTTGCGACCCAGTTTGCCGATAACGTCAGCTGAACCAAACGCGCCGGGAATGAAGTCGCCGAAGTTCACGTAGTTCTCAACGACCAAATCCATCTGGCAATCTGGATCGATCTCGTCCAAGGCTTTGAGCGCAGGCACAAGTTTTTCTTCAAAAAGCTCTTCTGTCAGCTCAATGCCTTCGTGCTTGCGCCCAATGACTGAACGTGGTTCTAAGTCCTTGCCCAAAATGTCAGCGATGGCATCATGCAGCAGGGTGCCACGATCTGCATGTTCGCTTGAGGGCTTGGGCGGCATCTTGGCGCACAACGCCACAGAGCCGGGACAGTTGATGACTCGTTTAGCGGTTGAACCGCCGACGATGGATGAGTGAAGTGAGGCCATTAGTTTTTCCCTGTTAATTCAGCATAAAGACGGTTGCAATCTTTTTCGGTGTTCATCACCATGCTCATGCAGTCTTCCATAAACAATTGTTTGTGTTCATCGACAGGCGGTTTTTCTTCGATGATGATTTCTTCGCGCGGTTGTTCTTTCGGTGCAGGCGTTGCCGATGTGACATAAACCACAAACAAAAAGAAACAAACAATGCTGGCGCAGACGTTTTTGATGAAGTCAAGCATGTTGCACCTCAATATCTGTAGGTTTCGCATTGAACGTCGATAGGCGTTTGGATACGCCCAAAATCGCTGGGCTGAAACACATACCGCACAACAGGCTTGAGTTTGGCATCGGTGCATTGCTTGGATGCCTCGATGACTTGATCGCGGGACATACCTTCGATCTTTTTGACGCTGGATAACGGCACGGGCGCGTTGGCCAACATTGCGCATCCAGACAGCCCTGAGAGCAGGGCAATGAGAAGAGCTGATTTCATTTGAGAGTCCTTTACTTGAATGTTTGAACCCTCACTATAGCACAAAAATTTATTTGTGCTAAACTTTCTGACATGATTGAAAAAGAAGTCGAAAATTATTTTGTTTGGAAAGTCGCCATGTTAGGCGGTAAGTCCTACAAATTTAAATCACCCAACCAGCGCGGCGTGTCTGATCAGGTTGCCTGCATGGTAAACGGCCATACGTGGTTTGTCGAACTTAAACGACCCAAAGGCGGCAAGCTGTCTGAATTACAAAAGCTGTTTGCAAGAAACATGCTGGGGTTGAATCAGAAGTATGCGCTGTTGAATACCAAGGAACAAATTGATGAGTGGGCAAAACAGTTTGAAATTGCGTGACTACCAAGAGGTAGCCGCCGACTTCATCTTCGAGCACGACAGAGCAATGGTGCTGGCGCCTGTTGGCGCGGGCAAGACTGCTATCACGCTTACGGCCATGCAAGACATGATCAACAGCGGCCACGTCAACGGTTGGTTGGTCTTAGCCCCAAAGCGTGTGTGTACGGATGTATGGCCTGTGGAGTTGCCCAAGTGGGCACCCAAACTGTCTATGGCTTTAGCCGTAGGCACGCCCAAACAACGTCAAGCTGCGGTGGCGTCTGACGCCCATGTGGTCGTGATCAATTACGACAATTTGCAATGGTTGGCCGAACAAGACTTATCTAGTTTTGACGGCATTGTGTTTGACGAGCTCACACGATTGAAAAATGCGTCAGGCAAACGCTTTAAGGCGTTGCACAAAGTCATCGATCACTTCAAGATTCGCTGGGGTCTGACAGGCTCGTTTACCAGCAATGGCCTTGAAGATGTGTTCGGTCAATGCAAAATCGTTGACACCAAGCTCTTAGGCCGAAGCAAGGGCGCGTTTCTTCAGCAATTCTTCGTGTGTATCAACCGCGACTACGGCGATTGGGCGCCCCGTCCCGGCGCGCTGGAAGGCGTCATGGCTAAGATCAAGCCTGCCACCTATGTGCTCGATGCTGGCGACTACAAAGACAAACTGCCACCCTGTCATACGGTGGAGATGCGCTGCGACATGGAGCGCCAACACTACGAGAAAATGAAAGCTGATTTCGTTGTGGAATTTCCCGACGCGCGCGCCGTGGCTGCAAACGCTGCGGTGGTGACAGGCAAATTGCAACAGATGGCCAGTGGATTCGTTTATGAGACAACCAAAAAACCAAACCCAGAAAAGCCCGGTAAGTTCATCGTCACTCAAAAACCTGTTTGGTTTAGTTCGCACAGGTTTGATCTTCTTGAAGACCTTTTGGAAGAGAACCAAAGAGCCAACACAATTGTCGTCTATAACTATCAAGAAGAATTGGCCGAGCTTTTACGGCGCTATTCCCATGCCGTCACCATCGACGACAACGACGCAATTGGACGTTGGAACGCTGGGCGAGTTGAGCTACTACTTATACATCCTAAGTCAGCAGGACACGGACTCAATCTACAGCATGGGGGGTGCCGAATGGTATTTTTGTCCTTGCCTTGGTCGTTGGAGCTGTACGAACAAACTGTGGGAAGACTACATCGCAGCGGTCAACGGTTCGCGGTGTGGGTCTACATTCTGCTCACTAACAAGACAGTAGATGAAAAGATTTGGGCGGCGCTCCACGATAAACGCGCCATTAGTGACATTGCAATGGAGGAACTTAGATGACACGACTCAAAGCCTATGAGATAAAACTTAAGGCACTCAAAGCTGAATTGCGCATCCGCGCAAGGACGCTCAACTCAGCGCAGCGCAGCCACAACAGCACTGTAAAAAAATTAACCGCACTGGAGGAAAAAATTGGAAAACTTAAATTGGCGCGAACTTAACAGCGTGCTGACGTCAAAGACGGAAGATGAGGTGTTGGAGATGCTCAACGCCGAACGAGTGGGCGCTAAACGCCTATCTGTCTTGGAACGTTTGCACCAACGCTATAACACCCTGCGCGTAGCACGTGAACGCATTGAACTTTTAAAAGAAGCGAGGAACAAATGAGCAAGATTGCACAAACCCTAGCCCAACGCCAAAAGACCCACGGCAATTTCGCTACCCATGCTGAAATAAGTCAAAAGCTAAAAGCCGTCATGTACGAGTCTGAGGGCTGGCAAGACTTACCGTATGAGCACTGCGAGGCACTTGAGATGATTGCGCACAAGATAGCTCGTATCTTGAATGGCGACCCATGTTTCATTGATAGCTGGCGAGACGTTTGCGGCTATTCTCAATTAGTTGTCAATAAATTGACAAATTTTGAAGGTGCTACAGATGTCAAAGTCACTCGTCAGATTGTAAAGAATGGTGAGTTGGTTGACGCAAAGTAGCTTTATGATATTATAGGTTATGACCAATAGATCAAAATGGAAAAATCCTTCGGGCACCAAGACTTATTTTGCTTGGCGCAACATGTGCAGACGTTGTCAAGATAAAAAAGACATTGCGTGGGTTAACTATGGCGGAAGAGGAATAACTGTATGCGCCAGATGGTTGAAAAGTTACGACAATTTTTTTGCTGATATGGGTGAAGTCCCTGACGGCAAATCTTTGGATAGGTTAGACACAAATAAAGGTTATAGCCCTAACAATTGTCGATGGGCTACAAAAGAAGAGCAATTGAATAATCAGCGACGTAACGTGAGACTGACTCACAACGGTATGACGTTGACTGTTTCTCAATGGGCTAAGAAGCTTACATTGCGCACTGATACTTTATTTAAGCGTTTACAACGTATGCCGATAGAAAAGGCTTTGGTAAGTGGAAAATTGAGAACTTGGGTTCACGGCACAAGAGCCGGATACGAGTCACATAAGTGCAGATGCACTCTTTGTACAGAAAGCAATAATGCAAGACACAGGGCTCAACGAGCTGCCCGTAAAAGAAAGGAAAAATAATGGCTTTACCATCATCCCCAGCTAACGAGCACATTTGGACGCCTTCGGGCACTGATATTCAAGAGAGATGGCGCGCGCTAGGTTGGGTGCCACCTTCTGAGATCAAACAGTACCAAGACAAGTGGAGCTACTATCAGAACTTGCCTTTGCGCAAGCTCGATGATGAAGCCAAAAAGCAGTACGAACTTGTGCTCAAAAAGGCAAAGGTGGCGCGCATCAAGTAGGGCGCCCAGTGATACGTCGAATGCGTTGCGTTAGCTCATAGTCTTCGCGGCAATCGATGTTACAAAATAGGCCGTTGTTCTCGACTTGCGCATTGCAACAGAGACAACGGCCTAAATGTCTGGACTGTCCGGCATTCTTACGGATATTGTCTATAGCTTGATTGCGAAATTGCTCTTCGGTTTCCGTAGCTTTGTCGAACATGTCAGTCATCGCGTTACCACGTATCAAGAATTAAACAGCACGGTTTCGGCGTGGCGGCGTTTCACCAATCCGGGCAACACATGGCCGCCGCCTTTGACCCAATCGCCAAAGTGCGTAGACGCGGTGGCAAAGTCACCTTCATTGACCAGCTTCAACAAAGTGCTGTGTTGCAAATTGCCAGCGCCGCAGTTGAATGCAAAGTCAACCAAAGCGTCAAATTGGTGCTGAGTCAGCTCGACTTTGACGAGACGTTTGACAGCTGCTTCAGCGCTGCGCACGTCATGGCGCAAAAATTCTTCGGCTTGCGCGTGATCAATGGTCATGCCGGGGTGCACATCCGCACCTGTATGTCCATAGCCGATAGTCCAAGGATCGCCGCCTGTACCGGGATCAGGATAGGCCGTCAGGCGACAGCCCTCAGAGTCCTCGGTAACGTCAAGACCAGCTTGGTCGTAATTCAAATTCTCATTCATTTAGCACTCCTTACTTGGTTGTAAAAATCAATCAATTCGTTGAGCTGTCGGATCGCTTTGTCCCCGTCTGCTGCGATGGTGACAAGAGATTGAGCAGCCGTTGGGTCAATGTCGCATCTTGCTTCGACCCCAGCTCTGGCGGCAGAGGCGGGATCGCTGGCGGGTTGTACGGCACGGAGCGAGAGGCGCAACTCGCCAGAAGCAACGTCAGACTTAAGTTTAATAATTTGTTGGTCAGCTTTTGCATTTGCATCTCTCAATTTGATTGCGTGATCGTTGGCCTCTTGCACGCGCTGTTGTTCGACTTGTCGGGTTTGCTCATTCAGTTGCGCAATCTGCGCCACGTCTTCCAAGCGTTGATAGTGGATACCTTCAAAGAAAGCAGCCACGCACAGCGCCAGCGCGCCAAGAATCATATAGGGATTAAACATTGTCGCCCTTTTCTTTTACACGAGATTCTGTTTTCTTGGCAATTATCTTGTCAATAATCGTTGGCAAGAAAATCATCAAAGGCGTCAGAATGGCAAACATCGCTTTGTCGTTCAGACTTTGGCCTTCCATTGGCTGCGACACATGGATCAGCCCATAAAGTATAGCGAAGATGCCCCCTACGAAAGCGATAGACAATGACGCTTCCAACAGCATCAGCGAGAGCGATTCAAAGAAATCACCCCATTGTTCAGGCGTCCAATTTTTCATGGTTTGTCCTTATTAATCTTTACTAGCTGCTCAGGGCAAGTTGCAGTGACTGAACAGATTGGCGGCTTGCATTCTTTTTTGTCCCAGTTGGTTGGGTCTTGGCATGGATACCTAAAATGATCTTCGCAACCTGATAACAATATCAGCAAAGCTATTGCGATGCTTTTTTGCATATTTCCAGCTCCTGTTTCAATTCTTTGATTTTGCGCAAGCCCAATTTACGTTCTTCCATTGTCCACCAATATGCGCCTGACGCAATCAGCATCACAAGCGCGACCGTCAGCGCGATAGCCGTTATCCGTAGATTTCGTATCGTCGCGTCATATCTTCCTGAATCAGCAGTTCTATCGCGCATACGGTGCCTACGATGGTTACAACTCCTAGGATGATAGCCAATACCAAGGAAATATTTTGACGAATTCGTGCCAAACGGTACTGTCTTTTGGCCTCAGCTTGCTGCTCGGCCAGTTCTTTGGCTCGTTTTGCCGCCTCACGCTCGTTGATCAGGCGTTGACGCTCATCCACAATTTCTCGCCACAGGTCTGGCATACCCAGCTCATAGCGCACCATGTGCTCTAGTTCGGCGTAGTAGCGCCGTATCTCTCGCAAGCGCATCACGTTATCGATAGCTTCCATCGTGACATTGCGCGGTTTGCCAGCGGCCATGTCCTTTTTGGCCTGCTCTTTTTGTTTTTCGTGCTCGTCTTCTAGATGCTGTTGGCCTTGGAAAAACGAAGAAAGCATCCCCCCAACTTCGTGGGTGATGCCAGACAGATCATGGCCTGTTTTCTTTAAATCTTGGTAGATGCCGATGGCACCTTGGATACCCGAATACGCGGCCTTACATGCTGCAAAGGCGGTTATCGGATCCACATCACTTTACATGCGACAAGAATGTAAAGACTATACCTGCCATCGAACAAATCATAAGCCCCGCAGAGGTGATCATAATTTGTTCGATGCGCTTTAGACGCGCGTTGATGACTTCATAGCGCAACGCACAAACTTCTTCGTGCGTACTTAATCGGGCATCAGTTTGGTCAATGGTCGCCATATATCAAGCCTGTGCTGGTTCGCTTGAAGATGGTGCGGCTTCGGTTTGTGTTTCAACTGGTGTTTCAGCTGGTGCAGCAGCTTTAACAGCATCTTCAATGGCTTGCATCTGAGCGCCGACGACTTGCTGGAACTGAATGGTCAACAGCGCTGTCTCGACCGATGGGCGGCTACCGATGTAGTCAAAAATTGCCTTGACCAAGCCAGCAGGCACAGTGACAGGTTGCGTAGTAAAAATTTGTTGAGGTTGCATCATTAAACTCCATTTTTACCAACAAAAGGGTGTTGGCTTCCCTTTGAAAGTGTATCACGCATTATCAGAAATTGCGCTTTCTACAGGCGCAATAGCATCCCGCAATTGTTGGGTTGTCGTACATGAAGCAATAGTCGTTCTTGCAGTAGACAACAAAGAAAGCCAATCAGTGTCTGAAAGTTTATTTTCTATGCCAGCGCCTGTATTTGTTGCTCTATGATTTACTTCTATTTTTGCAATAGAATTTAATTTTGATTGTTGTTGAGCAATAGCTTTTGTAATATTGACAGATATTGTTGAACCATTTAATTCCCATGAATTAAAAAAATCATTGTCTGAAATAGGCAAAATAGAATCATCAACAATTATTGAATGGTCAGGAGTGTCTTTTGTTTTTACATCATCAATATGAATTTCACCTGTAGGGACACAAACAGAAACACCGCCATCTTCATTTGTGAAAACAATTACTTGAGCCATTATTTTTCCTTATCTAAAAATTGCCACATTAACAGTGAGTTGGTTTTGCGCCGAACCAGTATCAGTTCCAAAACCTGTCAAACGCAAAGATGTCGTTGCTGGCGCTGTTTTTCTGCTTCCTTGAATACCAGCATATCCCGAGCCAGAACCGTCAACCCCGTTGTTCACGCCCGTAACATACGCATAGTTTGTATCAGCAAGCGTTATTGAAAAGTTTACCGTGTAATCACCTGTTCCATTGTAAGTAACTGAACTTACATTTAAAGAAGCCCTTGGTGAGTTTGTGCCGCTTATAGTTCCATTAAAGTTAACCCACAATTGACAAACGCCGCCACTCATAGGAGAACTATTTGTAATGGTCACACCACCAGTGGATGCACTAACAGAAATGCCAGTGCCAGCAGAAATTGAAGTTACAGGAGTTGCATAGGTTTGGTCGCCACGCAAATATGTAGAACTGGAAGCAGTGCCTGAACCAAGTCTTGCAGTTGGCACAGTTCCTGATGCAAGATTGGAAGCATTGGTGTAGTAGCTTGCGGATTGTCCATTCAACTGGGTAGCGTTAGTTGCTGTACCAACAGTTAAAGTACTTGGCGCAACATAAGTAGGCGCGCTTGCGCCAGCTGTTAGAACATAACCTGAAGTGCCAAGAGCAAGGAATGAAGTCGCTCCCGAACCTGTGTTGTATGCCAAAGAGCCAGCCGCACCACCCAAAATATTGGTTGTATTGGTTGAGTTTGTTACAGCTGTTGTTCCAATTGCTGTTGCAATTTGAGAGCCAGTAGCCGCAGAAAGCGCAGTTCCATTGCCGTATAAAACGCCAGTGATACTTGTGCTTAAAGTAATTGCGGGTGTAGTTGTTGCGGTTGCAACAGTTCCAGCAAAACCGTTTGCGGAAACAACAGAAACACTTGTCACAGTGCCCGAACTACCTGAACCGTTAGATGCGGCTGTGATTCGACCGTAAGCATCAACGGTAATGTTCGCTGCTGTATAAGAACCTGCGGTCACAGCCGTTGTTGACAAAGCCAATACTGGAGTTGTTCCACCAGTAGATGAAATTTGACCTGTCGTGCCGCTGACCGATTGGACAGGCGTATAAGTCAAAGCAGTAGTGACATCGCTAGAAGTAAGCGTTACAGCGCCTGTTCTAGTGTTGAAAGAAGTCACACCACCAGCGCCATTTGATGCGGCTGTGATTCGACCGTAAGCATCAACAGTAATGTTTGCTGTTGTATATGAGCCAGCTGTGACAGCTGTAGTGCCAAGAGCAATCGTGACAGCCGAAGAACCGTTGTAACTTGTTCCTGTCAAGCCAGTGCCAATTGTCAAGGCATTCAAGTTTGAGCCAAGAGAAACACCCGAAATGGTACTGTTAGCTAATTGACTATTACTAATAGTTCCTGATAATGCTGTTGTTGGTATGGTTGTCGATGCAGTCATTGCACCTGTTCCATTTCCATACACATACCCCGTCAATGATGTTGCGCCAGTTCCACCATAAGCCGCACCAATCGCATTGCCATTCCAAGTGCCATTAGTATATGAACCAGCCCAAGAAAGTGTATTGGTAGACCAACTTGCATTTGATGGCGCAACATTATGGTAATCCCAAGAGCCAGCCGCAATCGAATTGCTTATCAAAACAACTTGAATATATGCGCCCGATTGGGTAGTGCAAACTGTTGTTCCCGAATTGTTTTTAATAACAATCGTGCCTGACGATTGGTTATTGTTAAAAGTAAACAATGCACCATTTGGCAATGTTGTTGCATCAGGCAATTGAATTGTTTGACCGCCTGAACCTGTAATCAACCAATTTTGAACCGATGCAACTGTCAAAACAATTGCTGTCCCACTTGCGGCTTGTGAAGTAAAACCTTCAAAAACACAATTTGCATTGATGTTTGCATTGGCATCACGCAAAACAACTGAATTTGCACCGCTGGATGCCGTGACTCCAGTTCCACCATTGGCAACAGCCAAAACTCCTGTCACCCCAGTTGTCAAAGGCAATCCAGTAGCATTGGTCAAAGTACCCGAAGAAGGTGTACCCAATGCGCCGCCATTGACCACAAAAGCGCCAACACTGCCAGTATTTAAAGCAAGAGCAGTTGCAACGCCTGTTCCCAATCCTGTGATTGAAGTCACAGCTGGTGTCACTGTTGTATTACTAGCCGCTGTCAGCTGACCTTGAGCATTGACAGTGAAAGTGCCGACCTGAGTGGCAGAGCCATAAGAACCAGAACTCACAGTAGTGTTGGTGATGCTGAATGTGTTACCTGTCAGCGTCAGTCCTGTGCCAGCCAAATAAGTGCCAGCGCCACTAAATTGAACCCAAGTGACGGGGGTAGTGCCCAGAGTGCCGCCCGGGTCAACTGTACAAGTCCACCCAGTGTCAGCTTGTGTTGTACCTTCTTCCACAAACACAAACGCAGAAACCAACTGACTCCATGTATTTGCATCCGATGAGCGAGTCCATGCGCCCGAGGAAGAAACATAAATACCATTGTTTTGAGACAGCGATTGGTTTTTAACCAAAACTCGGCTTGAAGATGTTGTCACACCATCAATAGTTTGTTCGCCTGACAATGTAATGTTTGCAGTTGTTGCAACCAAAACTGGGGATTTAGGAGCAAGACCTTGAGCTACTGTGTCAACATACAACTTGTTTGCAATGTCGGTCGTATTTACAGGGGCTGAAGAAATAGAACCAGTGGTCAAAGTGACCGCATTGATGGTTGTATTTGTTACCGCAGTAATTTGACCTTGTGCATTAGTGGTGATAACAGGAACTTGATACGATGAACCGTAAGTACCCGCTGTTCCCACATTACCAAGTGCAATAGTGACCGCTGAACCTCCGTTGTAGGATGTTCCTGTCAATCCTGTTCCAATGGTCAAGGAATTGGAAACTTGGGTCGCAGTTCCTGTCAAATTGGCTGTGATTGTTCCAGCACTAAAGTTGCCTGAAGCATCTCGAGCCACAATGGTTGATGCTGTGTTTGCATTTGTTGCATCAGTGGCGATTGTCACAGCCGATGAACCATTGTAGGAACTGCCTGTCAAATGAGTTCCAAATGTCAAGCTGTACAAATTAGACCCAAGCGAAACACTTGAAATGGTGCTGTTGGCTAATTGAGCGTTTGTAATAGTTCCTGAAAGGGCTGTTGTAGGAATGGTGGTCGATGCTGTCATCGTGCCTGTACCATTGCCGTACACATAACCAGTTAATGTTGTTGCACCTGTTCCACCATTAGAAGGTGTAATTGTTGTTGCATTCCAAGTTCCTGTTGTAACAGTGCCGAGCGTGACCAAGCTGGTAGAACCAGCCAAGGGCGATGCACCAACAGAGTTATAGGAAATGGTGACAGGTGAACTGCCATTAAAAGTTGAACCTGATGCCGCACCTGACCCGCTGTTGTTGAATGTCAAAGCATTGGGTGTGTCAGCGGTCACAGTTGTTGAGCCGCCCAAAGAAACCGCATTTCCATTGATTGTGATTGACGAATAAGTCAATCCTGAATTTGGAATGGTGGTTTGAACACTGATTTGACTGCCGCCATTGGCATATACATAACCTGTGTAATTTCCAAGAGTGACCACACCCGAGGCGCTCAATGTTGTGAATTTACCAGTGCTAGGAGTTGTTGCTCCGATTGGCGTATTGTCCAAACTGTCAAGAGTTAAAGAAACTCCCGAAATCGTCCCGCCTGTAATTGCAACAGAATTTGCATTTTGGGTGGACATTGTTCCCAAGCCTGAGACTTGGGTATTGCTGATTGCGATAGAGACAGTTGAAGCGGCGGTCAGTTGGCCTTGGGCATTTACCGTAAAAGTGCCAACCGAGCCAGCCGAGCCATAAGACCCAGCAGTCACAGCCGTGTTCGCAATAGAAACTGTTTGAGAAGCCGAACCGTCAAAACTTCCGCTGTTTAATCCAGTTCCAAAAGTCAAAGGATGTACTGTAGCGGCAGTAATTGTCCCGCTTCCACCTAATGCAACAGTCACACCGTTATAAGTAACTGAGTTGTTACTCAACGCAGAGTTTGGAATATTTGTCAGCGTGTTCGTCGAACCGCTAATATTGACGCCTGCAAGAGTCGTCAAAGTTCCACCAAGCGCCAAATTGGTCGAACCAATAGTCACTGATGAATTTTGCAAACTTGAATTTGGAATCGGCGCATTGATTTGACTTGGAGCAATGCTGATTGGTGTATTTGATGCACTGGTTACTTGACCTTGTGCATTCAAAACCAGTGTTGGCACTGATGCCGCAACACCATAAGAACCAGCGGCCACACCTGTATTTGTGATGCTGAACTGTGTTCCAGTTAATGTCAAACCCGTACCAGCGGTATAAGTGCCCATACCTGAGAACTGAGTCCAAACAATAGGAGTGACTCCAATTGTCCCCGACTCGGGCGCGATCACATTCCAGCCAGTGTTGGTATAGAGAGTGCCGTTTTGAACAAATGTCGAAGCGCCGGGTACTTGTGACCATGCCGACATATCGTTTGATCTAGCCCAAGCCGTAGTGCTCGCAACATAAATACCGTTATCAGCTTGATTTGATTGATTTTTTACAAGAACCCTGTCGCCCGCCAAAGTGGTGTATCCGTCAATGACTTGCAATCCTGACAAAGTAATTGCAGTAGTTGTCGCGCATTGACATTCGCCTTTTGAAGTTCCTTGCGAAATTGAATCTGCATAAGCCTTGTTTACCAAATCAGTGGCTTGTGTTGGCGCGGAAATTACCTGCCCTGTTTGGGTAAGCATGTTTGAAAATGATGCTGAATAAAGACCATTTTCCAAACCATATATTTGTGCAAAAGCGTTACCAGTTCCAGCAGTCATCAAGTTAATAACATAACTGCCAACAGCCCAAGCTTTAGCAACTGTACCTTCTTGTCCTCGCTGTACAGTCAATACGTCGTCAGCTATGTTAGTGCAAAGGACAATTTCATTAATGAGTTGACTTTGCGTACTAACAAGCGTCAATTTAATTGCTTGATTTGTAGAAGGTGCTGGAAAGTATGACCCAGTTCCCGCCGCAACAGTGATGGTTGTGTCGGTGCTTGCAATCGGAAGAGCAAGAGCAGTTTGCGCTTGATTTGCAAATAATAAAGTGGTCATACAGTCCTCAAGCGAAACTTGTTTTTACAAAATTGTGTAAGTGTCGTTAGCCGCACCAGTAAATTTGACAGTGGTAGCAGGATACGTCAGCGCATAAACCAGTTGACCTGTTTCAGTCAAAGTTGGTGTGACAGCTGAATAGTAAGTCGTACCATTGTCAAAAGAAAGTTGGATTGCTCGGCTTCCGTTCGATGAGTTAAGAATTAGCGTTGCGGGGTATTGAATGCCGGGGTTTGGCAAAGCGACAACAGCTGTTGTTGTTGTCAAAGTTCCTGTGATTGGGCTTCCGTAATTCATGTATTTCTCCTCACTGTTTAGGATGTTTCGCTTTTACAGCCTGACAAGCTGCAATGTAAGCTTGGATTTGTGTTTGATCATCTTTTACGATTCCGTCAAGATAATCGTGAAAATCAGGGTATTCAAGAGCTCTTTTTTGTGCGTATGACAATGAATCTATGGCAGCTTTCTGTCGCGCGTCATTTATAGCTTCAATTTGATTTTTATCAATCAAAGTAGCGTTGTCGGGAATAAGATGGTCTTGAGAACCGTCACTTTCAAAGGCATGAATTTTTCCATCTTGTGATCTATAAAATTTCATTTTTAATCCTTAACGAAGTTCTATCCATGCGCTAATGGAGATGCTAGTGTTAACAACTAACTCATAGCTTCCATTAACAGGTACAAGAAAAGAAATAACTGAATTGCTCGTATTATCGCCAACAGGTATGGCATAAGAGCCGTTAACTAACACTCCTACGCTGTTAACATAAGTTTCATAAATGTAAACTTGTATTGGCTTACCTGTGGTGTTGTAATAAACAGTGTTTTGACTTCTACTAGAAGTGACATCCTGATAAGATTGAACTGTACTTCCAATTCCCGCATTATTTGCAAAAGCTGTTGTCGCAAGCTGGGTTGAATTAGTGCCTGTTGATGCGGTTGGTGCAGCTGGCGTGCCTGTCAAAGTTGGACTGTATATGGGCGCATAGTTTGCTAAATTATTTTGCACATACGCAGTTGTCGCCAATTTTGTACTGCTATCTGAGTTGCTGGGTGTAGGCGCTGCCGGAACTCCAGTGAATGTAGGGCTATTAATTGGCGCATACAAAGAGAAGTTTACGCTGCCGTCTGTGATAACCCACGCACCATACGTAGAACTGTAAGACAAAGTGATGGGGTATCCGGCGCCGGGTATTTCTCCACCTACCAGAGCCGCATCGTTACTTAAAACAATAGGTATAGCACCTGTCACTGTAGAACCTAAAGTCAAATTCAGAGTCGCTGCGCCCGTATTTGCTGCGGTAGATTTGACAACAATAGACATGCCATCGGGGATAGCTGTCAGATTTGAAGGTATGGTGGCAGATAGCGCGTTCCCTGTTCCTGTAGCAACAGCGTACAGATATGTTTGAGCTTGCAATTGTTCAGACTGAACTAAATCTGCCATTGTTGCGGCAGTATCATAATTTCCAACAATGTCGTTCAGAGAAAACGGAGATGCCGTAGTTCCTTCTTGGCCTCGGATAACCGTCAAAGTATCTCCTGAACGAGCTGTACAAATACAAATTTCGTATAGTGTTGGAGTAGATACGCTATTGAGCGTTATTCTGAAACCTTGGCCAGTAGAAGGACTCGGAAAAAGCGTGCCTGTTCCAGAAGCCACGGTAATTGACGTAGCAGTACTGGTGATGGATGACGCCAGTGTAGTTTTTGCGTTGTTGGCAAAAAGTGTGATCATGTCAATACCTTAAGCGACGGTGTAGGTGTATTGGAATGGTACATTCAAAATGCCATCCTGTATAGCCGCAGCCAAAAAAGTTTTAGCTGCTGACGCTGTGGAAATTGTGATTGTGATCTGGCTAAGTGATGTGTACGTAACGCTAACACCGTAAGTGTTGTCGATATTAGGCGCAACGCCATTCACCCCATTCAAAAATCTTACTACACGCCTTTTTAGCCAATTTGTGTTGTATTGAAAACCATCGCCTTTATAGAAATCCCACGTCAATATTCTTTTGTAATAGTCGTCCGTAACTACATAAGATGAACTGGGCGAAGCTATGCCGTTTTCATTAAAGGCGTCAGTGTTGTATGCTTCTGTGTTGTATACGCCTTGATTTGAAAACACTATCGGCGAAGATACCGATGGTCTAGGTAGACCATACAAATTTGTGCCTACCCAATCTAACAATACGCCAGAAATCACTGAGTTCGTATAGATTGGCAAATTCAATGCGTTGATGGTGTTCAGATTGGCCTGCGATAGCTGGTTGTACGCAGTGAACAGCGCATTCAAGCTATCAATCGATGCTTGAGAAACCCTATCTGGGTCTTGCCATTGTTGGTACAGATATGCAGGCAATGTTTGGGTAATCATGTTTTACCCTTGTGTGATCGCTACCAAGGCTGCTGAAGTAGAGAAGTAACTTTCAGGATCGCCATAATACAGTGCAGTTCCAGACGTAGGAGAAGTCACCACGCCTGCAATTGTGATGGTAAACAACATCCGCGACAGATATGCGGGAGGAATTACCGCAGCGATGGCATTCTGAAATACAGCCTGAAGTTCAAATCCATTGATGGGTTGGCCAACAGCAATGCTGTTAATGTAGCTGACAATCGCAGGAGCCCCCAAAGAAGCAATCGTAGACGGCGACACATAGTTCGCATACGTTGTGTTCCAAGTCAAGGCAACTTGAACAGTCTGGACGGGAGGGTTTACAAATGTGATGTTGTAAGTATCTGGGTAGTCATTCACCGACACAGTGACATTGCGCAAATTAGGTGTTACCACGCCGCCGGATGAGTATGCCGAATATCCAGTAGTGTTAACACCTATACTGAAAGTTTTATTCGACAGCACTGTGATCGTATAACTCGCGTTATATGCGCTGGGTGTAACACCAGCAATCGTGACGACTTGGCCTGTCGTATACCCGTGATTCAAATTAGTCGTCACGACGCCGGGGTTAGCTTGCGTGATTCCGGTTACTGACAATGTAGACCCCACCAACATTGATATGTCAGGAGCCCCTTCAAAAATAGCGTTTGCTATTTGATATGGGTCTCCTCCTCCGCAAATTACTTCCCACTGTGCCGTTCCGATATTGCGAACAGACACCAAATTTGGCTGGACTCCATTAACTTCTAACAACAGCGTTTTTAAAAACTGAGGCACGCCTTGTGCCGTTGCCAACCCAGCTTGAATAACTTGCGCGCGGTAGTCGGATACGGCTTGAGCTGTGGCGCCGGGCAGTCCTGCGCTCAAATTGGTACAAGTTAAAGAATAGCCCGAAGGCAAGGAGCTAATGATCTGAGTCACAGTACCCGCAGGCACAGACCAAGAACCCGCAACTGTCGCCAAACAATACAGCGCGGTGCTTTGTCCATTTGCGCTGATGATTCCTCCGTCTTGAACCGTATATTGATGAGTACCGTCAGATACGGTGAAACCTACCGGAATCACAAATCCGGCAGAACCTGTAAAAGTCACATAAACAGAAGTGTTTGAGCCTACGCCTTGCTGCACGCCATATACAGCGCCAAGTTGATACAAGACGAATGGGTTGGCCGTATAAGGGCTAATAGAATTGACCAAATCAACATAAGCCTGATCTTGAACGACCAAAGCGCCTGTCGCTGTACTGGCCATATCTTCCACTAAAGAACCGGGCAGATTAGCAGTCAAACCGGGTGAAAGAGCTTGCGCAGCGGCAAGTTCCGCATTCAATAGATCTGTTGGATTGGCTGGTATTGCACCAGCGGAAGTAATCGTTGCCATAAAGCCCTTTGTTTAACTTGCGACCACCGAAGACACAACCACTCCATTCTGGAAAATTGCAGAGATATTATAGGTTGGCTGAGGTGTATTTTGTTGATTTGTTATCACCAAACTGGAGAAGTAAGGTGCATATTGATTCTGCGTCCGAACGATCGCCGCGTTAGGTGCAATTTGTGTTGCAACAGATTGTTGTGCGGGAATACCGTAATTTCCATATATCGGACTTTCGTTTAAATTTAGCCGCAAAGCTTGTGCTGTTGCGGACAAATATACATAGTTCGGGTCGGTTATCTCAACCCAATTTTTATTTGCGTCTACGCCGTAGTTTCTCATGGCACGACCGTTCCTGTGTTACTGCTGCCTGTCGCAACGCCACTGTGTTCGTGGGACAAGTAAGCTTTACCATTGATTGTCAGCGTGCCTGTTATGGTTACGCCACTCGAATTGACCACCACTGAATTGCTGCCAACTTCTAATATCACAGAAGTTTTTGCATTTACAACGACACCAGAAGGTGTCAGCGTAATGACCGTGTTGCTGTTAGTATCCCGGATCACCACGCCATTCGGCGCGTTGATGTTGACTGCATTGGGATCAACAGTTTGCCAATTCGTATTGCCTATAGGTAGAAACACTAATCCACCCAAATTAGTGGGAAGACCTAAAGGCGCTTTACCTGTGCCAAGCCCCGATATGCCACCCAAGCGCGTGCTTGCTTGCAAACAAATTCCAAAGTCGCCGACTTGTACTGGAAGGCGCACATATTGACTTTCAGCTATAGGGCACGTGACTTGAGGGAAAGTGATGTCTGCATTTGGCAAGACCTCAAAGTTCACCGTCACCATAGACCCGTTTACCGCTGCAACAGAGCACGGCAATACATAGCCAAGCACGTCTTGAAAAGACTCAATCTTGGCCTGTGTAAAATTGTTTATTGCAATTGCAAAGGGGGTCTTTTGTGCTTGCATGGTTTAATCGTACCATTCCATTGGCGTGTTTTGTACCGTGCAATCGAGTATCGTTACCCAACTGTTTGCATCGGCTTGTCGGCTATTACCTACGTGGCGAATCTTGTTGACCCTGAACACGCCACTAAAAGAAGGGTTGTTTCTGGCTTGCGAATTATTCCCCGCCACTTCGTTAACAGGTGTGTAGGTTGGAAATTTGATGTAGTCGCCGATCGTTATATCGCCGCGCATCACCAATTTTGTTTGGATCGTTGCAGTGTTTATCCAAGTGACGTTGCCAATCAAATCTTGATATTGAAGTTGAACAGTTTTTGCAATTGGCGCTGTGCCATCATCGAGTAAAAATCCGCTTGAAATAGCGGATATACCCACGCCAGCATAAGTAGGGTCAGGTATTATCTGTTTACTTATGTTCCACATTGCGTAAGAAAAAGATTGCAAACTGTTATACGTATATGGCTGAGTTTCTGTGTATATCAATCGAGCATCTAAGTTTCCAAACACGTTTGCAGCACTTCTTTTACCATTCGCATCGAAAGTGCCAAATCCATTTTGCAAAGTTGTACGTATAGCTGTCTCCAAACTTACGCCTTTATCCCATGTGAAGCTTAAGTTTGTTGGTGTAAGTATGTTTGTGTTGAACGACAAAATCACCAGATCAAGCGTTACCATATTTCCTTGCCAATTTCCAAAGGCTTGAAAAATAGACCCGTTGATGATTTCGCCCTGCTGTGAAGGGGTGGCAAAAGGTAAACCTTTGCTCATGCCTACTTTGATGCTGATATTAGCGTTATTGAAGTTGTTGCCTTGCTTCAATATGTCATACGACACGCCAGAAATCCTTAAAAAACTGTGTTGTGATGGCTGATGATAGTAAGTCTGAAAAGCATCTATCTCAACCTTTAACGCAGATGGATTGTTCAATCCGCTAGAGTTGAGCGTGGAAAACGTGATCGGCGAAAAAGCTTTATTCCCCGCCGAAAGGTTGGCTTGGCTTTGAGTTATCGTTATCTCGTAATACCGCATCAAGTCACCTCAAAACTTTGAGTGCTGACTCGATAAACCAGAGTAGATGTCGTGAAATAGCCAAACACCAAATTTATGTCGTAATTGTCGGGCGACCCTACGATTGGCCGAATCACGATAAGATTTTTAAAAGTGTCGTAAATGGATACGTAATACCGAGCACCATACGCATACCACGTGCAAATAGCAACGTATGACCCGCCATCCAAAGTCAAGTTGAATTGAAAATTGGACGTTGATGAAGGTTGGAAAGGTACGACTGTTGCCATGATTATTCAGGTAATGGTGGGACTGCGGCTGGCGCAGAATTGAAATTAGACAACAGAGTTGGAAGACCGTTCGCAACCTTATTCATCAAAGCACCAAGTACTCTTTCAGCAGCTTGCGTTGTCACCAATGGCTGAACAAAGTCGAGCTGGTACATATATTGCACTTGTTTGTCTGAAGCGCTGCTGACGTCGCGCATACTTGTCAATATGCAGTTTATGTACGTATATGCTGGGGTGAGCACAGTGAATGTGCCGCCCTGCGATACATGAGAGTCAAATAGCGCTTTCAGCGCGGTGATGATCGGCTGTTTGAGCAAATACCCGCCGGGGTTTTGTGCTGGACAAATCATCAACATGCTCACCTTTAACGGCATCTGAACTGTTGCGTTAGCCGCCATCTGAAGGTTGACAAAAGGGTATTCTGCTACTTGCCATTCTTCGAGCGTACTGCCGGGCAACACTCTGAATTGGGCAAAATATTCGCCAAAGAAAGTCTCAAGCAGACCAATGATAGGCAAAGTAGCGTCAACAGAATATTGCGCAATCCCGTTTTCTAATAGAAGCGGGGATGTCTCAAAAGAATAGCTAAAAGCTGTTTTTGCAATTGAGGTCATTGTGCTGATCCTGCGCCGGGCAATGTGTTCGTGGTTGTGGTCACACTACCGCCCGTATTGTCGTTGATGGTTATCGTGTTGGCAATGTGCATTCGGCGTTCAACTTCTCTTGAATAGGCAAATGTACCGGGAGCAGCTGGACGTTCTGCTGCCAATCCACCTTCTACACCACCTTTAATATCAATTGCCTTTTTTAATTTATCGTAGGCTCTGCTCTCAGTCGTGCTGAATTCTTGCATAGAAAATTGCAATTGATGGTAGAAAGCATCCTTATCTTTTCTAGGATCTCCATAGAGCTTCAAATAGTTTGCGTATCTACCTTTATCCCATTGCATTAAACCTCTATGTTCTTCCTTAGTATCAGGATTAAAATTCAATGCGTTTTCATCCATCGAGCTTTCTTGCATTAAATTTGCAACCATGCCTAGAGCAGCATAGTGATTTAAACCCATCTGACGATAGAACTTATATGCAGCCTGTTGCTTCCCCTGTAGTGTCTTAGGAGTGCTGGACGACTCTCTAAGTGTTCTTGCTTCTTCAGCTTGTTGTGGATTGAATTCTCTTGCCGAATTTTTTGAGTCTGGTAAGACACCCATAAATCTGGCTACTTTCTTTACAATCTCAAATAGCGCAACAAGCGCGTCAGAAAACTTCCTTACGTCTTGAGGGAATCTATCGCTGGCAAGATATTGGCCAAGAGAATCTACAAATTTAAGCAAGATATTCGTGATGTTTTGCGAGAATTTATCTAATAAGGGGGCTAATGCAACTAATTTTCCTATTAGAGCTGTTTCTATTAACTCTCCTGATCGCTTCAATTGAACCCAAAAATCTTGCCATGCTTTGCTATCTGAATCAGAAACTTCCATTTTTTCTTGATCGCGTTTATACGCATCGATCGTATCTGAAAGCTCTTGTTCAGAAAGAGAGGACAAACGGCGTAGCTCTTCAAGGCTGAACACTTCAGTTAATCCGCGCGCTTGCGCGTACTGTTGACTCTGACCACCTTGTTTAAATATGTTCACTGCATTACGTATAGCACTGGGTAAAGCTTCCGCTGGGTTTTGATTTGCACCAACTCCCATGCCTGTCAAAATCCACTGTTTGCTTAAATCATTTTTAATGTTGGCGATATTTCCAAGAGCCGATTCAGGTGAAATATATTTACCAAAATTGGTGTTCGCGGCTCGAAGTTGACCAGTTGAAACTCCATAACCTTGCGCTTGTCTACGATAGTCGCTTGCACTGGATGCAAGACTGCCGAATCCAAATCCACCACCTATTGCGCCATAGGCTGTCCATTTAGCTACAGAGAGCGCCGCGTTTGCCAGACTACCCGCTATCGATGCGGCGGTTCTGGCGGCAGTAGATAACTCTCGGTTGCCGTCGCGGATTGATTTGTTAAGCGATTTTTGATTCTTATCAGCTTTTTCTACTTCTGCGCTGATCTGTTTTTGAGCCTTGACAGTTTTGTCAAGTTCTTTGTTGTTTGTTTGCGTGGCTTTGGTGCTGGCCGCACCAATTTTTTGCCACTCAATAGTCATGGCTTTGACGGCTTTTTGTACCTTTTCAAACTCAGCCACAAAGGTTTTAAACCTTGCGTCGAGAACATCAATTTCAATGACTGACTTTGCTACCATTTTCTGATCTCTGTTAGATTAAAAAAATGACTTACTTTCAATCGCTTTGATCAGATGTCGTTGACGATACTGTTCAGCGTCGATCCATTGTCCGTCAAATTCTCTTACAAGTGTGCCAAAAGCCGCGCCGCTAAGATAATCTAGGAGATCAGCGATGATACTGGGGTTGTCTCTCCAGTACTGTCTTCCTTGGTCAAGATCGGCAAACCATTCTGGTATGCCGTAGAGTCCAAGGATGTAAGCTCCCAATTTCTTAACGACCCCGCCATCTCCAAGAAAGAATCCTTCAGATCCTTGGGCGCAACCTTGGAGATTGCAGTAAAAAAAACCAAAGAGCTCAAAACCTCTGCTTCTTCATCTTCATCAATAATTCCGCGTTTTACAGCAGTATCAAAAGGTAAAGAATACCAGCCTTGATCTCCATTGAGAATCACGTTGGTCAAACGAACTATCTCGTTGACAAGCCCAAACTTGACACCGCCTGCACCTTCCCAGTTACCTGCTTTTATCGAAATCGACTTCAAGGCGGGATAAGCTAGTTGTGGTGCAGAAAGTGCAAGATGGGCTTGATTAACACTGTCAAAGCATTGACTAAACACTTTGCCAATCTCAAGGTAGAACTGTTCAAAAATAGACCTGCTAATAGGGGTTGAGTGAACATACACTAAACCATTTTTAGCGGTCTGAATTTGCATCACGAGATTCAGAGCGCGGTCGATTTTCATTTAGTTCCTTTAAGAAGCAGCAAACAGTGAAGAGTTGATTGCGTAGACGCCGCGCAAGCGAACCACTAGGCCAGCTTGTGTACCATCAAATGCAATTTCTTGAACGCTCTGCAAAACGCAGTTGTTCAATTCATAGGGAGCCAAAGTAACCGTGTCAGGGTATACCGTAACGGAACCCATCGTGGTGTTTGTCTCGATTTGCGTTTTGTACGCATTGGCCAATGCTTGAGTGCGCAATAAGTGAATCGTAACAGTCGCAAACTGATATGGTTCAGGACTTGTAACAGCGCCCGTCAAAGTGTTAATCAACATTGCTGTATCACCGTCAAAAGAAATACTGATTGCTTCTTTTGACAGGTATGGCGATGTCACATTGAGGTTGGTGAAATTGGCGTACACGACGCTTGCAAGCAGCCGATTCAATGTACCTTGTACGACTTGTGGGTTTGACATTTATTTTGCTCCTTAAGTCGGAATATTACTTGCTGTCAAGTAAATCGTGATTGACGAGAATCCACGTTGCGGCACAAATGTCAAACTCAAACCTTTGTAGATACCTGCGGCATAATCGCCGGGGTTCTGAGAAGTGTAAGTCACAAAAGGCACTGCATTGACTGTTGCGGGAGACAAGATAAGACCGAAGGCAATGCCGTTATTGGTCGTAGCTTGTGCAACTTTTTGCAAAGTGTTGATACCAGCTTGGTTGTAATACAGCGGATTTGTAGAGCTGTTGCTGCCATTGATGATTGCATTGGCCAAAGACAATGCAACATTGATCGCCAGCCAATCCACTGAATACCAATAGTTGAATGGGTTTAGATCCATGAAGGTTCCACCTTCAATCAACGTATTGCTGATACCGCCTTGAGCACCAGTACCGATCCAGTTAACGCCAGCAGCCAATAAAGTGGTCTGTGTAGCATTCGACAGAGTGCTATAGGCAGTCACGTCATACACAAATGTGTATTCCAATGGGGATGCCAGATTGCTTGCGTTGGGATCGTAGCTCAGTGTGGCATTGAAAATAGCTGCGGCGCTAAATTCAGTGACAGGAGCTGAAGGGCTTTGTACAGTAGCAAACACAGACTTGATGCCTGTCCAGCTAGTGTATGACGAAGTAGTGGTGGTAATGTAGAAATACGTTTTGGCGGTTGTGCCGTCATACGCTCTCATCATTGCAGGAGCTGTCGATTCAGTATCCCAATTGCTAGGCAACAGATAGCTGTAGAAAGAGAAGTTTGTGTTGGTGATGTAGTTGTTCAAAGCAGTAACGCCTTGAGCAGTAGTGCCCACACCAAGCTCCAACACATACACGGGTGTTGTAGCATTCTGAGCAAAGAATGTGGTGCCCATCGCCAACAGCTGAATAGAGTCTTCCAGCGTGAATTGACTAGCTGCTGTAACCGTGGCTGAACCGGGGTTAGATGCCAAAGCGTAAGTAAGTGTCGTAGTTCCTGTCGAAGTAACGGAAAAAGTCCCGTTATATGCAGTAGGAGTCACGCCAGAAATTACGCCTTGAATAATATCGCCAGAAGGAATGCCGTGCGCAGAACTTGTTGTTACAGTCACTGTGCCAGTATTCCATGTGATAGATGCAATGGTGCTCGACGCGGCTAACAAAGCTGTCAAATCTGACAGTTGAGTGAGCAGCGCAGAAGTGCCAGTGGCAAGAGTGGTGGCGCCTTGAGAAACAAATGCGCCCCTTTGTTGAAGCTGCGAGGGCGCGGCTGCGACCTGCTGCTTGACAACTACGTTGACAATATTTGGCATGACGCCCCCTTAATTAGTTATAGCTGACAGCAACAGTTTGACCTGTACCGGGAACGATAACGATACCGTTCGAGGTAGGCATATCGATGTCATACACGCCAACTGTGTTGGGAATGACAGCGACTTCGTTTGCGCTTGCAGCTGCGCCAGTTGTGGCGGCGTCATTGATTGTGCCAGCAGCGCTGCCAGCAACAATAACGCTAACTTTAACAATACGGCCAGCAACGGCTTTCACAGCTGTTGCAGCAGAAATGTTCAATGCTGTTTTGCTACCCTTACCAACGATGGTTGCACCGTTGAGGACTTGAGGTTGATTTTGACCGACTGCCATAATGGAACTCCTTTAGATGGGATTGAGTGTGATGAACGCTTCTTCAATCAGTTTTCTGGCTACGTTGTTGACTGTGGTTTGGTAATACGAAACCTCGAACGTGATTGACTTTTTCATAGCGATGATACCCAGCTCCGGCTGGGTTACTTTTTCATCTTGAATAACAGGCATATTCATCATGCCAATGTTATCCGTATTCATGCTGTATTGGAACACATAATTGGCGAAGTTTAAAGCTTCGTTATTGCGTGTTCCAAAGATAGTGATGCGAACTGTGTCGTGCACAAGTTGGTAGGGATTAGATTCGCTGTCAAGCAAAGGGAACTGCTGTAAGGCTGTGGTCTGACGCGGGTCTATATCAACACTCGCATAAGGCGGCGCCAAGTTTTGCCCCACCAGATATGATGGATACAAGGGAAAATACTGATTTAAACTAAGCCAAATTGGAAGACTGTTTGATACAACAACGCTCTCAGTATCAAAACCTGTCATCGAGTCGATCAGCTGCGTATCCATGATTGAATACAGCGCGTCGCCTCGGTAATGATACAGATCCGCTTGTTTGTAAAAATTTTCTCTGCGGCTGAACGCAAAACGCATACCCTCATACGTCGCCACGTAGATAAGATTCGGATTGGTCAGATTGAAATCCTGAATCAGATCTAATGAGGTAAACAGAGTGTGGTTATATGCCGTAGTGCGGTCTTCCAGTTGATGCAACTCAGAATTGAAATGGAACGACCCTTTATGCGTCACTTGGCGTGCAGGCAAAGTGTCGCCCGGCTTGTTGTATTCGCCAAATCCGTATGTCAATGCGTTGTAAATCGCCGAGTCGTTTAGCAACGTGGCGTTTACCCAATACACATATCCATCCAAAGGCAAAATTAATTTCACATAAAGTGTGAAAGTGACTGTCTCATTGCCAGAAAGCGTGTTCGTACCCTCGGCCAAACCGGAGGCAAGCTGTGATTTAGCGGTTGCGGCTTCAGTAGCGGTGGCCATCAGTCAACCCACACTTTCAAGGACGATTGCAAGACCCCTGAGTATATAAAAGAAGGGCGACGTGCCCCAACAATTTCTTTAAATTGTTGACCTTTTTTAACTCTGCTGACGGTTTTACCACCTTTTGTGCGCAAAGTGCGGCCTTCCAAAGCGGCTTTTGTTGGCACGCCGGGAACACCCATAGTCGCTAAAGTCTCGTTCTGAATGAACTTTTTAAAGCTATCGGTGATCTCTTCGCCTGCCGCTGCAAATGGATCAGTAGGCAGTTGGCCTGTCATCTGCATAGTTTCCAGAGCACCTGCCGCTGACTCCGACAACATTTTCACAATGTTATTCATGTCGTACTCGGCAAATTTGGAAAACAGCTGATAATTTTCTTCGAGCTCTTTACCGACGGTATAGCTCGTGCCGCCTTCTGGCTCGGGTACATCGATGACCCCGAGCTTTAATTTCATGTCAATCCCCAAAGGGTTCCAAGGGATTGCATAAAGGAAACGGCTTGACGACCGTAGGGGTCTTTGATGCGCTGCAAGCTCATCATGTCAAGGTTTTGTAAACCTTTGCCGATTGCCAAACTCTCGCTGGTGGAGACATCTGATGCAGAACTGACAACACCTGCCACAAAGTTATTTACACCAAACGCTGCGCGTAGGTCTGAAAAATAAGTTTGGCCGGAAATATCTTGCTGGAATTGAATCAGTTGACTTCCTCCCCAGTTGTACACCGTCAAAGTGTAAATATCTGGAGAAGCCGCAGAATAATCTTGTGGCACTACGTCAAGCGCTATCTGAAACGCATACGCATAGCCGGGATCGTTATCAGCGATTGCCATTGTGGGTACGCCCATCACTGCCCGTGTCCAAGCAATGAAACCTGTCAGCGTTGGTGGGGAAATGATGGGGTCGCTCATGGCTATATTGTACCCAGTTAGTTAAAAAAGTCAGCCTTTTGATGGGCGACCACGACCACGTTTGGGCGCGGCTGTTTCACGTGAAACTTCGATTGTCTGTTGAAATTTAGGATCAGTATCCGCAGCGTTGCGTTTTTCTTCAATCACTTCAATTTCCAGACCTTCAGTTTGACGCAAACCCATCTCTTGCGCTTTTTGTTGGATGATCTGATCCGATGCCGCAGCCTGAATCTTACGCGCTTCCAGCGCGCGGTCAATGGCTTCTTGTTCGGATTGGGTAAAACCATTTTCAATCGCGTCTACGCTGATTGGTTTGCCAATTCGATAAGCCAAGCTGCCAAAACCTTTTTTCACTTCATCGACATTCATCATGCCGTAGACGGTGTGTTGTTTGACAATCTGATCAACTTCAGTGGATGTACCTTGGATCTTCACTTGCGAACCCGCGCGGATGCGGTGCAAGAAAGGGCGGGGATTTTCAGGCAGCATGTAAGTGAAATCAAAATCTTGCTTGCTGCAATTAGCTACATAAAGTTCCATCATTTCTTCCTTTATGGGGTGGGCGGGTAGATGATGCGGTCAGATTTCCGAGGGCTCACAACAGAAACCAAACCCTACCCGCCCAAAACCTTTTACTTGGCATCACACAAGTTCATCGCAATCATAACAAAAAACCCCACCGTAGTGGGGTTCCTTGCTAACCAAATCTGTGCTTAGTAAGCAGCAGACAAAATGGTCAATGCTTCAGGACGCAAGCCCCAACCAGAAGTTGAGCGCATTGTGTACAGAGTGGTGATACCACCGTCAGCGATCGGAGTGGGGATCTCTGTAGGAGCAGACACGTCTGTCAACATCAAAGATGTAGCAGTTTGGTTTGGAGTCAAACTTGCAAACACGTTGGTGTTGATGCGGGTATTTGCTTTAGGGATCTTCAACTCAGGAGCGATCAACAGGATAGCGTCGGTGCCGCCAGAACCTTGACCGATCAAGGTGTCATCAGCAGCGAAGCTAACGTCGTCGCCGCCCGCCCATTGAGCAACGGTTTCAACCAAGCCTGCGGCGGTTTCAACACCAGCACCGATACGTTGGAATTGAGTCAGAGACACAACGCCAGAGTAGCTGATTTGGCTGATGAAACGCTGAGGTGCCAAGAACACCAAACGCAGAGGTTGGCCGATTTGCAAAGTGCGAACTTTCAAAGCGCCAATCATGTTCAACAAGAACTGAGCCAATTGACCAGAATCCCATGTGCTGTAACCAGTGTTGCCATTGGTGTCAGAACCGAGGTTCAGGGTGGTGGCGCCAGCGGTGTTCAACAAGCCTTCGCCGTTGGATGGGTTGAAACCATACAACAGAGCGTTACGCAGTTGTTGAGCAATACCTTGACGAGCAGCCAGACGCATTGCTTCGGGCAAAGCGTAACCCCATTGGCCAGTAGCAGCTTCGTCGAAGTTGTCGTACTGAGCGCGGGTTTGCAGGCGGTAAGTAGCGGTGCTGATCATCGAAGGGATCACAGATGCGCTGGGCAACTGGTTCACAGTCGATTGATTGGCGCTAACTTGTGATGTCAACTGAATTTTCTTCGCGTAGACATACAGGTCAGCTTCGCCCAAACGAGCCATTGGATTTTCTGTGGCCAGCGTGGTGAACGCGCCGGAAGCCAAAGAATACTGCATGATGAGCTCAGGCATCATGTAGTGCGGATTGACGGTAACAAATGACGGTGCAAAGCCGGACATGGTGAGGCTCCTTTATTAGATTAAGACGAGAGCGATGTTGCCAGTAGACGTCCAGTTGGCGTTGCCTGTTCCCGAGCTGTACGAGACAAGTTTGTTGCCAGTGGTGCTAGTGCGCAAAATCTTCACTGGCAAAGCTGCTTGGCCAGAGGGCTGAGTTGTGGTCAACAAGTTGGTGCTGTAGTTGTAGTACACAGTCTCAACAATGCTGCTGCCGTCCAAAGCCACCACGCTAGAGTCGCAAGCCATAGGAATGCGTGCGCCGCTACCGAAACGGTAGAAGTTCACAGACATGCCGGGCGAGAACAAAGGCGCGTTGGACTGAGGAGTTGTAATGCCACCGAAAGCTTGGTTGTACACGCAGATACCTGTAGGCACTGCGTTGGTGGTTGCTTGAACCACGGTTGCACCCAAAGTGTCAGTGCCGGGCTGTGAGGGAGCGCCGGGGATCTGTTCGATGATTGGCACACCGCCCCACAAAGGAGTAGTAGCAGAGGTAGACAAAACACCACCAGCCAAAGCGAATTTGACTGCGGGATCGTCTTGTGCATCACCTTGCGTAAAACCTTGAGAATTGACATTAAAAAGGTTTGCCGCGTTGGTGGTTGCCATCGGGTTGAGAGAGATTTGTGCTGTCATGGCTATTTACCTCTTAGCGTGCGTTGTTGGCTGTGTGGAAGCTAGTCACGCGATGAGCTGGCAACTTGAAGTCGTCGAGCCATGCAGACATAGAACCTTTGAACTTGGTGATGATGCGGCCAGCGCGGTCACGTTCGTGGATTTCCACCAGTTGACCAGCGGGGACACCAGCTGAATGACGTGAAGCCATAGCTGCATCAGCAAAAATTTGTTTCTCAGCCAAATCCAACAACTTGGCGTCGCGGATGCTGTTCAAATCAATACCTTTGAAGCTATCAGAGTAGGCTTGCATACCGCGCAACAGACGTTTGCGATAAGACATCACGCTTTCACCTTGCAATGGGCGTGAAGCAGACTTGCCAAATCCAGCGAGAACACTGTCGGCTTTCGCTTGCGCGTCGGCGTACTTTGCAGCTTCTTCATCAGCTTTTTTGGCCATTTCTTCTTCTTCGTCATCGTCCATTCTGCAATCGTCGTCAGGCTTGATTTCGCCTTCGTCGTGCTCTTTGGGGTCAGAGCCTTTAGCATCTTTACGATGTTTTTTGGCTTTGGAGTCGTCGTCTTTTTTAGAGTCGTCATCATCCATTTTGGCTTCGTCGTCGTCCATACGATCGTCGTCGTCCATTTTGGCTTCTTCGTCTTTTTTGGCTTTTTTGTCAGCCGCAGTGACTAAAGGGGGAGCCGGAAGGTTTTTTTCCATCGAATCGACGCGGGCAGCAAGTGCGCCCACAGCGTTCAAAATGGCATCGAGTTTGTCGCCTTGGGCATCTGCCTTCGGCTCATTCACTTTTTCTGTCATATCAGACACCTCAGGGTTGGTTAATAAAACGCCAGCGGGTTCACCGCCCTTGTCCCAAACCCCTTTTGATCCACGCGCCTTCGTAACGATGGCAATGTGGTCTAAGAGGAATGGTACACCTTCAATTAAAAGCGGCTCGCCGTTTTCAGTTGTAAGTGTAGTGTTTCCCGCAGTGTTGTCAAACACTACGGCGGGAGAGGTACTAATGTCCCCTTCCAAAATTTCGTTAATCGAAGGTTGATCGTAAATCTTTGCGATACCCCAAACTTCGTCGCCTTTGATGTAAGGCAAAATCACGCTGCCCACGGCACGGTCGTTGAATTCTTTTGAAGTCAATACCGATGTGTCGGGGTGATCCATCAGCACGATTAGACCGTTGCAACGGTTCAAAAAGTCTTGGTTTAAATACAACGATGGGTCGCGCCAAACGTGTTCACCAATGCTTGAACGATATGCAAGCCCTGTGCCTGTAATGCGAATGGCCAACAACATCACGTTGGCGTACATCTGTGGGCTGGGCAACAAACCGTCTCGAATGAGCTCGGCTACTTGATATTCGGTATTGGCTGAAGCGATGCGCATACAGATCGCTTGACCGGGATGCAAAGGCTGAGGAGGGGTGTCAATAGAACACCAATCGTAACCTGTTGATTCATCGTTGAGTTTGACAGGCACTTTTTCAGCATGGCGCGCAATGTACGTGCAAAACTGGCCGTCATCGTACAAAACCTCAAGCGCGCCTTCGTATTTGATGCCTGTCTCTTCAAAACATTCACGGCGCGCGCACTCTTCAAGAGTCTCGCCAGAATTTTGATGGCCACCGGGCACAGCCCATGTGCCGGGATAGTCACCACCGTTGCCACGGCGGATCATTAAAGCTTCGCCTGTGTCGGTCAAAAACATAATGCCTGACGCGCGGCCAGCTGCACCTGCATCTTTGTCAACAGGTACGGTTGCATGGGGCTCTTCACCCAAGCGTGGCACAACTGCATCAGGAACGCAATTTGGCACCTCTTTACCGCCTTTTTCCTTCATGCCCACTTGTTGATAGCCTTCCCAACAAGGGTCTTCATCAGGCGTACTCAACACAGTTGCTTCTTCAGGAATATCGCTGTCACTTCCGTGACGCACGAATTTTTCTCCAACGCTTTGTGGAATGCCAATGTTGCTGTGGCCAGCGGCGGCAGCGTACATTGCTTTGCGTTGTTGTTCCGATTCAAAGGGCATAGATTAAGTACCTAGCTTAGATTTTGCGGATTGTAGAGCAGCTTTACCTTTTTGCGTCAACAATTCTTCTACTTGACGTAAATTATATAGGTACACATAGCGACAACGGCAAAAAGGCGCTTGGCTAGGGGAAATAATCTCATCTGTGTAGCCCTTATCTGGCTTCACAAAACCTTTTTTTACAGCCCAGCTGTCACGTATGAGATATACATCTCCGTCAAGTTTCTTGTGATCTTCGCGGTAGTTGTAGCCCATCTGCTTCCAGTTGGAGTGCCAACGCGCAGCAATCGCGCCGCTGTCCACAGCTGTGATCTCATTGATGTTGGCAATGAGCTTGTGCGTTTGGTCAATGATCACGCGGCGCTCTTCAAACGGCAGTTTGCTTAGAGCTTTGCGGATTTCTTTTTTCTCTTCAATCTTGTCAAGAACTTTCGTACCGCCTTTAGGAATGGATGTAGACCACCCTTCAAAGCGGCGCAGTGTCTCGTTAATGGATTCTTCGCGGCGATATTTGATCAAATCCGATGACGCCATGATGCGGCGGTCTAGTTCGGCACGCAGTTTTGGCTTGAGCCTGTCCACTGTAAATTTACTTACGTTGGCATTGACTAGACCACCTTTTGTGACTAGCCGACTGTAAGCGGCCTGTAAGGACTTTTCCATCTCCATATTGATGCGGTGCTCGGGTATGAGGGATGCGCGCGCGGCGGTGCGCAAACGCTCAACCCAATAGTCGATGCGACGTTTGGTGTCGAAGCCATGCAACATGATGTCGTTGATGGCTTCGGTAAGCACCTCGTGAAACGTCATTTTTAGCCCCTAGCCGCAGGCAAGCGCTCGGTGGGGATAGCTTCGGCTGGCGGCTCGTACTCGGTGATGAGCTCGGGATCGAGCGTGAGCGTGCTGGAAAACATATCAGGCATTTCGTTCAAATTGTCTTGTGCCCACTGAATTGCACGCGCGCGGTTTTGCGGATCCATGATCGGCAGGATGGTGCGCAGCAATTCGGTCATGCCTTTGAGTTTGATCTCATCGACCTTGACTTTTTCAGATGGAGACTCTTCCATCAGGCTGTGCCAAGATGGTTTGAAAGCTTTTTGCCATTTGTAGAACGCTTGTTCATATGACAGCTTGCCGTAGACGTCGGGGTATTCGTTTTTCACCGCCTCAAAAAACTCGGGGTTCCATGCGCGGTGCATGACGATGTTGTCAAAAAACATGAACAGCGTTGCCATGTCTTCGCGGATGCCGTCGATGTATTGCACGATGGCCTTGGTGTCCTCGGTGCCTTCGCCAAACCCTTGCGTGAATGCTTCGTCTTTTAGCAAGATCGATGGCACGTCCGATGCTGACGCAATGTTGGCGATGATGTTATCGCGCGCGGTGGTCATGGCCGTGTCGGTGTTGGTCAAATTGATCGCCTCGATGTCCTCATCGATGTCGATCGACAGCACGTTGCCCGTGGTGCCTTGCTGCAAGTACGTGCGTTTGATGCCAGCGGCGGTCTGCATGAGTCGGTTGACGATCGAGCCTGCTGGTTTTTGTTTTGCAATCAGCAATCCCGCCTTGTACGTCACCATGTCGTCCGTCACCATCGACTGAATGAACGACTTAAGTGGATACAGCGCGCGCTGGAATACGCTGCGACCTGTGTAGCCAAAGCCCGAAGCTTGAAAGCTCAGATAAATCGGCGTGCCGTTGAACACCACGGTGCTTCGGCTTGGGTGATAGGGTTGGCCTGCGGCTGTCGTGTAGGGCAGAGGCTTTTGAAAGTCCGGTGCATTGGGGTTTTGGTTGGTCACGATGGAGCCAGCCAAGTTCAGCGGGTCGAGCTGGTTGAAATACAGATCGAGCTTCCACAACTCCCAAGGGTTGATGGGTTGATCGGTGGGAATGTTGGGTGCACCAAACACAATCGCCGCCGCGCCGTATGCGCGGTTGATGAACATGGTGTCGCGGATGTGGTTGGTCGCGCCGAGGCTTTCCCACTCGCGCCAAAATGCTTCTACCAACATCTCCTTGGGCTCAACGTCCACGGTGATGCGTCGGGGCTTGGACAGCGCCATGCGAATTGGTTTTTCTACGAGCTTACCGCCAAGTGGGTGGTATTCCCAAATTGCTTTACAAATTGCGTAACTCGCATCGGTACCCGGCTGAATGCTGTCAGCATTGAGCAATTCAATCAACTGTGAGTTGAGTGACGATTGGTTTACTACGACATCAGACATTCAGCACCCCTTAATACCCGTATTTGTTGCCTACGCCCACGGCCAGCGCGTACACGACGGCATCGAGTAAGTCATCCGCCCTGCGGAATGCTTCTTTGTCCCCGAGCCTGAAGCTGGCCAATTGTGTCACAAGATGGTTGCGCGTGGCGCCTTTAAAACTTACCGTCTTGTTCAGCGCGAATGAGCTGATTTTAAGCTTCTCTTGGTGAAAATAGCCAGACACCGAGATGGCGCGCTCATCTTTTCCTGAATTTGTCAATTTACTGTCAATCGCGTAAGTAGGCCAGCCGCGAGCTTTGCCTTGTTGTAAAAGAATCGCGCCAGCGGCGGCGTCTTCGATGAACACGCCCACCGAGCCCTTGCGCGCGCCCGTGAGTGCGGCCAAGTCATCCAGCCGCATGAACACGCTGGGCATCCAGCGCTCCAGCATCGCGCCGTCCACTTGGATGATGTCCCAATCGAGAATCGTCAGCGGGTGTTGCGACTGCGAGTTGACGCTGATGTAAACGATTGCCGTTCCGTCGTTTTCTTTGCCGCCCTTGACCGCAGTGTCCAGCACCGCGTATACCCCATCACATGTGGTGGGGTAGGGCACCGCCTCGCCGTTGACCAACATTTTGTCCAACGAGAAAAACGCTACGCCCGACCAATCAATGAATTCGGCCAAGTACTCTTGCTTGAAAACTAGCGGGTGGTTGCGTTCGCGTTCGCGTTCGAGCTCTTCTGGCGGCACATACGGATTGGTGATCGTCGGCGCGTGAAAGTTTGTGAAGTTGAGCTCTTCGTCGTTGCACGCGGCGTAAAAGAAATTGTCAGGGTCTACGCCATTGGGTGTCGAGAACACCCACGCAATACCTTTGGTTGTCAGCATCGTCGGTTTGATGGACTTGAACCAAATATCTTTCATCTGCGGCGACTTCGTAAACCCCGCCTCGTCAATGAGCACCAAGTTGTATTCGCGCCCCCGACCCGCTAGGTCGTTGTCGTTGAGCGTCCAAAAGTCCACCTTGCCGCCCGTGACCGTCTTGATCGTGCCGTCATTTTTGTTGGCCGTTTTCTTGACGGGATCCAGCGTATCAATCAAGTGATCCCACGGCTCGGCCAACTGCTTGTACTCAGGTGCGAACACTCCGACACTCAGCCCATTGCACGCGCCTTGGGCTGCAAGGTATTCGAGAAAGCGCGTCTTCCCCCAGCGCCGTCCACAGCGCACAGAGTTCAATCGCGTTTGTTGGTGAAACAGTCTTTCTTGCCCACTGTGTAGCCTAGGCAAGTTGACGGTGATCTCAGGCATCTTCTGATTTCTTCTCGTCGGGTGATGGCAATGAGTTTACCACCTTCACGATGAGCGTATTGTCGTCGCCGCCTTCGGGTCGTGCAGGCATGTAGCCGTGCATGTGCGTAAGCTTAAAAGCAATCGCCTTGGTGTCGCCAGCTTCGACATTCTCAGAGAGTTTTTGTGCTGCGTGCAATTCGCTCTCAGCGCGCGCCTTCTCGATCGCAATCTCGATCCAAGGGTCGTTGGCTAAGAGCTGTCGGAATTCGGCGGGGAGCAGTCCGGCTGCCAGCGCAAGGCTTGAATCTTTGAGCCCGAGGAACGCAGCTTTGTAGATGCGATCAACCTGCGCTTGCGTGGCTTTGATCTCCTTGGGCTCGTAAGCGAAAGAGTAAAACAAAGGTTCTAAAGAATAGCGCATATTGCTCATGGCTCAGACTCCGATTTCAAAATTTCAATTTTTGGGTACCCGTCTGGTAGGAGTCCCCTTTTAGATTTTTGACTACCTTTTTTCGGTATGGCCTGATTATAGGGGCTTACAGCTTTTGTCAAGTACCAAGTTTTGCCCGATCGCTTTTAGATAGGGGGTTGTTAATGGAGTCCCTTTTTCCTAATTTCAAAGTAAAATTTGGCACAATAGTAGTAGTTTTACCCGTCGGCGCGGGGTTTTTGCGCGAAAATGCACGCCGTCGCGTGCCCGCTAGCCCCGTGCCGATAGCCGCAAGGCATAGGGCATAAGATCGCGCGCCCTTATATTGTAAAGTAATTTTATACAATGTCCATTATGTTAAGTTATTAGGTCAAATTGTCAAATTGTGGGTTATAGGTCAAATTGTCGCTATGCAAGGGGTTATAAATTTAAGGCTATCGGCTAGGGGCTAAAAATTTGGGGGCATGGGGCGGGGGGCGCACGTTACTAAAAATTAGCCTCATGCCCCTAGCCTCATGCCTATAGCCTCATGCCTATAGCCCCTAGCCCCAAATTAATAGCCCCATGCCTATAGCCTCAAATTTTTAGCCCCCCGCCATAATCGCCCGATTTTGTCGCGGGGGTTTATAGGCTAAATTGTCACCCAAAACCCAAAATTCTTTATATATATACACTATTTCACATTATGAAATATATATTTATTAAGCAAATCCAAAATAATAACTATTGACAATTTAAACCAGAAAACCCGAAAACCTAGCATTTTCGGGGCTTTGTTCATGGGTCATAACCCCTCAAAAAAATTGACCCATGCCTAAACCCATATGACCTAGAAAACGCATTTTTTAACCTATAGGCCAAATTGTCACCCGTTAGCCCCTAGCAAAAAGCAAAAAACTATTCTTTACAAAACGCGCATTTTGACCCATATAATGACCTATAAAACGCCCCTTATGACCCATAAAAATAGGCCATATTGTCACAACAAATACCTTTACAATTCTTTACAATTTGCCCCCTTGACACTGTAAAAAATTCCCTTACAATACAAAACATGGCGGGGCAATAGTGCAACGCCGAAAACGAAAAGGGGCTAAAAAATGACTTCTATTCAACTGTTAGCTAACGTCTCATGCTTTGGCATGGTACTCATTGGTTTTGTTAGTGTTTACGTTATCTCTAAACTGTAAGGGGCAAAACATGAATTCTCACATAGTAGACAAGATTTTAATCGTTACCGCGCCAGTGGTGTTACTTGTCGCCATTGTGCTAATGGCTATCGGATTCTAAATAAGGGGCAAAAAATGACTATTAAACCTAATGATTTTATGCGCGTTAAAAATGACGTTAACGGAAACCCGCGCTATGTCACTCACTTTTTGGCGCTTGACGTGCACGGGGCGAATAAGGGTATCGGTTTCGGATTGTCCGAGCGTTATGTTATGGCGTGCAAGTTAGCAAATAAAGCTGGGGGGCGTAAGTTTCACAATAAGCAATTCGGCGGGGGCGTTGTTTTTCAATCCTACTCTTTAGACGAATTGTGTAGCCATTTAAACAAATTAGTCGAAGGGGCAAAAAATGCGTGACTTAATCCAAATCGACGAAAACGCGCCCGAATATTGCTCAATTGATACGGGAGAATTTTTAGAGCAAACTTTAGGCCGCGAAGTATTGGACGGGGGCGAATTAGAGAAAATTTTATCTAAAAAATGGCTAATGCAATGCGAATACGACATAAAAGCCGCGTTACACGATGAGACGGGCACGCGCTATAAATGCACTGAAGTTGATAACGTATACAACCATGAAAACGACTTTTCTAGCGTTTTTCAGTATCAAATTTTTTATCCCGAGTCAGAATCAGACTTTTATTATTGTGATGATGTATTTGTCGCAGTTGAGATACATCAGGGCGGCGACGTGCGCGGAAATTATGGGCGCCCGCAAATATTCCGCGTTGATAACGTCGCGGAAAGTGGTTTTTTTAATTGGGTTTTGGGGTGGAGCGTCAACTATAGCGACGGGCGCGAAGTACCCGAAAACGATCGATTTTCTATCGGATACGCTAAGCATCCATTTTATGAAATGCAAGGCTATCTAAAAAACAACTACAAAACGCCCGTCTTCTATAGCAAAAAACGCGGGGCTTTTTTGTCAATTTATAACGACGGGCGATTTGTTGAAATACGCCCCGATTTTTACATTTAATGAAGGCACAAAATGAAGCATTTTCTAATTGAGATAACCGACACCTTCGGGGGCGAGGCTAACTACTCATGGGTAACTCGCCATAAGGTGCGCGCAAAAAGCGCACGCGGGGCAATTACTCGATTGAATAAGCATAGCGGCTTACGTTTTCACCGCGTCGCCGATTATGGCGACTCGATCCGATTTGATAGCAAATCGGGCGCGACGTGCGCGTTTTTGTCTGAATGGGGCGACGACGAAAACGCGCTTTTTAATGTAAGTCTTGACCTAGCGTAAGGGGGCACAAAATGCGAATTATTGAAACCAAAATTTACACTTTCGACGAATTGGGCGACGATGCAAAAGAAAACGCCCGCGCATGGTATCGGGAGCATATTGAATACCCTTGGTTTTCTGAATGCCTTGATTGTCTTAAAAGTTTTTGCAGTGAATTCGGCGTAAAAGTGGTTGACTATTGCATGGGGGACGCCCGCCGCGATTTTGTCAAAACCGACGCGACGCCCGCGAATTTTCGCGGGGTTAAACTAAAAAGTTTCGATCGTGAAACAATGCCTACGGGGTTTTGTTTCGATTGTGATTTGCGTTATACGTTTTTCGACGAGTTTCAAAAAACGGGCGATGCGTTTTATTCGTTTAATCTAGCGCTAGAAAACTTTTTGCAATGCGTGCGCAATGATATCGATTCTCAATATGAAAATGATAGTGTCGATGAAAACATAGCCTTGAATGAGTACGAATTTACCGAAAATGGGGTGATTGTATGCTAAATGAACTAAAAGAAAAACACGCGCTATTTTTAAAATTCGGCTTATTTGCATCCGCAAGGGCTATCGCTAAAAAAAATCAACTACTTACAAGGGGCTAAAAAATGAAATTTTCAGAGATA
>Ga0316218_1000531_pt1 | contig 51828 bp, 42 predicted proteins | sample TBH18003metaG_FD_203634 | JGI IMG/M metagenome (GOLD analysis project Ga0316218, IMG submission 203634) | Freshwater microbial communities from Trout Bog Lake, Wisconsin, USA - TBH18003 | ecosystem: Environmental > Aquatic > Freshwater > Lake > Hypolimnion/Profundal zone | place: USA: Wisconsin... | reverse complement strand
TTAATGGCAGCCTCCACACGATCCTTAGGCATACCTACACTCTTTGCATTCTGAAAGCAACGACGTAATGCCGGGTTGGTGGCAATATCCGGTCCACCCGCTTTCACAGCAATCACGATCTCTTTTCCGATCCGGGTAAATTGTTTCGCCATCCTATCCCAGCGGGCAAACATAGTAGCTTTACGTACTTCAAAAATCCGTCCCATATTGGTCGATTAAATATTGATAAGAAATTGAAAGGACTGCAAAATTAACGGATGCAGGTTAAGTTGCCAACCTTATATATAAAAAAACAGTCACGCTGGGTAGCGTGACTGTTTTACAAAATTTGAATCAATTATACTTTCAGTTTACTGTTCGCCTTACTATAACCGAAATAAACCACCAAACCCACAATCATCCAAACAAGGGCACTTAACAGGGTTTCTTTTGGCAGAGAAACGATCATGGCAGTACAAACCAGCATACCCAAAATAGGTACCAGCGGAACCAGCGGGGTTTTGAAAGGTCTAACCCTTCCCGGATCATTTCTTCTCATAACCCAAACACCCACACAAACCAATACAAAGGCAAATAAAGTACCAATACTGGTCAGATCACCGGCAACACTACCTGGTATAAAAGCAGCAAATGCTCCTACGAAGAGAAAAAGGATCAGATTTGATTTATAAGGAGTCCTGAATTTGGGATGCAGGTCAGAGAACATTTTGGGTAATAAACCATCCGTTGACATGGTATAGAATACCCGGCTTTGTCCCATTAACATCACCAATATTACCGATGAAAAACCAGCCAGAATAGCAATGGTTACTGCTTTTGCCAGCCAACCATAGTCTTTCATATAGGTTTCAATTGCATAGGCAACTGACGCTTCTTTACCAGATTTTACGAAATCGGTATAAGGCGCAACACCCGTTAATACATAAGAGAAAAGAATATACAGTACAGTACAAATCACCAAAGATCCAAGAATACCTATCGGCATATCTCTTTTCGGATTTTTCGCTTCCTGTGCAGCAGTGGATACAGCATCAAAACCAATAAAGGCAAAGAATACAATGGCAGCTCCGGTAAGTACACCTCCATATCCATGCCTGAAAAAATCGGTATAACTATATAAAGAACCATCAGGTTTCAATGCAGGTGGTGCATCTGCAGGTATAAAATAAGGACTGTGATTGACAGGATTGATAAATTTCCATCCCACTACTATGAAAACAACCACAATTGCCACCTTAATAAAAACGATAATTGAGTTTACAATAGCAGATTCCTGTGTTCCTTTGATCAATAAAAGCGATAATAACAATAAGATGAATAAGGCAGGAACATTCATGATACCCGTATGCATTACATTGGCAGCATCAAGGGCTTTTTCAAAAGGGGAATGACACCATTCATACGGAATCGACCCCAGATGGTATTGTTCGAGAAGTTTATTCAAAAACTCACTCCAGGCAATTGATACAGTAGCGGCTCCCAGCGCATATTCCAATATCAAAGCCCAGCCAATAATCCAGGCAACCAGTTCTCCCATAGTGGCATATGCATAAGTATAGGCACTACCTGCAATAGGGATCATAGAAGCAAACTCAGCATAACATAAACCAGCAAAAGCACAGCCTATAGCTGCTACTATAAAAGACAGGGTAACTGCTGGTCCGGCATGTTCACCAGCTGCAGCAGCTGTTCTAACAAATAGACCGGCTCCGATAATAGCTCCGATACCTAATGCGATCAGGCTTCCGGCACCCAAGGTGCGCTTCAATCCTTTTTCAGAATCAGCGGCTTGTGCCATTAAACCATCCAGCGATTTTTTTCTGAATAAACTCATAATACAGTTGGTTAGGGTTCTTGATTAAAGTTTAGGCAAAATAGGCATTTCTTCTTTTTGCACCCCGAAAACTTTTCTAATCCGGCCATTGGCCAGCAGAAAACCATATATCGGCAGAAATCTTATATTGCGAAACTAATTATTAGTGAATATGAGAAAATCAAACCGGCTTACTATATATATTATTCTTGCTATGTTAGTCGGTATATTACTCGGAGCCATTATTCATGAGAAATCCTCCCCGGCTTTTATAATTTCCTTTTCAAATAATATCAAATTACTGACTACTATTTTTCTCAGGCTGGTGCAGATGATTATTGCTCCCCTAGTTTTTTCGACGCTGGTGGTGGGGATTGCCAAGCTGGGCGACTTGAAAACAGTAGGTAGGGTAGGTGGAAAAGCTATGCTATGGTTTGTAACAGCCTCTCTTGTCAGTTTATTACTCGGGATGTTGCTGGTGAACCTGTTTCAGCCTGGGGCAGGGATAGATATGAACAGTGCGGATTTTAATGGAGCAAAGGATATGCTTGGGAAAACCCAGGAATTCAATATCCAAAAATTCATTGAACATGTGTTTCCGAAGAGCGTGATTGAGGCAATGGCCAATAATGAGATATTACAATTGGTGATATTTAGTATTTTCTTTGGAATTGCTACAGCAATATTGGGAGAACAAGCTAAAATTGTTGTCAGGGGGTTGGAAGCCGTATCTCATATCATCCTAAAAATGGTAGGATATGTAATGAATTTTGCACCGATAGGGGTATTTGGAGCTATTGCGGCAGTGATTGCTACAAAGGGGCTGGAAGTATTTATATTTTATGGAAAATACCTCTTATATTTTATTACTGGTATTGGTGTACTATGGAGCGTAATGCTATTAGTAGGGCTTGTTATATTGGGTAAACGACTTCCTGAGTTGTTAAAACGAATATTACCACCCATGATCGTAGCTTTTAGCACCACCAGTAGCGAATCTGTTTTCCCTAAACTTACTGATGAACTGGAAAAATTTGGTTGCAAGGACAAAATAGTAGCCTTCATCCTTCCTTTGGGTTATTCTTTTAATCTGGATGGCAGTATGATGTATATGACGTTTGCCAGCATTGCCATTGCACAGGCATATGGGATTCATCTTGATTTTGGAACCCAGCTTACTATGCTATTGGTGCTTATGCTAACGAGTAAAGGGATTGCGGGCGTACCCAGAGGGTCTCTGGTTGTAGTAACGGCAACTTGCGGAATGTTTCATATACCACCGGAAGGAATTGCATTAATATTGCCTATCGATCATTTTTGCGATATGTTCAGAACTGCTACGAATGTTCTTGGAAATGCATTGGCTACCAGCGTAGTAAGTAAATGGGAAAATTCCCTCGAACCGGCTATAAAAGAGTAAGTAACTGATTATGGAACAGATATTATTATCAGCATTTCATTGGAGCCAGCTATTGCAGCCCCAGTTTTATATTGAACATGGCGGGCTATGGTTGATTTTGTTTGTGGTATTTGCAGAAACCGGATTATTTGCCGGATTCTTCTTGCCGGGCGATAGTCTTTTGTTTGTTGCCGGTATATATTCCAGCAATATTGCCAATGAAATTATTCCTACCGGTAATGAATATATTGATCTTTTTATCCTGTTATTCCTGATTTCATTGGCAGGTATTGCCGGTAATTCTGTGGGTTATTGGTTTGGAAGAAGGGTAGGGCCCACTATGTTTCATTGGAAAGAAAATTTACTATTCAAGCATCGATATCTTATTCAGGCGCATGATTTTTATGAAAAGCATGGAGCCGGGGCCGTGATTGTTGCCAGGTTTATTCCAATCGTCAGAACTTTTTCGCCCATAGTAGCAGGTATTGTTGGTATGGATAAAAAGAAATTTGCTTTTTATAATGTATTGGGATGCGTGGCATGGGTTTTCAGCATGCTGTTCGCCGGGCATTTTCTTCAGAAATGGATTCTCTCCCAGTTTGGCTTTGACCTGAGAGATCATTTAGAAGTAATTGTACTTGGGATAGTGTTGGTTACTACTGCACCCGTAATTGCAAAACTTATTTTCAGCAAAAAGAAAAAACCCAGTTAGCAAAACGGCATGAAAATATCGCAAAAAGAATATGGCGTTTTTTCATTGCCGGTGATTGTTGGCGCATTGGGCTTTTTTGTAGATGTATATGATTTGCTGCTATTTGCCATCATCCGAAAACCCAGTCTCGAATCTTTAGGCCAAGCCCCTGCTGAAGTATTATCCAAAGGAGAACTTATTATCAGTGTACAGATGATCGGCCTGATGGTGGGTGGAATCATCTGGGGTATCATGGGCGATAAGAAAGGAAGATTAAGCGTATTATTTGGCTCCATTATTTTATACTCTCTTGCCAATATAGCCAATGGCATGGTGCAGAATGTTCCCCAATACATCATCATGCGTTTTCTGGCTGGTATTGGTCTGGCTGGTGAACTCGGTGCCAGTATTACCCTTGTAAATGAAATGTTGCCTAAAGAAAAAAGAGGGATTGCGGCTTCTATTATTGCCAGTGTGGGTGTATTTGGTGCCGTAACCGCTTTTTTTGTAAACCAGATTTTTCATAACTGGCGGCTCTGTTATTATATTGGAGGTGTAATGGGTTTACTACTTTTATTGTTACGCGCAAATGTGATGGAAAGCGGTTTATTCGGACAGGTTAAAAAATCATCTGTCGTAAGAGGAAATTTCCTGATGTTGTTTACCAATAGAGACAGGGCCCTTCGATACCTGAAAGGCGTAGTGATCGGTCTTCCCGTATGGTATGTGATTGGAATACTGATTACTTTCTCTGATAAATTCGGACACGAATTCGGGATCGAAGGGGTTGATCCCGGCAAAGCCATTATGTACCAGTATATAGCCATTGGTATCGGCGATATGACGGCTGGCTTGTTAAGTAATTACCTGAAAAGCAGAAAAAAAGCATTGTTTATTTTCATTTCCATTTTATCTGTTTTTATCATCCTTTATTTTTTACAAGACGGTGGCCATGGAACGGTGCAATCTATGTACCTGCTTTGTGCTTGTATGGGGTTTGGAGCTGGGTTTTCAGTTTTATATATTACCATGTCTGCCGAACAATTCGGCACCAATCTTCGCGCATCAACTGCTATCTCTATTCCCAATGTAGTAAGGGGGATTCTGCCTCTGATCATTTTACTGCATAAAGGATTGCGCAACCTGACAGGTAGCTATGTTACGGGTGGATGGATGACGGGTATAGTGATCATAAGCATTGCTTTAATAGCCGTATATCATACTAAAGAAACTTTTGGGCGGGATATGGATTACCTGGAGGAATCATAAAAAATTAGTAAATGATTTTTATAAGCCAATAATTTTAATCAGTACTTATTTGTCGGTTACTTGTCCATCTGTTCAATATTCCCTAAGTTTATAAGTAATTTTTGCAATCCATGACTGAAAAAAAATACGGTGTACTTTCCCTACCGGTAATTGTAGCTGCCTTAGGTTATTTTGTAGATATCTACGATCTCCTTCTGTTTACGATCGTTAAAAAGCCCAGTATGATTGGGGTAGGAGCTACCGATGCTTCTATGCTATCCGACAGTACCCGTGTTATTAACTGGCAGATGCTGGGTTTGTTATTGGGTGGAATTATCTGGGGTGTATTGGCAGATAAAAAAGGAAGATTAAGTGTGCTGTTTGGGTCCATCATTTTATATTCAATTGCTAATTTTTGTACTGGGTTTGTGCATACGGTTGACCAGTATGCTATTTGCCGTTTTGCGGGTGGACTGGGTCTTGCAGGAGAACTTGGTGCCGGTATCACATTGGTAAGTGAATTGTTGCCCAAGAATAAAAGAGGCATTGGTACATCATTGGTTGCAGGTATTGGTTTGAGCGGTGCTGTAGTAGCTTATTTTACTTACCAGTTTACTCAGGATTGGCGGATGTGCTACTTTATTGGGGGTGCATTGGGTGTTGCTTTATTACTACTGCGGGTAAGTGTTGCCGAATCAGGTATGTTCAAAGAAGTAAAAGAATCAAATGCGGTGAAAGGCAATTTCTTTATGTTGATTAATAATGGCAAAAGATTTAAAAAATACATTACCTCCATTTTGATCGGATTGCCAACCTGGTATGTAATCGGGATCTTAGTAAACCAGAGCGATCGTTTTGGAAAAGCCATGTTTGGGAGTACTACCATCGATTCAGGACGATCTATCATGTTCGCCTATGCAGCCATTGCCATTGGTGATATGTTTGTAGGACTGGTAAGTCACTGGTTTAAGAGTAGAAAAAAAGCACTTCTTTTATATTATATACTCTGTATACTCTGCCTGGTTCTATTCTTCAGTAGCTATAATCATTCCAATGCTTCGATGTATACCATCTGTGCCTTGCTGGGCTTTAGCACGGGTTTCTGGGCTATTTTTATTACCATGGGTGCAGAACAATTTGGAACCAATCTGCGGGCTACAGCTGCCACCACTATACCTAATATGGTAAGAGGGGCTTTACCCCTGATTAATATGTTATTTTTAGATCTGTTTCAGAAAAGCTGGGGCTGGACACTGATCAATAGCGGTATCGTTACCGGTGCGGTGGTAATGACCATCACTTTGATCGCATTTTATTTCACGGAAGAAACTTTTCACAAAGATCTTAAATATGTAGAACTACCTTAGCATAACCATTCCCTGAAACGGAATGAATGGATATATCCTTAAATCCGAATCCATGCAAGCAAATGAAAACCAAACTGGCCCCTTCCCACAGGATAAGGTGATGAAGTTTCTCGTGATTCGTTTTTCCTCTATTGGTGATATCGTGCTTACTTCACCGGTTGTTCGTTGTATCAAAGAACAGGTTCCTGGTTCAAAAATTCATTATCTAACCAAGACTTCCTATGCAGGATTGGTAAACCATAATCCCTATATCGATAAAGTGCAGGTATTGGATACCAGTTGGGACCTGATGATACATCAATTACAATTTGAAGAATACGATTATATCATAGACTTGCACCATAACCTCAGAACTTTTCGTATCAAGCAAGCATTGAAAAATGTTCCTGCATATTCCTTTGATAAACTCAATATTCAGAAATGGCTGCTAACCGCTTTGAAAATCAATCGGCTGCCGGATATACATATTGTTGACAGGTATATGGCCACATTATCAAAATTGAATGTGGTAAATGACGGAAAAGGCCTGAATTATTTTTTTCCTGAAAAAGACAAGGTTACTGAAAATGATCTCCCCCTTTCGCATGTATTCGGTTTTGTGGGTATTGTAATTGGTGCCGCATTACAAACTAAAAAATTACCTGTACATAAATTGCAGGAATTATGCACCAATATTAAATATCCCATTGTATTACTGGGTGGACCGGAAGATAGAAAAGCGGGAGATGAGATTGCTTCAGTAGATGATATTAAAGTGTACAATTCCTGCGGCAAATTCAGTTTGAATGAAAGCGCTCATCTGATACAAAAAGCAAAATTGGTCATCAGTAATGATACCGGACTCATGCATATTGCAGCTGCTTTTAAAAAACCAATCATCAGTATTTGGGGCAATACCATTCCTGCTTTTGGAATGACGCCCTATTATGGAAATGAAGCTATTAAGAATGATCGATCTGAGGTAAGTAATTTAGGCTGCCGGCCTTGTAGTAAAATAGGATATGATAAATGCCCGAAAGGTCATTTTAAGTGTATGGAGTTGCAGAATATTGAAACTATTATGGGAATGGTCAAAACCTATTTGTAATTCATTGCCTCTAACCAATCAATCCATCACTCATTATTAATAAAAAAGTCCCCCGTACTAAGGAGGACTTTCATCGATTGAAATAGATTTTACAAAGTCTTCAACACATCATTCATACTTCTTACCGCGTCAGCGCTCTTATTGAAAGCTGCCTGTTCGTCTCCATTCAATCCAAAATCAAGGATCTTTTCCCAGCCATTTTTACCAATGGTAACTGGAACGCCTAAGCAGATATCTTTTTGTCCGTATTCACCATCCAGGCTTACGCAGCAGGTAAATAATTTTTTCTCATCACGTACAATGCTTTCTACCAAAGCAGCACCGGCAGCACCGGGGGCATACCAGGCTGAAGTGCCCAGTAATTTGGTTAAGGTAGCACCACCTACCATGGTATCGGCAATGATTTGTTTCTGTTGCTCTTCGGTTAAGAATTTAGTAACCGGAACGCTGTTCCAGGTAGCCAAACGGATCAGTGGGATCATGGTGGTATCGCCATGTCCACCTACTACTACTGCGTTCAGATCGGCAGGACTGCAACCCAGGTGTTGACTGAGTTGGTATTTAAATCGGGCACTATCTAAAGTGCCGCCCATACCAATGATTCTGTTTTTAGGTAAACCGGTAGATTGCAGGGCCAGGTAGGTCATGGTATCCATCGGGTTGCTGATTACGATAATGATTGCATCAGGAGAATATTTGAGGATATTTTCAGTTACGCCTTTTACGATACCCGCATTGGTGCCAATCAATTCTTCGCGGGTCATACCGGGTTTACGGGGTAAGCCGGAAGTGATCACCACTACATTGGAATTAGCGGTTTTGGAATAATCATTTGTACTGCCTGTAATACGGGTATCAAAACCCAGTAAAGCAGCGGTCTGCATCATATCCTGTGCCTTACCTTCAGCAAAACCTTCTTTAATATCGAGCACTACCAGCTCATCTGCCAGTTGTGCACGGGCAATATTATCGGCACAGGTAGCACCCACGGCACCAGCACCTACAACAGTTACTTTCATAAAAGACTATTTAAAAATGATAAATTTTTGTCGGTGCAAAGTTAGGGTTTGAAGAGTTGGTAAAACAGAGAAAAAAGTAATTCTTTTTGGAGTAAGGCTATATAAATAGAGGTCTAGCCATTTAACCATTTAACAATTAAACAATGTATCCATCCATCCCCAATATAAGTTTCCCCTCTGCCACCTACATCTTCAAAATACCCCCCCATTCACCAATGACACCAGTTCAGGTACTTCCATAACGGGATGGTTGGGCGGGTCGAATACTTTTACCAGACTGCCGTTTTTATCATATACAGCTACAAAAGGGGTAGCCCGTACCCTGAAAAAACTGGGAATATAATATTTGGGATCATTCCCCATGCGGATATTTGGGTATTCTTCCAGGTGATAATGATGATAAAACTCACTGATCATGGGAAGAGGTTTATAGGCAACAAATACAAAGAATACATTTTTAAGACTATCCATATGTGCCAACAGTTCTTTGGTAGTGTATTGGCAATGTCCGCAATCCGGCGAAAAATAAATGATTACCGTAAAATCATAATTTTTGGGTAACTGCGCTTTGGTAAATACAGAGCTATCGCCCTGAATAATGCTGAAAGCGGGAATATGCAGGTCTTTTTTATAGGGGGGAGGAACGGTATCCTGAACCTGTGCAGATACTGCCGCGGTACAAAACAAGAGCAGTAAAAATGATATATATTTCATACAACTGATTTATTATAAGAAACTAGACAGCCTTGTTTTCATTGGCTTCAATCATTCGCATATGCTTGGCATCTTTTAAGAACTGGGAAGCGAAAATGAAATTATTGAGTAATTCATCTTTACTAAAAATGATCTCTTTATTGTTTCCTTCCCATTGTTTATGCCCCTGGTGCAGGTATACAATATGATCTCCTATTTCCATCACACTATTCATATCATGGGTAACCACAATGGTAGTGATTTTAAATTCGAGGGTAATTTCTTTGATCAGTTTATCGATCACTAGTGATGTTTGGGGATCAAGGCCAGAATTGGGTTCATCACAAAAAAGGTATTTGGGATTTAAAACGATTGATCTGGCAATACCCACTCTTTTCTTCATACCACCACTGATCTCGGAAGGATATCTTTTATGTGCATCTTTCAGGTTTACCCGATCCAGCACTTCATCGGCTCTTTTCTTTTTTTCACCCAGGGTCCAATTCGTAAACATGTTCAGAGGAAACATGATATTCTGCTCCACCGTCATCGAATCAAAAAGGGCAGTACCTTGAAACAGCATACCAATCTGCTGACGCAATAGTTTACGCTGGTCATTTTCCATAGCCAGCATATCCACCCCGTCATACATAATCGACCCGGAATCGGGCGTAAATAACCCTACCATACATTTAGTCAAAACCGTTTTGCCACTCCCACTGGTTCCAATGATCAGGTTACATTTACCCGCCTGCATTACCGCGCTAATGCCATCCAGTATTACCTGATCGCCAAACTGTTTATGTATATTCTTTATTTCAATCATCGTACTGCAATATAAACCCTTTTCCCCGGGTGTATGTTCCCCTAACTTACATCACAACCCGAAACCCGTAACTCATAACCCGAATCTGGTTAACCCTATAACACTTCAATCTGATTCCTAAGCAAATCCTCAAAAACATCTCTTCTACTGATTAATTGTGCTTTCCCATTCATCACCAATACCTGTGCCGGTTTAAAACGGGCGTTATAGTTGCTGGCCATTTCATAACCATAGGCGCCGGCATTATAGAAAACAAGGTAATCTCCCTCCCGTATATCATTCAATTCCCTGTTCCAGGCAAACGTATCAGTTTCGCAGATATTACCTACTATTGAATAATGCTGTAAGGGAGCATCAGGATTACTGATATTTTTGATACGATGATAGGCTTCGTAAAACATGGGTCGGATCAAATGATTAAACCCGCTGTTTACTCCTGCAAATTGAATAGTACCGCTTTGTTTTAGCACATTTACCTGGGTGATAAAATAACCACATTCACTTACAATAAATTTTCCTGGTTCGAACCATACTTCAAAATCGCGAGAAAGTTTTTGTTTCAAACCATTCACAAATTCGCCAACTTTCTCTCCTAATAAAGGAACATCGGTTCCAGTTTCATCTTCTTTATAGGGCACTTTGAATCCGCCACCCAGGTCAAGGAAACGGGCTTCGGGGAAATGGGGAACCAGTTCAGAAAAGATATCGGCTACCTGCATAAATACCGAAACATCTTTGATCTCACTTCCTGTATGAACATGCAAACCGGCGATAAATAGGTTTTCTTGTTTTACCAAACTAAGTATCGTGTCCAGCTGTTCAATTGGAATGCCGAATTTACTTTTCTCGTGACCGGTAGATATTTTTAAATTACCACCCGCCATAATATTTGGACGTAAACGAATACCTACCGGATAGGAATGACCATATTTTTTTCCAAACTTTTTGAGATTGGATAAACTATCGATATTAATGTTTACACCTAGAGAAACCGCTTCTTCAATTTCGCTGAAAGCAATGCCATTACTGGTGTATAGGATATTCTTGGGAGCAAATCCCGCTTTTACTGCCAGGTGCACTTCGTTGATAGAACTACAGTCAATATTACAGCCCAGCGAAAGAATATGCCTGAGGATATTAATATTCGTTAATGCTTTACTGGCATAAAAAAAACGAGTGCTGCTTTTTTCGAAAGCTTTTTGTAATCGTGTGTACTGTTCAGTGATTTTTTCAGCATGATACACATACAAAGGAGTGCCGTATTCATCTGCAATACTGCGTAACTGTTCGGTAGATAGAGATTGTGACATGTTGCGAAGATAATTGTCTTGGGCCTTTCCGCATATCAACTAAGGGATAAGTTTATCAAACCATTGACAATAATCATAAGTTTTTAAAGTCACCACTGTAGCAACAGGGTTTGAGAGCAGGCTTTATTTGGATCTCGGGGGAAGGAAGCTATTCAGAACTATCTTCTTTTGAAGGTTCTTCTCCGGCATTTTCTTCCTCATTTTTAATAATGAGTTCTCCCTCTTCATTCACTGTTAAGTCAGAAATCACTGCTACGGTAATGTCTTCATTCTCCGTTTCTTCCGCTATTTCAGAAGCTACCGGCGCATCTGTAAAATCTTCTGGTTTGATGATGGTGCCTTCTACAATCTGGTCGGCCAGCACTTCCCTGATCTTTGGCAGATCGGCAGGGGTATTGATCCCAAAATAATCCATGAAATTGCGTGAAGTGGCATATACCAAAGGTTTGCCTGGCATGTTCTCATTGCGACCGCTGATCAGGATCAATTCTTTTTCCAATAATTTCTGGATACTATAATCGCTGTTCACTCCGCGGATAGATTCAATTTCCCCTTTCGTAATCGGCTGTTTATAAGCAATGATAGCCAGTGTTTCCAAAGCCGCATTCGACAAACGTTTCAGGAATTTATCACCGTTCAATTGTGCAATGGTAGCATGGTAACTGGGTTTGGTCAGAAACTGCCAACCCCCGCCACTCTGCTTTACTTCAAAAGGATAAAATTCAGAATCATATTTCTCGCGAATCCCTTCCAGGGCACTTTCTATCTGGTCAAGTGTTGTCCTTTCTTCCAGGAACCCAAACGTATTATTGATCAATTCAACAATATCCAATGAAGTCAACGGCTTCTCGCTCGCAAAAATTAGTACTTCAATATGGGGTATGATCTGGCTGAGTTCCATGAGGGCAAAACAATTAGTAATTAAAAATTAGCAATTAATAATTATTAATTAATTTTTACAATCAGTGTCTTACCAGACAATTGTTAATTATTAATTATAAATTATTAATTATCCTATCTATCCTTGCAGGGCAGCGGCGCCACTAACGATTTCCGTTAATTCGGTGGTGATGGCGGCTTGTCTTGCGCGGTTATAACTGATCTTTAATGATTTGAGTAATTCGTTGGCGTTTTCACTGGCCTTATCCATTGCAGTCATTCGGGCACCATGTTCGCTGGCATTGCCATCTAAAACGGCTTTGTATAATTGGGTATTCAGTATTTTGGGCATTAATTCTGCAATCAGTTCTTCTTTGGCAGGCTCAAAAATAAAATCTGATTTTTTGTTACCGGCTTTTTTGGGCACTTTGGGTATAGGCAGAAAAGGTTCTGCCGCAAATCTTTGGGTGGCCGCATTTTTAAATTCGCTGTAAACCAGTTCCACAGCATCATATTCCTTGTTTTCAAAAGCTTTCATAGCAGCCTGGGCAGCAGCCTGAACGTTTTCGAAAGTAAGATTCAGGTATATATCTTTAAAAGCGGCATCCGTTGTATAACCTGCTTTTGTCATGGCTTCCCATCCTTTTTTGCCAATATTCCAGATAGTTACTTTGCCTTTTTTGAGTTGAGAAGGGTATTTTTCTGCTATTGTGCTTTTCGCCAGTTTAATAATATTGGCATTATATCCTCCGCAAAGTCCGCGGTCGCTGGTAATCACAATCAACAATACTTTCTCTACAGCTCTTGCTTCGGCCAGTTTCAGACTCATTCCGCCATCAATGCTGCTGACGATATTGCTGAGCATTTCCTGTAATTTCTGTGCATAAGGTCTCATTTGGGTAATGGATTCCTGTGCACGACGTAATTTGGCCGCACTCACCATTTTCATCGCTTTGGTGATCTGCTGGGTGCTTTGAACACTTTTGATACGGTTTCTTACCTCTTTTAATTGTCCTGCCATAATTCTCTAAGTTTCAAATTTTACAATCCGGAACACTAGTTCCCTTCACATCTTTTCTTTGGGCTGCAAAAGTAACAGAATCGCCCTGAAATTCCACTATTTTGGCTAAAAATGGGGAGAATTTTAGGTTGGCTGTTAGCTATTGGCCCTTGGCTCCAGTAATTATCCAATTTTCCAAAAAGAAAATAGATCCACGTTTAATCACAAATCACTAAAAGCCAATTGCTAACAGCCAAAAGCCAACAGCAAACTGCCTCTCTTATTTTATTCGATAACTCAAGCCCAACCCATTCTGCGTGCAGCCCAATTGCCAGTTGCTGAGGGTCTGGTCCAGTAGTTTCCCGTTTTTTCGATGGGCACTGTATTGTATAATATCCAAAACCAGTAAAAACCCGCCCTGAATCAATATACTGGTGCCATATCCCTGCGATTGTTCGCTATTGACACGGGTTCCTCTTTCTTTCAGGTATAGGCCGGTCATGATATAAGCCGCATCTAATCCCGTGTTGAATAAAAGCAGTTTTTCGATTTTGGCTTGTTCCCGCAGGTTATCGGCCAGTCCAAAATGCTGTGCCATTTGCTTTTTTACCATATAAAGTCCAGCCCCGGCAATTGCCAGGTTTACGGTATTCCAATAGGCGTTCATCTGGTGTACATAGTGTTCTTTGCCTGTGGTATTGCTGGCAGAAATGCTTCCCTGCACAATATTGGCGGCTGCCCAGGCTCCCAGAACATATAAATGAGTTTGGTTCAGGCGCAATCTTTCACTGGCAATGGAATCCTGGATCTCTTTCTGGGCAAAGCTTTTCAGGGAAACAAACAGTAATACAAAGCATAGGTATTTGCTAAATGGCTGCATGGAAATAAGTTAAGTAATTGATAAAGATGATATGATTTTGAATAGAGGTTTCCCTTGGCTTCAAATTCTTTACCTTTGCCGGCTCTCAACAAGGGTGCCAAATTGGCTCAAAAATCTTTTCTGCACTCTTTTTGACTGTTAAAATTTTTTCATACAACCTTTCAAGCTATATGTTGAAGTTCATTTCTAAGTTATTCGGGGGAAGCAAAAGTGAGAAAGATGTGCAGCAATTAATGCCCATTGTTCAGAAAGCCAACCAGTTTTTTCTACAATACCAGTCATTAACCAACGATGAATTGCGGAACAAAACCGTTGAATTCAAACAAAGGATACAGGCACATCTCTCCGAAATAGATGCTATCATTGCCGGAAAGAAAGAAGCGGCAGAAGCTTTGCCCCTGAATGATATTCACGGAAGGGATGCTATTTACCAGGAAGTGGATAAGCTGAAAAAGGACCGTGATAAAAAAATAGAAGAAGCATTGGCGGAAGTTCAGCCGGAAGCTTTTGCCGTTGTTAAGGAAACCGCACGCAGGTTTACAGAAAATACAGAGATCGTATCAGAAGCTACGGATCTGGACAGGGAATTGAGCGTTAAAAAGGATTATGTAAGTATTGCTGGAACTAAAGCTACTTTCAAAAATACATGGACAGCCGGTGGCGGAAAAGTTACCTGGAATATGGTGCATTATGATGTGCAGTTGATTGGTGGTAGCGTTTTACACCAGGGTAAAATTGCCGAAATGGCAACCGGGGAAGGTAAAACCCTGGTATCTACCTTACCTGCTTATTTAAATGCTTTGGCCGGAGAGGGGGTACATATTGTAACGGTAAATGATTACCTGGCCCGCAGGGATAGTGAATGGAACGGAACCATTTTTGAATGGCTGGGGTTACGGGTTGACTGTATTGATAAACATGAACCCAATACAGAAGCCAGACGTAATGCTTATTTGGCGGATATTACCTATGGTACCAATAATGAATTTGGTTTTGATTACCTGCGTGATAATATGGTACACACACCGGAAGAAATGGTGCAACGCAAACACCATTTTGCTATGGTGGATGAAGTGGATTCCGTTTTGATTGATGATGCCAGAACACCTTTGATTATTTCAGGCCCAATCGGACATGTAACCGGCGAACAGCAATTTTTTGAATTGAAACCCCGTATTGAGAAATTGGTAGAAGCACAAAAAAGAGCGGCTAACCAATTTTTAAATGAGGCCAAGAAAAAAATTGGAGAAGGTAATGATGATCCAAAAGATGGTGGCCTTGCCCTTTTCCGTGCACACAGAGGATTACCAAAAAACAATGCACTGATCAAATACCTGAGCGAACCGGGTATGCGGGTTAAGTTGCAGAAAGCAGAAAATTATTACCTAGCCGATCAATCCAGAGAAATGCCTAAGGCGGATGAGGAACTGTATTTTTATATTGATGAAAAAAACAATTCAGTTGAATTAACCGATAAAGGGATCCAACTGATTACCCGTTCGGGAGAAGATCCAAATTTCTTTATTTTACCGGATATCAGTCTTTCTTTGGCAGCAGCTGATAATGATACTTCTTTAAGTAGTGAGGAGAAATTGCACAAAAAAGAAGCAATTATCAACGAATATTCTGTAAAAGCTGATCGTATTCATACTGTACAACAGCTATTAAAAGCCTATACCCTGTTTGATAAAGATGTTGAATATGTGGTAATGGATGGTGGTGTTAAGATTGTAGATGAACAAACCGGTCGTATCCTGGATGGTCGCCGTTATTCTGACGGGTTACACCAAGCGATTGAGGCAAAAGAAAATGTAAAGATCGAAGCCGCTACGCAGACCTATGCTACGGTTACCTTACAGAATTATTTCAGGATGTACCATAAGTTGGCGGGTATGACGGGTACAGCGGAAACAGAAGCTGCTGAGTTATGGGATATTTATAAATTGGATGTGGTTACCATTCCTACGAATGTACAGGCAATCCGTAAGGATGATCAGGATTTGGTTTATAAAACCAAACGTGAAAAATTTGGTGCTGTGATTGATGAAATTGCAAAATTGATTGAAGCAGGCAGACCGGCACTGGTAGGTACTACTTCGGTAGAAGTGAGTGAATTATTAAGTCGTATGCTTCGCCAGAAACAGATTCCGCATAATGTATTGAATGCAAAACAACATGCCCGTGAAGCACAGATTGTAGCAGAAGCCGGTTTTGCCGGTTCCGTTACGATTGCCACCAATATGGCGGGTAGGGGTACGGATATTAAACTCGGACCTGGGGTGAAAGAAGCTGGTGGACTCGCCATACTGGGTACGGAGCGTCATGAATCAAGAAGGGTTGACAGACAGTTAAGAGGTCGTGCTGGTCGTCAGGGTGATCCGGGATCTTCTTTGTTTTTTGTTTCACTGGAAGATGACCTGATGCGCATGTTTGGAAGTGAACGTATTGCCAAAGTCATGGATTTTGCAGGCTATAAGGAAGGCGAAGTGATCCAGCATAGCATGATCACCAAATCAATTGAGCGTGCACAAAAGAAAGTTGAGGAAAACAATTTTGGCATCCGTAAACGCCTGTTGGAATATGATGATGTAATGAATAAACAACGTACGGTTATTTATAGTAAACGTAACCATGCTTTGTTTGGAGAAAGACTCGCACTTGATCTGGATAATGCATTTTATTCGGTAGCGGAAGAACTGGTTGCCTCATTTAAGGAACAGAATGATCATGAAGGATTCCGTTTGGCAGTAATTGTGAATTTTGGAATTGACTCAACGATTACACCGGAAGAATTAAACAGGTTATCTGAACAGCAACTGGCAGAAAAATTATATACTGAAGCCGCGAACAGCTATGAACATAAAAAACAGGAACTGATGAACCAGTCAATGCCTGTTTTCAAAAATATCAAATTGCAACAAGGCAATCATATCGAAAATGTGATTGTTCCGTTTACTGATGGTCGCAGATCTGTTCAGGTGTTAGCCAATATGAACAAAACCTTAGAAACAAAAGGTGCCGAACTGCTCAACTCTTTGGAAAGAACGGTTACCCTTGGTTTTATAGATGATGCCTGGAAAGAACATCTTCGTTCTATGGACGATCTGAAGCAAAGTGTGCAAACCGCTACTTACGAACAGAAAGATCCGCTGGTAATCTATAAAATGGAAGCTTTTGAACTGTTCAAAAAAATGGACGGTGAAGTAAATCGAGATATTGTTCAATTCCTTTCTCATGCAGGGATTCCTTTGAATGATGGAGATGAATTACAAGAAGGCAGACAGAAAAAAACGGATATGAGTCGCATGAGTACTTCTAAAGAAGATATTGATGCACCACCAACAGAAAATGATTATTATGATCCAACGCCCGTAAAACAACAACCCATAAGCGTTGGTCCTAAGATCGGAAGAAATGATCCTTGTCCTTGTGGAAGTGGAAAGAAGTATAAAGCTTGTCATGGGAAAGAGGCGTAAAAGCAATTAATAATTAATAATTACTGGATTACTAAATGCGTATTAGTACGCAAATTTTTTTGAAAGGCATTTGCTAGATTGGGCAAATGCCTTTTTTATGAAGCAGCATAATATCTTGATTACTAAAAGGTATTTATTTTCTATTCGGATTGTAAAAATGTATGTTTTTTTACAAAAAGAATCCGTTGTTCAGCCATTAGTTTCACAGGTGTTGCGTTCGGGTACTTCTATTGGAGCCAATGTGGAAGAGGCAATGGGTGGGGCTTCCAGAAAAGATTTCAAAGCAAAACTTAGTATTGCCTACAAAGAAGCCCGCGAAACCAGGTATTGGCTTTTGTTGCTAAAGGATAGCGATGTGTTAGACAAAAAATTAGCTGATTCTATGCTAAACGACTGCACTGAAATAATAAAAATCCTAACCTCCATCCTAAATACCCTCCAATCAACCCAATAATCTGCCTAAATTTGAAAATTATTAATTGTTAATTATTAATTTTTAATTATACTTCCTTCTGCTGATGAAATTAAATAGCTACATAGACCACACCATCCTAAAGCCCACCACACTGATCAGTGATATAGAAAAATTATGTGCGGAGGCAAAGCAGTATTCATTTGCGGCGGTTTGTGTTCCTCCGAATTTTGTGAAGAAAGCGAAGGAATTATTACAAGGGTCTGCTGTAAAAATTGCTACAGTAATCGGGTTTCCTTTTGGGTATTCTGCTGTAGAAGCAAAGATTGCTGAGATTTTATTGGCGATTGTAGACGGGGTGGATGAGTTGGATATGGTGATCAATATTTCTGCGATTAAAAATAATGACTGGTTATATCTGGCTAATGAGATCAACCATATCATGCCTATTATCCGGTCAAATGGGAAAGTGGTAAAAATTATTATTGAAAGCGGGATATTAACTGATGAAGAAATTATTAAGTGTTGTGAAATATATGGACTGGCTGGGATAGATTATTTAAAAACTTCAACCGGATATGCGGAAAAAGGTGCAAGCGTAGAAGCAGTGTCCCTTTTCAGGCTTCATTTACCTGCCCAGGTACAAATCAAAGCCTCCGGCGGAATTCGTGATTATGCTTTTGCCAAACAGTTGATAGATGCCGGAGCCACACGTTTGGGTTGTAGTGCCGGAGTAGCCATTGTGCAGGGAGCACCTGCCGGGGAAACGGATTATTGATAAAAGAAACTCCCCCTTTTTCATATCCCTGTCTTTCGTATCTTACCTTTGCGAAGGATCATAAAACAGCTTTTGTTATTGGAAATTTACCCTAATTGGTAAAAATGACCGGAAATGGATAAAAGTATAACCAGGGAAAGGAAGATACTGATGTTGCTGATATGTATTGCTTTTGCGTTTTCAGCCAAAGCAGCCGATTCTATTATTGTAATCAAAGATGCGCGCCTGGATATTTTAACCAGTAAACAGGTTTTAATAAATAAGCGGATGGCCATGCTTACTCCCAGTGGTTTGTATAAAGGGTTTCGCATACAGGTAATCAGTACGAGTAATCGGGAGGATGCATTTCGGATCAAAGCAGATCTGTTATCGAAATTTCCTGAGCAGAAAACGTATATCGTGTACCAGTCACCAAATTTTAAAGTTCGGATGGGTAACTATCTCAAAAAAGACGAAGCAGAAAAATTCAAAGCACAGCTGAATAAACTATTTCCCCAGGGTGTATATATTGTTGAAGATGGAATTGAGTATACACCTAAAGAAGGGGAGGACATTCTATCACAATAGACCGATATGTTAGAACAAACCATAAAAGAACTTGCGCGTAAATATGCTGATGAATTTATTTCTATTCGTCGACACCTGCATGCAAATCCTGAATTGAGTTACAAAGAATTTGAAACCAGCAAGTTTGTACAAGCAAAGCTGGCATCATTCGGAGTCCCTTTTGAAATCAAAGCTACTACCGGAGTTGTGGGCATCATTGCCGGGAAGAACCCGGGTGCAAGGGTGATTGCTTTGAGGGCTGATATGGATGCATTACCTATTGAAGAGGAAAATGATGTAACTTATCGTTCTCTCAATCCGGGTATTATGCATGCCTGCGGACATGATGTACACACTTCTATTTTACTGGGGGCTTCAAAAATACTGAATGAACTAAAGGATCAATGGGAAGGCACGATCAAACTGATTTTTCAACCGGGGGAAGAACGAAATCCCGGTGGTGCCAGTTACCTGATTAAGGAAGGTGTGCTTGAAAACCCCAGGCCACAGGCCATTTTCGGATTACATGTACACCCCGGACTGGACCTGGGTAAATTGAGTTTTCGAAAAGGAAGGGTAATGGCCAGCGCGGATGAAATCTATATTACCATTCGTAGTAAGGGTGGGCATGCCGCCGCCCCCCATTTAACGGCGGATACGGTATTAATCGCTTCACACCTGATAGTAAGTTTACAGCAGATCATTTCTAGAAATAATAATCCTACTTCTCCCTCAGTATTATCGATTTGTTCCATACAGGGCGGACATACAACCAATGTAATACCCAGTGAAGTAAAACTGATGGGTACTTTCAGGGCCATGGATGAGGGCTGGCGATATAAAGCACATGAGTTGATCACCAAACTTGCAAAAGGATTGGTAGAAGGAATGGGGGCGGAATTGGATTTGCATATTGATATTGGCTATCCTACTGTAGACAATGATCCTGCATTGACTGAAACCGGCTGGCAATTAGCGGATACCTATATGGGTAAGGAAAATGTACTTGAAACGGAAATGAGAATGGGTGCGGAAGATTTTGGGTATTACACGCAGGTAATACCGGGTTGTTTTTACCGGATCGGGGTTAGAAATGAAGGAAAGGGTATTGTACATAATGTGCATACCCCCAGGTTTGATATAGATGAAAGAGCGATAGAAACAGGTATGGGCATGATGGCCTGGCTGGGCGCAAAAGCATCTGTTTAATAAAGCGTATTTTTGCATGGTTTTATTGGATAGTTAATAAAACCCGGGAAATGTTATTTATGTTTATTGTCGCGGTTTTCAAAAACCCAACAGGGATTGAAATCTGAAGTGTGCGACGCAACAACTGCTGAATCAAGTACAACAGTTGGAACAAAAAAATAATTATGGCTAAACATATTGATTTACGCAAAGAGCAGGCATTGGAATACCATTCCAGCGGAAGACCTGGCAAAATAGAAGTTGTACCCACCAAAGAAGCCAAAACACAAAGAGATCTATCACTTGCGTATAGTCCGGGTGTAGCCGAACCCTGTAAAGAAATTGCCAAAAATCCGGAAGATGTTTATAAATATACCGCCAAAGGAAACCTGGTTGCAGTAATCACCAATGGAACTGCCGTACTAGGCCTGGGTGATATTGGCCCCGAAGCAAGCAAACCCGTAATGGAAGGGAAGGGTGTATTATTCAAAATATTTGCTGATATAGATGTATTTGATATCGAGATCAATGAAAAAGACCCTGAAAAATTTGTACAGATTGTAAAATCACTCGAACCTACATTCGGTGGTATTAACCTGGAAGATATTAAAGCACCGGAATGTTTTTATATTGAACAACAGTTGCGCGAGCAAATGAATATTCCGGTGATGCACGATGACCAGCATGGAACAGCGATTATCAGCAGTGCTGCCTTACTGAATGCGCTGGAATTACAAAAGAAAAAAATTGAGAAAGTATGTTTTGTGATCAATGGTGCCGGGGCGGCTGCCATGGCTTGCATTCAATTATATGTGGCCCTCGGTGCTAAATATGAAAATTTTATCCTGTTCGATAAAGACGGGGTATTGCATAAGGATAGAACGGATTTGGGTGAGATAAGAAAAAAATTCGCTGTTAGTAAGAGTGATTGGACCCTTGATAAAGCCATGAAAGATGCGGATGTATTTTTAGGCCTAAGCGTGGGTAATGTGATTACTCCTGAAATGGTAAAAAGCATGGCCAAAAATCCAATCGTTTTTGCGATGGCCAATCCTGATCCTGAAATCAGTTATGAAGATGCTATTGCTGTGAGAAAGGATATTATCATGGCTACCGGAAGATCTGATTATCCTAACCAGGTAAATAATGTATTGGGCTTCCCCTATATATTTCGTGGTGCATTGGATGTACGTGCCAAACAGATTAATGAGGCCATGAAACTGGCTGCTGTAAAAGCATTGGCCGACCTGGCTAAGTCGCCTGTGCCGGATATTGTGAACATGGCATATAACCAGAATAATATGTCATTTGGTCCTGAATATATTATTCCGAAACCCTTAGACCCAAGATTATTGGCAACCGTTGCACCAGCCGTAGCGAAAGCGGCTGTTGAATCTGGTGTGGCACAAAAACAAATTACCAATTGGGAAGGGTATGCTTTGGAATTGAATAAACGATTGGGACTAGACAACCAGTTAATACGCGCCATTGGAAACAAAGCGCGCAGAGATCCGAAACGTTTGGTATTTGCAGAAGCAGATAATCAGAAAATTTTGAAAGCTGCCAGTATTTTATATGATGATGGTATTGCTTATCCGATACTTTTGGGAAATCCTGTTAAAATTAATCGGATTGCGGAAGAAAATAATATTGACCTGTCTGATATTCCTATCATCGATCCGAAAAGTGATGAGATGGAGGATAAGCGGGATTTTTATGGAGAATTGTTCTTCAAGAAAAGACAACGAAGGGGAGTTAACCAATATGAGAGCAGGAAGATTATGACTGATCGCAATCATTTTGGCTGTATGATGGTGGAAACTGGTGATGCGGATGCGATGTTATCCGGACTCACTAAAAATTATGCTGAAGCGATTCGCCCAGCATTACAAATTATCGGTACGGAAGAAGGGGTGAAAAAAATTGCAGGTATGTATTTATTACTTACCAAAAAAGGCCCTTTATTTCTAGCAGATACTACAGTAAACTTTAATCCTACTGCCGAAGAGTTGGCGGATATTACTTTGATGGTTGCCAAAGAAGTCAGGAATTTTAATCTAACTCCTCGTATTGCTATGTTAAGCTATAGTAATTTCGGAAGCAGTGATTCGCCTGAAGCCCGGTTGGTTGCAGAGGCTACCAGGTTGTTGAAACAACGCAATCCATCATTAATTGTAGACGGTGAAATGCAGGGAAGTATTGCATTTAACAAAGAAATACTAAGAGATAATTATCCTTTCAGCGAATTGGTGGATAAAGATGTAAATGTACTCATGTTCCCCAACCTTACTTCAGGTAATGTAACCTATAACCTGTTAAAAGAAGTTGGCGGTGCCGATGCGATTGGACCGATATTATTGGGTCTTAAAAAGCCAGTGCATGTATTGCAACTGGGAAGCACTGTTCGCAGTATCATTAATATGGCCCTGGTAGCAGTGGTGGATGCACAACTAAAATGCAGGATCAATACCGATGAGGTAGTACAAAAAAGCACCTGGTGGAAAAGACTCAAGAAGAGAAAAAAATAATTAGCAATATTGAATTGTTAATTGTTAATTGTTAATTATTAATTATCCAAAGGAATGTCATTCTTCACTCATTTAGGTACCTATTTGCTCATGCTCAAGGGAATGTTTACCAAACCCGAGAACTGGCGCATGTATTGGAAGGAGTTTATGCACCAGAGTGTTGAGATTGGTGTAGGTGCTTTGCCGATTGTAGTAATCATTTCTATTTTTTTAGGGGCTGTGACTACAGTTCAGACTGCTTATCAATTGGTGAGCCCTTTAGTGCCCTTATCTACGATTTCCCAAATTGTAAGAGATAGTATGATATTGGAATTATCGCCTACTGTGGTTAGTATTGTTTTGGCTGGTGTAGTAGGCAGCAAGATTGCCAGTGAACTGGGTAATATGCGTATCAGTGAACAGATCGATGCCCTGGAGATCATGGGTATTAATACAAAGAGCTACCTGATCATGCCTAAAATTTTGGCATCTTTATTAGTGATACCCTGCCTGATCGTGATTTCTGCTGTATTGGGTATTTGGGGAGGACGGGTAGCTGGTTCCATGTCGGGGATACTGGCAACAGATATTTTTGATCTGGGTCTGCGAAAAAACCTGAATATTTATAATATCAATTTTGCTTTATATAAATCCTACACATTTGCTTTTATTATTAGTAGCATTTCAGCTTACTATGGATATAACGTAAAAGGAGGGGCATTGGAAATAGGCAGGGCAAGTACCAGCGCAGTAGTGGTAAGTTGTATCCTGATTCTGGTAGCTGACTACGGATTGGCAGCCCTTTTGTTATAATTTATTTACCTGATTTTCTTAAATTTTTTCGTGCGGAGGCAAGTCGGTACATTTAGTATAGTAATTCCGCTATTCTATACCAGTAACTTATCCCTTTGAAATGAAAAAAATTTATTTGGTTTTCACACTATTATTTTCGGCTATCCTGGTACAGGCAGCCTACTCAGATACGGTGAAACTATATCACCCCGAAGCAAATGCTTCGAAAGATATTTCTGAAGCTATTAAACAGGCTAAAAAAGATAAAAAGCATGTGTTCATACAGGCCGGAGGTAACTGGTGTTCCTGGTGTATCCGATTCAATGCATTTACTACAGGCGATCAAAAAATGGATTCTGCTATGAAAGCAGATTATATTGTGTATCACCTCAATTATAGTAGTGAGAAAAAAAATTACGAAGTCTTTAAAAAATATGGATTCCCACAGCGATTTGGCTTTCCTGTGTTTTTGATATTAGATGGAAATGGAACCCTGATTCATACTGAGAATTCTTCTTACCTTGAAGAAGGAAAGGGATACAATAAAGGAAAAATTTTAGAATTCCTGCATAACTGGTCGCCCGGAGCACTGGATGAAGAAAAATATAAATCGGATAAAAAATAACCAGTTTTCACATTTAGCTGATAACCGCTTATGAACCCTAATTTCAGTCAGTTTCAAAAGCAGATTACGCATCCCATTAAGTTCCGTATGTTTCTGCTGAACCGACTGCCCTCTGCATTATTTGCCGGACTGCGCATTAAAAATTTTGATTCAGAAAATGCTGTTGTTACAGTTAAATACAAATGGTTCAACCAAAACCCGTTCCGTTCCATGTATTTTGCTGTTCAATCAATGGCAGCAGAAATGAGTACTGGTTTATTGGCATCCGCACAAGTGTATAAAAGAAACCCATCGGTAAGTATGTTGGTAGTTGGGTTGGAAGCAAAATTTTTTAAAAAAGCGGTTGATACTATTTCATTCACATGCGCAGATGGGGAAGCTATTCATAAACTGGTTGAAGATGCTATTCTGACCAAACAGGGGAAAACCATTACCTGTAAATCGGTTGGTACAAATATTGCCGGGGAAATTGTGTCAGAATTTTTAATCACCTGGAGTTTCAAAGCAAAATCCTAATAGTTACTTCAATCAGTATTTTATTAAGTCATTGTAAAATTTCCTGACATTCCATGTGATTGCAGGAACAAAAGGAGGTCATATGAAAATTGCATTTCACGGAGCAGCCCGAACCGTAACCGGTTCAAAACACCTGATTAGTTTACAGAATGGAAAACATCTTTTATTGGATTGTGGTATGTTTCAGGGAATGGGAAAAGATACCCAGACCCTGAATGAAAATTTTGGATTTGATGCGGTAACAATCGACTACCTGGTTCTTTCGCATGCACATATAGATCATTGCGGACTGATACCCAAACTGGTGAAAGACGGGTTTAAGGGAGCTATTTATTCTACCCCGGCCACAAAAGAGCTTAGTTCTATCTTATTGGATGATTCGGCAGAAATACAAAGAGATGATACCCGCTTTATCAATAAAAGGCGAGCCAAACAAGGACTTCCCCCTTATGCACCCTTATATGACCTGGAAGATGCAGCTGATGCATTAAACTTGTTTCAGACAGTGGAATATGGTCAATGGAAAACAATTGAACCCGGAGTAGATGTTATGTTTACAGATGCCGGTCATATTATTGGCAGTGCTTCTGTGCATCTGCGGATAACCGAGAAGGGCACCACAACCCGGCTTACTTTTAGTGGTGATGTTGGCAGGTATAATGACTCGATTCTCCGTTCTCCGGCTGTTTTTGAGCAGGCTGATTATATTTTGCTGGAAAGCACATACGGAAACAAATTGCATGATGAAATTACGGGCACTGCTGAAACGCTCTTGCAATGGATACAGAAAACCTGTATTGATAAAAAAGGAAAACTGATCATTCCAGCATTTAGTGTAGGTCGCACCCAGGAGATTTTATATGCTTTAAACCAATTGGAACTGGATCATAAACTACCAGCGGTTCCCTATTATGTGGATAGCCCATTAAGCCGAGAAGCCACTGAATTGCTAAAAAAATATCCGCAATATTTTAATAAACATATCCGTAAAGTGATGGAGTCTGATAAAGACCCGTTTGATTTTAAAGGGCTAAATTTTATTAAAACGGTTGATGAAAGTAAACGGCTAAATGATCTTCCTCAACCATGTGTGATCATTTCAGCAAGTGGCATGGCCGATGCAGGAAGGGTGAAACACCATATTATGAATAATATCAGTAATCATAATAATACCATACTGATGGTAGGTTATTGTGAACCACATTCTTTGGGTGGAAGGCTGATGAATGGAGCCAAAGAAGTAAAAATATTTGGAGAACAATATCGGGTAATAGCGGAAATAGGCCAGATGCGCAGCATGAGTGCCCATGGAGATTATAATGATTTATGCCAGTTCATCGCTTGCCAAAACCCTGCATTTGTAAAAACGCTGTTTATTGTTCATGGTGAGTATGATGTGCAACAGGAATTTGCCGACCGACTCCGGCATAAAGGATATAATAATGTAGAGATACCTGAGTTGCATTCAGAATTTTATCTATGAGAACATGCATAGTGAAATAAATGAGAAATAATTAGATAGTTCTATAAACAACCAATATACCTGATGCCTCAGCAAATTCTTACCAGCATTCAAAAAATATTCAACCAGCATTTCGGAGAACCGGCCTATATCGTTCGTTCACCCGGCCGAATTAATATGATTGGTGAACATACAGATTATAATCTTGGCTTTGTATTACCCGCTGCCATAGATAAAGCTATCTATATGGCCATCGGCAAACGGGAAGACCAGGAAATACACCTGATGGCAGCCGATCTGGAAGCAAGCTATGTTACAACCATTGAAAATATTGCGTATACCCATCTTGAATGGCCTGATTATATATTAGGTGTTGTTGATCAATTATTGAAATCCGGCTATTCGTTAACCGGGTTTAACCTGGTAGTTGCAGGTGATGTTCCATTGGGTGCTGGATTGTCTTCATCGGCAGCGGTTGAGTGTGCAACCTGCTTTGCGCTAAACACTTTGTTTGGATTGGGATTAGATAGAAAAAAAATGGTGCAACTATCCCAGAAAGCAGAGAATGAGTTTGTAGGGGTACAATGTGGTATTATGGACCAGTTTGCCAGTATGTTCGGAAAAAAAGAGCAGGTAATTAAGTTGGATTGCAGATCCATAGAATATGCATACATGCCATTTGATACAAGTGATATCCAGATTGTATTAATGGATACAGGGGTAAAACATTCATTGGCTTCTACTGAGTACAATCAGAGAAGGATAGAGTGTGAAGAAGGTGTTCGAGTTATACAAAAAAAATATCCCTCGGTATTGAGTTTGCGAGATGCGGATAGTAATATGGTGCAAGAATGTCTTAAGACCGGTGACCCCATTGTGCATAACCGTTGCAGGTATATTGTTGAGGAAATACAGCGTTTACAGGATGCCTGTATTGACCTGGTGCAACATGATCTTCCTGCATTTGGCAAAAAAATGTTTGCTACGCATGATGGACTAAGTCAGTTATACGAGGTTAGCTGTAAAGAGGCGGATGAACTGGTAGCGGCAGTAAGAAATGAACAAACAGTTGTAGGGGCGAGGATGATGGGTGGTGGATTTGGAGGATGTACCATTAACCTGGTTAAAAAAGGCCGGTCAGAGGAATTGATAGAAAAAGTAAGCGGTATTTTTTACTCACAGTTTTCTCGACCGCTCAAAACCTATCTGGTGAATATAGACGATGGAACTTCTCTGGCATTCCTAAACAATGAGCAGTAAGTATGCAAAATCAACTAGATTCTGTATATACGGCAAGGATAGGCGTATACCAGGTTGAAAAAAATAAAATTGTCAAACAACTAGGATGGATAAGCTTTTGTAGACTGGTATTATTTCTGCTTTTTGCCTGGTTCATGTATAGTGCTATTCAGGACAGATTTCATCATCTTGATCTGGTTTTTGCATTGCTGGCGATACCCTGTTTTCTTTCCCTGGTAATTTTTACCAATCATTTGAAAAACAGGAATCGATTTCTGGAGCAACTAATAAAAATTAATGAAAACGAAATCGCGATAGCCAATGGGCAGCCTTCTTTTCTGGACAATGGTTCTGAATATGTTCAGGAAAATGGATTTACGGTTGATCTGACCATATTTGGACCACACTCACTATTTCACCTGATAGGCAGGGCAGGTAGTAAAACAGGTAAGGAACAATTGGGTAAACGATTATCCAAACCTTTTTTAGGAACAAAAGAAATACTAGATGCACAGGCCTGCACGAATGAGTTATCAACTAAATTAGACTTCAGGCAAAAACTACTGGCGCATACACTCTTGTTGCAGGAAGAAGAAGCATTACCTCAACTTCGCACTGGTATTTCTCTGGCTGATTTTTCAGTATTGGATAGTCAAGCCTGGCGTTTTCTTTCTATCTTTTGGCCCTCAGTTGGGATAATTATTACGCTATTCTGTATTTGGAAAAATCAGTACAGCAGTATGTTGGCTTTTGGTTTAGTTGGGCTGATGATATTGTCGCTGGTATTCAAAAAAACTAACCAACTATACCATCATCTCTCCAAAAGAAGTTATCTCTATAACCAATATGCAGTATGTTTTGAACTGATTTGTAATGAAAAATTTGAACATCCGTATCTGGTTCAAAAACAAGCTGAGATCAAAAGGGCGGCTGCCGCCTTTACACGGTTGGCGAAACTAAGCGGAGTGTTTGACCTTAGAACGAGTTTGTTTTCATTCATTTTTAACGGACTCTTTTTTTTCGAACTGCATTGCGCAAAAGCCTACCTGCAATGGATCAAGCAAAACCAGCCGGAAATCAATACCTGGTTTGATACTTTGGGTGAAATAGAACTCATGAATTCGCTGGCAGGGTTTCAGTACAATCATCCCCGTTTCATTTTTCCAAAACCAAATCAAAGTACACTGTCCATAGAGGCAACCGGAATGGGGCACCCGCTAATGAACGAGGAAAAAGCGGTTGTTAATGATATTACTATTGGTCAACATGGAAAACTTCATTTGATTACAGGATCTAATATGTCCGGTAAAAGTACTTTTTTACGTACACTCGGATTAAATTTGCTTTTGGCGCAATCCGGAGCCCCGGTATTTGCCAATACTTTTAATTTTTGTCCGGTTCAATTACTTACTTCCTTTCACCATATAGATTCTTTAGCAGAAAGTACTTCTTATTTTTATGCCGAATTGAAATCACTTCAATCCATTATACAGGAAGTAGAGAAAGAAACCCCCTCATTGGTATTGCTGGACGAAGTGATGCGGGGAACCAATTCAAAAGATAAGCATGATGGAACAGCTTCACTCATCAAAAAATTACGACAATTTCCCTGTCTTACCCTTATTGCCACCCATGATACTGAATTGGGCATTTTGGCCGACACTTACCCCGGGGATATTGAAAATTTTTGTTTTGAAAGCGAGTTGACTGAGAAAGGACTATCTTTTGATTTCAAAAAGAAAGAAGGGGTTGCACAAACAACCAATGCCACTTACCTGATGCAGCAAATGGGTATTATCTGATTCTTCATAGGGTTCTCAAAAATAAGGCATATGTGTTTTTCGGCTAATGCAAGTTTTGGCGCAGGTACGGTTTTATCTGTTATAGGGGTAGCTACTGTAACCAGGGTTAAAAACCCCAGACAACTATTCTTTGCTGCCATCCCTTTTTTGTTTGGCATTCAGCAGATAATAGAAGGGTTTACCTGGTTAAGTATTATGCATAGTGAATATGCAGGCTGGCAGTCTGTTTCAGTAAAAGGATTTCTTTTCTTTGCCCATATTCTATGGCCAGTATGGATTCCATTATCTATGTGGGTATTGGAAGAAATGCCCTTTAGAAGAAAGGTGTTACAATGGATACTATGTATTGCGTTTATTTTATCTGCAAGTGAATTATACTGCCTGCTTGCATATCCCGCTGATGCGGATATTACAGGGCATCATATTGAGTATACTATACATTATCCTAAAATCTATGCAGTTGCCACAGAAGCACTATATGTTATTGTTACACTAATACCCTGTTTTGTATCCGGAAAAAAGAAAATGTGGCTCTTGGGTATTTCCTTAACTGTTACACTGATACTTTCAGCGGTATTTTATAAAGTATACCTGGTTTCTGTATGGTGTTTTTTTGCTGCCATTAGCAGTATCGTTGTGTATTATATCCTTTTACACAATGATAGTTCAGGAAATCTGAATAGTAATGAGCAGAATAGGTAAACTATGTAATTGTCTTTTTGCCTGAAAATAGATACCTTACTGAACACATTATCATCCAGATGCTTAAAAGATCAACCTTACAATTACTCAGGTTTCCTTTTTCCTTTTTTTTGATGCCGGTATTCTGGTTTGCAGTTAGTTCTCTACAGCATATTGATATTGTTAGAATGATTTTTGTTTTTTGCATTATCCATTTATTGGTATACCCATCCAGTAATGGGTACAATAGCTATATGGATCGGGATACGGATAGTATTGGAGGTATCAAAAACCCCTTACCACCAGAGAAAGAATTATTTTATGTAACTATTTGTATGGACCTGCTGGCAATTGTATTATCCTTTTTTGTAACAGGTTTATTTGCTTTGCTACTCTCCATTTATATTATTTGTTCAAGGTTATATAGTTACCGGGGTATTCGCTTAAAAAAATACCCAGTTATTGGCTATCTGATTGTGGTTCTTAACCAGGGCGGATTGCTGTTTTTTATGGTATATGGGGTAGTAGCTGCTACCCGAGTGGAATCATTGCCTATGGCTGCAATCATTGCTGCCTGCTTTCTGATAGGCGGGTTTTATCCGATTACGCAGATATATCAACATACTTCAGATAAGGCAGATGGAGTAACTACCCTATCTATCTTACTTGGAAAAAAAGGAACTTTCGTATTCTGTGCGGTAATGTATCTTTTGGCTTTCACCTTTTTGTTTTCTTATTATCGCGGAGAAGGCCAATTATATTTATTTTATATTTTACAGATCTTTTTCCTGCCTGTTTTGTTGTACTTCCTGCAATGGGCATGGAAAGTGTGGAAAGATCAGTCCCTGGCAGATTTTTCGCATACTATGCAAATGAATTGGCTGGCTTCGGCTTGTACCAATCTTGGATTCATTACGATTTTAATCATCAAATATTTTGGCTGACATTATTTCTATAGCAACAGCAGTACCCAGGTATTGTCACCGGCAGGCTGATATTTTTCAGTTTATGCAAAAAAGCTACCAGCTATCTGATGAGGATACCAGGCGGTTGAAATTTTTATACGATCATAGTGGAATCAATACCCGGTATTCTGTGGTACCCGATTATGGAAACTTAGTTACTGAAGAAAACACCCGCTTTATTCCTGTGGGAGAACATGCTTTATTTCCCTCTTTGGAAAAAAGAATGGAAATATACCATCGGGAATCTGTGATACTATCCGCTGATGCAATCAGGCAATGCATTCAAGGCAGAATTTCCCCTGGGCAGATAACCCATCTGATTACCGTTAGTTGTACAGGGATGAGTGCGCCCGGGTTAGATCTCCAGTTATTGCAGGAACTTTCTCTTTCTCCTGATATTTTCAGAACCTCCGTTAATTTTATGGGTTGTTATGCTGCAATACATGCATTGAAGCTGGCAAAGATGATTTGTGATAGCACGGTAAATGCAAATGTTGTGATTGTTGCAACAGAATTATGTACACTTCATTTTCAACAGGCGTTTACTCCGGATAATGCTGCCAGCAGTTTATTATTTTCGGATGGATCTGCGGCCGTTTTAGTATCCAATTGCTTAGTATCAAACAATGCTTTATCTATCAGGGGATTTTATTCGCATGTAACTTCCAAAGGTGAAAAGGATATGGCTTGGGAACTGAGTAGTCATGGATTTTTAATGACTTTAAGCGGATATGTACCCCAGTTGATTCAGGAAGATATTAACCAGTTAGTGGAAAAAGCAGTTTCAGCTAATGGGATTCAGCTTTCGGAAATTACAAAATGGTGTATTCATCCGGGCGGGAAACGAATATTGGATCTTATTCAGAAACAATTATCACTTTCTGATAAGGATCTTTATGATTCAAGAGAAATATTGTATCAATATGGTAATATGTCATCCCCAACAGTGCTTTTTGTATTAAAAAAAAATCTGGATCAGACTAACAAAATACACGACAAAATATTGGGAATGGCTTTTGGACCTGGATTAACCATGGAAACTTTTATAGCAGAAAGATGATCTCATTACAATATCGATCAAATACCAAAGAGTTACTTGACAGGGATGATATTCCATTTCCGGATATTAAACGGAATATGGAAGAGTTGAATACGATTAATACTTTATTGGGGGGACATTCCATTACCGTAAAAGGTTTTGCTATATTGGCTGAAGACCGGGAAAAAATCACCGTTTGTGAAATGGGATGTGGGGGAGGAGATAATCTGGTGGCAATTGCTAATTGGTGCAGAAAAAATCGGATAGAGCTACACTGCATTGGTATTGATATAAAAAAAGAATGTATTGATGTAGCAAAAGGTCTGGAGCAATTGAATGGAAAATCTGAATGGATTGTTGCTGATTATGAAAAAGTCGTTTTTTCAGAAAAACCGGACATTATTTTTTCGAGTCTTTTTTGTCATCACTTTACAGACGAAGCGCTTATTAAACAATTACATTGGATGCGTGAAAACTCGGGAATAGGTTTTTTTATCAATGACCTTCATCGAAACGGGCTTGCTTATTATTCTATCCGGATCCTTACTTTATTATTTTCCTCTTCTTACCTGGTTAAGAATGATGCTCCCTTGAGCGTGGCTCGAGGTTTTCATAAGAAGGAATGGATACAGCTTTGTAAAAATGCATGTATTGACCATGTAAAGGTTGAATGGCAATGGGCTTTTCGTTACCTGATATTGTATGCACATGGAGCATAAGCAAATAAAATATGATTGCGACTTGGGTATTATAGGGGGTGGACTGGCAGGACTTACCCTTGCTATTCAGGCAGCGGATGCCGGGTATCGGGTACTATTATTTGAAAAGGAGACTTATCCGTTTCATAAAGTTTGTGGAGAGTATATCAGCCAGGAAAGCAGGAAATTCCTTGAATCCTGCGGAATTCCTTTGGATGATTGGGGATTGCCCTGTATAAATACGTTATCGATTTCTGATACCTACGGAAATGGGTATTCATTCCAACTTCCACTTGGCGGTTTTGGAGTAAGCCGCTTTAAACTGGATAATGTTTTATATGAAAAGGCAGTTAAAAAAGGCGTTACAGTAATTACCGATTGCAAGGTGAATGATATCCTTTTTGTGGAAGACCATTTTCTTATTCAAACCAAAGGCGCTACTTATATTACAAAACTGGCAGCCGGCTGTTTTGGAAAAAGAAGCAATATTGATATAAAATGGGCCAGAGAATTTACAAAATCAAAACCCGGAAAATTAAACAATTATATTGGAGTGAAATACCATATCCGATATAATCATCCTTCAGAAACAATTGGTTTGCACAATTTCAAGGATGGGTATTGTGGCATTTCGCGGGTAGAGGATGGAATTTCCTGTTTATGCTATCTTACTACTGCAGAAAACCTACGGTTATCCGGGAATTCTATCCCAGTGATGGAAGAAACTATTTTGGCAAAAAATCCTTTGTTAAAGAAAATATTTAACGAAGCCGTTCACTTGTATCCAGGCCCGATAACCATTTCTCAAGTAAGTTTTCAGTATAAAAAGCAAATAGAAAATCATGTGATCATGCTAGGTGATGCGGCAGGGATGATTACTCCATTATGTGGAAATGGGATGAGTATGGCCATGCATTCGGCAAAGATCGCTTTTGAAAACATTCAATTATTCTTATCCCGCAAAATCAGCAGGGCCGAACTCGAGAACCAGTATACAAAACAATGGAAGGCTCATTTTGCGATGAGAACACGGGTGGGGAGATGGGTGCAATCTTTATTTGGAGGACATACAACTACTTTCTTATTTTTAAAACTGATGCATCGGTTTCCCATATTGGCGAAAAAGCTTATTTCGTTAACTCATGGGAAAGAATTTTGAAATATAAAAGCCAGGTAATATGTTTAGCGAAGATATTGTCCTGCTATTTGAGCGGGATATACAAAAAATAAAAAATGAGATGCTCGCCTATCCTCAACAGGATAAACGATGGGAACTGGTTCCAGGAATTAGTAATTCAGGAGGTAATCTTTGTCTTCATTTACTGGGTAACCTTCAGTACTATATTGGGGCTGTGCTAGGTAAAAGCGGATATACCAGAAACAGACCGGAGGAGTTTAGCCTCAAAAATATACCGGAAACAGAACTGGTGGCTTCGATAGACCGAACGTTATTGATTGTTGCCCAAACTATTCGGGCATTGGATACGGATAGCCTTGAAACCCAATATCCAGAAAAAGTATTTGATTATGCTATGACGGTACAGTACTTTCTTTTACATTTACTGGCACATCTTAGCTATCATCTCGGACAGATCAATTATCATAGAAGAATAGTAACTGCCTGATTGAATGTAGCAGCGTTGTTTTATATGGGAAAGTGACAAAATACTTTATCTTTAAAATAATTTCTACAAGGAACAAACCAGGATTGTATGATTCACTTTGATTTTGAAAACGTAAATAGACATCTGGATGGGGATAAGCAACTTATTCAGACATTTCTGTCCCTGGTTATCAGCGAATTGCCAAAGTACAATCAAGAACTTGACAAATATTTACTGGAGGAGAATCTGAGCCAGATCAAGCAAATGGGACATAAACTCAAAGGCACCTGCCTGTCTGCCGGGTTATCAGAACTTACCCAAATAGCTATAGAGATTAATCACCTTACAGAATTCAATGCCACAATTATTAAAGAATTGTTGAGTAGGACAAAGAATGAAATTGACACCGTTTTGCCGCTTCTACAAAACAAAAGAGATGAATTAATCTAGTGTATTGTTTCAGATTCCTCTTTATCTACACTTATCAACTTATAGGAAACCGAGTTTTTAGCGAAGGGATCAGAAATTCTGTACCTATATATTTACCTCGGTATTCATACAAACATATATGCGTTCCCTCGTCTTCCATCTGACCTATGATCGTATTTTCAGTCAGGTTGAAACTATAAGTAATCCGCTGTTTGCTATCAGCAAATGACCTGCTTTTATGCTTGGTAAGGTATTCGAAATTACTTTTCTTCAAAGCCGTAAATTAATGTGAAAATGAAAACCGTTACTTATACAAGTGCTGGCAGAAAGAAGTTAAGGCATCTAAGTTACGGAACTTGTTTGGGTTTTGCCGGCAAAAGCTACAGGAAGAAGAATGGACTTGGTATCGTAAAACCGGTTACACAGGTACAGAATTCAACCGTTGATACCCTGCTTCCAAGAGATAATTGCCTGATTAATTTATATAAAGGTGTTTATTCCTTTCTAATAATGCTTGCATTTCTAAAATATACGCTGTAACTTTTAGCAACTAAACCCGTTTGTCATGAAGCATTATCATCCCGTATCAAGGGTGGCTATCTACCTCTTGGCGGTTGTACTTATCTTATTTGGCCTTTTGTATTTTGTCAATGCCAGAGATATGATGGTATACATACCTTATTCATTGCCCGGTGGTATTCTATGGGCTTATTTAGTAGGGGCTGCATTCATCCTGGTAGGTATTTCTTTTATCACGAATCGTTTGGTGAAGTTCTCGGGGTACCTGCTGGCCATACTTCTTTTCATTTTTGTATTTATTATCCACCTCCCCAATTATCTTGATGCCGGAACCCGGGAAATGAGATCAATGGCATTGATTAACCTGCTAAAAGATACGGCTATTGCTGGTTTTGCCATGCATATCGCTGCAGGAGCACATCACCAGCAGTTACATCTTGAAGAAGAAAGCGACTAGTAAGCTGGATCATAGGAATAGATTCTTGGCAGATTAGCTGATTAACAGATAATCTGATGTGATTTGTATCCCTTTATAAAATATACAATAGCAGGAAAAATTGTAAAAGGGGCATTAAAAGAATATGGTTCAATTGAATATAGTTGTAAAGCTTATTCAATGGAATACCATGTATATGATTCTGGATCAATACTAACCGTTAGTTTTATTGTATAGTTACGATCTAATGTATATTTTCTGGCAAGGCCCTGTTTTTCTCTAATTACTGCAGTAGAAGTGATTCCTGTATAATATAACGGTAGAGTGATTATACGTGTTATTTTTTCTTTCAGCGGATTATACAATAATACAAATCCTTTTGTTTTTAGTGTCGGGTTAACATGTAGTATTCCATCCCAGTCTCTTCCATCTGCTCTGTGAAGATGAATAATATCAGCATTGAGAATATCCCGGTATTTCTTGTACCAGCTTATTGTATTACTCACTACCTGTTGGGTTAGTGCATTATCAAAGAGCCTGGGACCCCGATAGCAGGCTTGCACCCCTGCGCCATAATATTCTACCATTAATTGTTGATAATCTGCCAAATGCTCCGAGAGTGGCTCCAGAACGGCTTCAGGTCCTCCGCCCTGATATTTGGTTAAGGGTACAAAACCCCAGCCCATTGACGGGGTTTTCTCCCAGGTGCCATCAAAAATATTCTGACGGTTTAATATTTTTTGCTGTTCCCTTGATAAAGAAAAATTTACTTCCCGATAACCGATACCTGTTTTATTGGTTCCATCTAAAAAATACCAATCAGGAGCATTCACATAAATACCCTGCTCGTTACACCAATGATAGAGCTCTTTTTGTAATTCCATTTGTTTCCATTGGGAATCATCTAACCCTCTATGGCCAGGATGTTTTGTTGATGCACATACATCGCCAGGATATGGGCCATCATTTTCAAATAAATCGAAACCGGTTTTACTCAGAAAGTATTTTAATCCGGCTATATAAGCCAATCCCCATTTACTTCCCATACAGGGAGCATTCCCAAAAAATGCAGCTGCGTCTGGTTTTCCGGTTACCGGATCTATCACATCATCCTCATCACTGATCTTCCTGGAACTAAAAAGGGAATATCCACCAATCAATATATTTTTTTGGTGCGCATAGTCTGAAAGTTTTTTCCAGCGGAGGATATTGGCGGCGGAAGTATCTTCCATATTGCAATGACTGCCAAAACTAAGTATCACAGCTTCATATCCGGTTGCTGCACATTGATCAACTGCTTTTTTTACTTCATCATCGTCCTTACTTATCAAATGCATGAATATTGGATTTTCGCTTGTCCAGGGAGCAACCGTACGATACATTTTTCTAATTGCCAGGCCCCTTCTTTCACGGTCATAACTATCCATCAATAATTCATGTGTTCTTACTGATTGAAATTCTTCGCCGGACTGGAGAACAATCCCTTTCATTTTTTCAGGGTATACTTCCAGTACACAGGGTGTTTCATAATTGTAATTTACCTGGGATGTATAGGTTTTGTCGGTTTCCCAATGAGTTGTCTGGTCGCTAATATCATATCGCATGGCATTGTTAAATGCATAGTTGGTTTCTACATAAATTCCATGTTGTTTTTTCATTTGTTCGGGAGTGCCAACTACCGCACTTTCTTCCTCCACCAATCCCAACACTTCATTCACCACCCGATTGAGGATAATACTATGGCCTGACTGATTATGAACGGAAACCCATTTGATGATTAAAGGAATTCCGTCGTATAGTTCGTAATGCACATGTACTTCCAGATTTTTTAGAGAGATAAGCGATGACTGATATTGAAATGTGATTGTTTTGCCTGTAGCCTGTTTTCTTATTTTTTGATCTCTTGTTTTCCAATGAATAAATGGTTTCAAATCCTCTATCTGGTAGTTGACAAAATGAAAATCACTGTCTGCGGAACTGAATTTACCAATCCAATCTTTCATTAAATAGGCTTTTTCCGTCTGGCCATACACCCCACCTATATGATAAGTTTTTTGATCTATGGTAATCATTGCTTCTGGTTTAATAGCCCGAACTAACTGTTGACCATTGACCAGGTTAGAATAATCAATGCAACTGATATTGGGTTGTATCCGAAAAACTCTCTTCACAAGCCCATTGTTGAGAATGATTTCTTTATTGTCAGAACTCGGGTAAATAGCCGCTTTTGTTACAACAGGATTTACCAGCCAATCCTGGGAAAAGGCGGGGGTTATCAAAAAATTTCCTGATACGAGAAAGCAAACAAAATATTTTCTAAGTAACATGCGCAAAATAATTAATAATCAATTTTAAAGCAGGCTGCATACCTAAGGTCTTTACTTTGTTGAACTACAGGTTGAATTTTTAGCAGTATATTTCCATCTGTCAAAGTCCATGATAGAGATTGTTTATTTCCCAGTAAAGAAATCTTTTTAATTAGGTTGGAAGCTGTAAATGGAATCATAATCTCTGCCGGCAATGCAACTTCTTCTGTATCGGAAAGCCAGAAAGCATATACAGTATTTTTAGTTTTTGATTGGGTGTAAAACTGATTCTCGGATGCATAAGGAGCAACCGCTTGTGATCCATAGATCCCTTCCCCATTAATTTTGATCCAGGCACCTATATCTTTTAATCTTTCATAAGCAATCGGATCCCAGTCGCCATCAGGCCCGGGGCCGATATTCAACAAAAGGTTTCCACCTCTGGAAACGATTTTTACCAAAGTATGCACCAGTGTTCTGGCAGATTTATAGTTGTCTTTCGGTACATAACTCCACGACCCTCCCATAGTCATACAGGTTTCCCAGGGATAAGGTAATGGCTTATCAGGCAATTGCTGTTCAGGTGTTTTATAATTTTCAAATTCTCCGGAAACAGTCCTGTCAACCACTAATAAACCCGGCTGGTAAGATCTGGCCATCCCGGCAATTTTTGGCATATCAATATCCTGGTCATACAATTCACTATTGGTTTCGTTGGCGCCTTTGGTTGAAGTTTTCACTGGTCTTACCTGGCCTCCATCCAGCCAAAGTATATCTATCTTGCCATAACCCGACATGAGCTCTTCGATCTGGTTATAGGTAAATGTTTTAAAATGATTCCATCTTTCCGGATAACGGGCGGGGTTATAATTGGGGTTTCTGTCTTTTGGTGGGAAATACGACCACCAATAATTATCATTATGCCAATCGGGTTTTGAGAAGTAAGCGCCTATTTTAAAATTCTCTTTTCTAAAAGCTGCAAATATTTCTTTTGCAATATTGCTTCTTGGATTGGTAGAGAAAGGTGTTTTCGAATCAGTGATTTTATAATCGGTTTGTTTCGTATCAAACATCGAAAAGCCATCATGATGTTTGGTAGTAAAAACAACATAACCCATACCGGCCTCTTTGGCAGCTTTTACCCATTTTTCAGGATTAAAGTTTATCGGATTAAAACTGGTTTGCAGACTTTCATAGGCTTTTTTATATGTAAAATAATCAGCTGCATAAGGGCCTTTGCGTTGTGTCCAGCCTTCATCTTCCGGACAAATGCTCCAGCTTTCCACTACACCCCATTGGCTATAGGTACCCCAATGCATAAATAAGCCAAATTTCAAGTCCTGCCATTCAGCGAGATTCTGTTGCACTTTGGGATCTCTCGGTATAATATATCCGTCAGAATTATTTTCCTGTGCAAAGGATATACATATCTGAGCTAAAAATAACAGACAAAGGATTGTTTTTTTCATGGGTCTATTTTTGTAAAGCGATTGCTGAATAGTAACAAATAAATACTTGTTTTAGTCTACTACAATTTCATCGGTAAATAAAAATCCCGAATGATTTTTTGCAAAAAAACGTACATACCTTGCTTTGACGCCAGTGAGATCTACTGTAAAAATTTTGAACAAAAGACTCGGGTCTTTTATGGAAATATCATTGGTGCATCTTTTAACCGGACTATATTGTTTTCCGTCTTCTGAAACAGATACTTCAATATAATCCGGCATATACACACCCGGACCGATTAATTGCATAAATCTTGACCGTATAACTTGCAATGGAGTGATCTCTTCGAGATCGATGATCAGGTCCATATCAGTCTCAAATCCCTGCCACCTGCCATCTGAATAAGTAAGTCCTCCTTTTAGTCCATCTGTTAAAGTAGCTTCTGATGCAGCCGGGTAACTGGCACTGTATTTTTTCAGATAAGTTATTTTTTTACCGATGGCTTTGTGTATATCAATATCATAGGAAGCGGGGTTGCCTTGTGGTTTTCCATCTCTCAAAATGGAAGCCCTTAGGTTAGCGGAACCACTGATTCGAAAAGGACCGCTATATTTTGCGGCATTTAGAGAGGGTGTTGATCCATCCAATGTATAATAAATTTCCGGCAACCATTGTTCGCTATGCAGAGTAACCATGCTGGTTCGTTCTTTAGTATCTGTTTTTGTATCAATCTGCACCTGGTACGATGGTCGGCAATAGTTTACAGAAAACTTTTTCAGTATGGCATAATGTGGTTGCATCCTTTCAGTAAAGTCGTCCCATATTTTGTTTGCGTTATTTGTCCAGCCTACTTCACTCAAAGCCAGCATTCTTGGAAACAGCATATAATCTGCCTGTTCCATGGTAGGAATATATTCTGTCCAAAGATTAGCCTGTACCCCTTTGATATATTTCTGTTTCTCTTTTTCCAGAACGGCAGGTACCGGATTATATTGGTATACTTTTTCAATGGGTAAATATCCTCCAATCGCTTCTGGTTGTGTGGCAGGGTCTTGCTGGTACGCATCAAAATACATATAGGCACCAGGTGTCATAATTACATCATGGCTCATTTTCGCTGCACTGATTCCGCCAGCTTCGCCTCGCCAGGACATAACAGTAGCTGATTCTGCAAGGCCCCCGTCAAGAATTTCATCCCAGCCAATTAATTTTCGACCTTTTGAACTGATAAATTTTTCCAGTCTTTTGATGGCATAGCTTTGTAATTCTTTCTCATCTTTCAGGTGATTAACCTGCATTCTTTCTCTGCATTTAGGACATTTTTTCCAATTTTGCTGATCAGCTTCATCCCCGCCTATATGGATATAGGGTGATGGGAATAGGTCGATTACTTCGGAGAGCACATTTTCAAAAAAAAGAAAAGTGCTGTCATTGCCCAGACAGTATTCACTTTGTTTGCCATTTGTACCTCTACAACCCAGGTTGGGGTAAGTAGCAACCACTTCTCCGGAATGCCCTGGAAATTCCAGTTCAGGTATCAGGTTGATACCTCGCATCCTGGCATATTGAATGATTTCTTTGATATCTGCTTTTGTATAAAAACCACCATAGGCTAAGGGGTCTGCTGCTGAAGCATAAGATCTGTCTGCTTTCCACCATTCCTTCCAGGTTCTTTGTGGTCGCCAGGCAGCGTAATTGGTTAGTTCGGGGTATTTGGTTATTTCCAATCTCCATCCCGCATCGTCGGTAAGGTGCAGGTGAAGGTTGTTGAGTTTGTACAGCGACATTAACCCCAATAATTTTTTGATATAGCTTATCGAAAAAAAATTTCTGGATACATCCAGCATTAACCCCCTGTAAGTAAATTCCGGATAATCCACTATTCTGCCACAAGGAATACTGCCGAAGGAGGTTTGTAGTATTGCCAGTTGGGATATACTCTGTACTGCATGTATTGCTCCGATTACCGAAGCAGATTCAATATGGATGGAATCGATGGTAATTTTGATCGCATACTCAGGGTTATTGTTTTTCCCAATGGGTTGTTTTCTCAGGATCCTGATAATATCCACAGTATTGGATGGCGCCCCGCTTTCTATATTTTTTGACGATATACCCATGCTCTCAGAAAGTAACCCCGCTGTTTCAATAAACAACTTGTCTGCAATAATTTTTGTCCGGGTGGAAAAATGAAAAGCTCCGGGATCGGAAATAACAGAAGCCGGTTTTGGGATGATGAATTTTGCAGATAGCAACTGACTTTTTGTGAATACCGGGATCAATAATAGTAATGACAGGTATTTTTTCATTTCATCTGAGTTTCGGATAAACAATATACTATAATCCGGTCTCTAAACAGGAATCGCCTAATACATATATTGCAAATGTGTATATGTTTAATCGGACTGATATTTAAAAAAAATTAAAATCCTGAAGGGGCAATTATATTTCTTCAAAAACAGGTAAATCTTTGGTAATTGTGTAAAAAATACACACTTTTGTGTTAATGTGTATTTTTTACACAATTACGTTCCATCTGATTGCGCCATAATATGAAAATAAGAACTCTGCTTATTTGCTTGTTCCTATGCAATATTTTTTATTGCAAAGCGCAGTTGTTAAGTTGGTCACCCACTTTTATTACCGATACATCTTCTTCTATTACCATCACCTGCGATGCCAGCCAGGGTAACCAGGGTTTATTTAACTACGCAACCAGTTCTGATGTATATGTTCATATTGGATTAATTACTTCGGCAAGTACTTCTTCTTCTAATTGGTTGTACGTTCCTTCTTTTTCTGTTTGGGGATCTACGAATGCGCAGGTTCATGCTACTTATATTGGAAATAATAAATGGCAATACACGATTACGGGAGGATTAAGAAGCTTTTTTGGCGTTACCAATCCGGCTGAAAAAATCCTGAAAATAGCCATACTCTTTCGAAATGGTAGTGGATCGCTGAAGCAGGCCAATAGTGATGCTTCAGACATGTATATTCCAGTATATACTGCCAATTCTTTATTTGTAAGATTAGATGCACCGGCGCGTCAGCCGGAATACGCTCCCATATTGGTTCCGGTATCTAAAAGTGTTGGAGATAAAATATTGATTACGGCCAATTCAAGCCAGTCTGCGGGACTCAGTTTATTTTTTAACGGAACACAGCTTGCAACTGCTTCGAATGCAGTTACTGTTTCACAGACTGCCACCATTGTAAATAGCGGAACACAAACCATCATTGCTACAGCTGTAAATGGCGGAACCACCGTTTCAGATACTGCTACGTTTTTTGTTTCTTCCAATACCAATTTTTCCCCATTGCCAAATGGTGTAACAGATGGTATCAATTATGAGCAGGGTGATACATCAGTAGTGTTGGTTTTATATGCTCCGCTTAAATCAAAAGTGGAAGTAATTGGTGATTTTAATAATTGGACACAATCGCCCAATTATCAAATGAATGAAACGCCGGATAGCCTGCGTTATTGGATAAGGATTACCGGACTAACACCCGGTACAGAATATGGGTATCAGTATGTAATTGACGGGAGTTTGATTCTGGCGGATTATAATACCGAAAAGGTATTGGAGTGTTAGCCAGTTTGGGTTATTATATGTTCCAGGTGATTATCAGGGATGGACTCCGGCTACTGCCCCCACTTTAGGTGCGCCTAAAAACGATGGCAATTTTGACGGATATATCAATATTCCTGCGGGTGGAACATACCAGTTGAAATTTACCACTACACCTGATTGGAGCAATGGCTTAGGAGATGCAGGTGGTGGAACACTTAGTTCCAGCGGTGGCAATATACAATTGCCTGGTCCGGGGTATTATAATTTTACCGCGAATACCAAAACCAATACATGGTCTGCTACTGCCACAACCTGGAGTGTTATCGGAAGTTTTGCCGCGAGTGGATGGAGTAACGATATTCCTATGACTTATAATTCATCCAGCAATTCATGGTCGGCACAGATCACTACCGTTGCCGGAGATCAGTTTAAATTCAGAGCGAATGCCAGTTGGAATATTAACCTGGGTGATGCCGGTGGTTCCTTATTAGGCAGTTTATCTTATGGGGGGAATAATATTGGCGATCCTGCTACGAACTTAGCCGTTCCGGCAGGTAAACATACCGTGACCCTTTTCCTGGGCAATGGTGGGTATTACACATATATGATTCAATAAAAAATTGAAATAAGTAAATAAAAAAACGACTTAACTAAGTCGTTTTTTTATTTTACATACTGTTATATCTGTAAATTGATTGGGTATGGCCATTTAGTCAATTAACTGAACCCTTTATGCGTTTCCGATATATTTTTTTAGCACTCACATTATTTTTGTTTGGTTGCAACAAACAAAATGCCTCATCACAAACGGGCTCCGGGGTTGGAACAATCCCAACCAGTTATGTCTTTGCAAAAGGTGCCGATATCAGCTGGGTAACCCAGATGGAAGCTTCGGGGTATAAATTCTATGACTCAACCGGAGTTCAGCAGGATTGTTTCCAGTTAATGAAAAATATAGGGATGAATGCAATCCGTTTGCGGGTATGGGTAAACCCTTCCAATGGATGGTGTAACACGGCTGACCTGCTTGCCAAAGCCATTCGGGCAAAGAATGCGGGAATGGCTGTGATGATCGACTTCCATTATAGCGATATATGGGCCGATCCGGGTCATCAGACACAGCCTGCTTCCTGGGCAGGACAAACCATCAGCGCTTTAGAAGTATCTGTAACCAATCATACCAAAAATGTGTTGAGCACTTTACAAGCAAATGGAATCACCCCCAAGTGGGTACAGGTTGGGAATGAAACAAATGATGGTATGCTATGGGAAACAGGAAGGGCATCCACCAATATGGCAAATTTTGCAGGGTTAATAAATGCAGGATATAATGCAGTAAAATCGGTAGATACCTCTATCAAAGTAATTGTCCATATCTCTAATGGATACGATAATAACCTGTTCAGATGGGTATTTGACGGATTGAAAGCCAATAGTGCTAACTGGGATATCATTGGAATGTCATTGTACCCAGATATCAATAATTGGGCAAGCTATAATACCCAATGCTTAAACAATATCACTGATATGGTTAGTCGTTATGGTAAACCGGTAATGATCTGTGAAGTGGGGATGGATGTAAACTCGCCCGCTGTTTGCCAGTCATTCTTATCTGACTTGCTAACAAAAGTCAAATCTGTATCAAACAATAATGGTCTTGGGGTATTTTATTGGGAGCCCGAATGTTATAATTGGCAGGGATACAGTTTAGGTGCATTTGATAATAGTGGGAAACCAACGGTAGCACTAAGCCCCTTTTTACATTTTTAGATAGCCTTATATCTTTTAGTGAACGTCTTTTGTAAAGGCTAGTACAGGAGCCTTTTTTCTCTGATAACTGTTGAATTTAATCAGCCAAATCCTCATCACTATCTTTAGTAGAAATCGCCCAAAACACCCACATACAAAATGTTAGTGTTAGGGCAAGCCTGGAAAAATAAAAAGCAATGAATGTTGTCAGGGCATAACAGATAATTCCAATCACCTGTCCTTTCATCATACCCCTGATCCAGGGAATACTTTTTTCAGGATTTTGTAAAAGTTTTTTATTCGATAATATACATTGATTTAATATCAGCATGGTTACGGTGATCATGCCTGTAAATCCTGTATAAAATGCAACGGCAGTTTGTTCTGCATTCGTTCCGATAAATGTGCCTACTGTTTTTGTAGGAAATGGAAATAATACCACAAATAAAAGAACCAAGCCATTCGATAAAATGATCCAATGATTGGCAGCTTTTAATTGTTTGAATATTTTGTTATGCCCCATCCAGATGAGTAATACAGTAGCAAAAGAGTTGAAATAAGAAAAATATTCCGGCCAATGCTCCAGAATTTTATCCCAAAGATTTGCATTGTCGGCTCCCTGATATTCTTTGATCCCGATTTCAATGGCCAGTAGCGTGATGGCTACACCAAATATGCCATCACTGAATGCCTCTAAGCGGGTGGTTTGTTTTTCCATTTTTTACGTTGATATATGTATCTCTAATGACAGGTCTTTATTTCAAATATTTATCAAACCATCCAATATACCTTTCAAACCTGTCTTTTAAATAACTCGGCACAGTAATGCCATGAAATTGTCCGGGATAAATAATCAGTTCAGTAGGCGTTCCCAGCGATCTCAAAGCCTGGTACATCTGCTCACTCCCTGGAGAAGGCACATTAAAATCATTCTCTCCAACCATAAACTGGGTAGGCGTTTTTATTTTATCAGCTTTTAAAAACGGATAGGAAATGGCTAAATATTTATCAATATTCTTCCAGGGCGCCCCCAATTCATTATCATACTGCATAATATATTGGTCAACACCATACAAGGAAGATACCATCGCCACACCCGCACCACTGGATGCAGCTTTGAACCTTGTATCGCTTGCAATCAGGTAATCAGTAAGAATACCTCCATAACTCCAGCCACAGATCCCCAGTTTTTCAGGGTCTGCAATCCCTTTTTCAATCGTATAATCTACTGCACTGAGTATATCTTTTACTTCTTTATTCCCCCAGTCAGCACTGATTGTTTTAGAATAATCCCATCCTCTGCCACTGCTTCCCCGGTAGTTAACACCTACCACCGCATAACCCGCTGCGGCAAACATCTGGCGGGTCAGATCAAAACCAAATTCATCCTGTGCTGTTGGTCCACCATGTATATAAAATATGGTAGGTAGTTTTTGGGTAGAAGAAAGATGGGAAGGGCGGTATAATATACTGGATACAATATTGCCATCTTTGCTTGTGGAAGTAAACCCTTCAACAGTAGCTAAATCCAATCCAGCTAAAAATTCATCATGGTGTTTGGTTAGTTTTCTTAGGTTCCCATTTTCTACCGCGAATAATTCAGTAGGTAATTGCGGTTCGGTTATGCCAACTACCCAGTTATTGATAGAGTGTGCCTGCAATGCATTGAAACTGCGTTTTCCGCCGGCTATTTTTGTTAAAGCCCCCGACTTAATATTGTATTGACCCAGGTATCTTTCCCTGTCATCCGATACCAATACTGCAATATTCAATCCGTCTTTTGAAAATTTGATATTACTTACCGGTCTGTCAAGATTTTTGGATAATAGTCTGGGCTCCGCTCCAGTGCTAATATCTGCCAGGGTTAAAGTATACTGTTCGTATGCTGTATAAGATTCAGATGCGGAACTTAGGTAGGCTATCATCTTACTATCAGGGCTCCATACCGGGCTGATATCTGATCCCTTCCAGTTGGTTATTTTCTTGGGAACTGAATTTTTCGCAGCCGCTATTACAAAAATATCTGAATTGATATTTCGGTCGGGGTCTTCGGTATGATTGCTGACAAATGCGATCTGTTTACCATCCGGACTGAATACCGCACTGGTTTCATCATATTCGCCATTGGTTAGTGTATCTATTTTTTTAGTTTCTATATCCAGCAAATACAAATGAACAGGCTGTCGTTGGGTAATATATCCTTCTACATCTCTCTTAAATCGATATTTATTGATGACAAGTGGCTTTGGCGTTTTGGGCTTAACACTATCCAATGGACTTTTCAGCGTCATCAATATCTTTTTCCCATCTGGGCTCCAGCTATAGTCCACCAGATCGGCTTTTAAATTTGTCAGTTGTTTGCCTTCGCCACCTAAACGGTTTAGTAACCAGATCTGACTATTGGTGGCACCCTGGCGGGAAGATACAAATGAAAGGTATTTGCCATCCGGACTCCATTTGGGTTGCGATTCCGCGTCGGGACTATTGGTTAATTGCACTGACTGTTTTCCATCCCAGCCAACCATCCAGATATCTGTATTGCGTTTATTCAAAACAGAATCTATGCTGGTAAGTGTGTAAGCTACCCAATTACCTTCGGGTGACACTTGGGGGTCTGCAACTGTTTGTAGTCTGTATACATCTGAGGGTCTCAGTTTTCTTGTAACACTGGTTTGTGCAGATAAAAAAACTGGAAGGCTGATAATGCAGCTGAGTAAGCAGAGAAAGCAACTTTTTGCCATAGAACAGGTTTAATAAAATAAGTAATGAGGAAAATAAGCATTATTTAGGATAGAAAGAAATTCTGTTGATTTTAGGGTGGAACGGAAGCACAGTTCAGATGTAAGCGTCATTTCATTCAGGGCTTTTTTGAGAAAATATAAAACTGATACCATTGTATTAAATTGTATTTGTATTATTGTTTTATTAGAATAACCTATATGCAAGATTTCAAAACCAAACTTATCCGTCTTAGTGCTTTCCTGGTGTTGATATTATTTTTAATAGCCGGGGATACTTCCGGCCAAACCGTACCCTATACGAATGGCGACAATTCCTGGAATCCCGACTCTCTGGGAAATCACCGCGCCCTGGTTCAATTTTCAGGGAAAGGGAATATAGCCAAAGTGATCATACCCTGGCGGCGGCGTGATATGAATCCGGATAAAAAAAGGATTATTGTGCAAGATGCGCAAACAGGGAAGAAGGTAATCAATGTAAAAACCATTGATATGAATCGTGAATCCGGGACTCTACTATTTGAACCGGTTTCTGGTGTGGGTACTTATTATATTTATTATATGCCGTATATATACGATGGCCCCAAAACCTATTATCCGAAAGGGGTGTATGATAAGCCTGAAAATACCGCAACTGAACAATGGTTAGCTACAGCTGGTGCCGGTTCACCAGTGAATTGTCAGGTAAAGGAAATTCAGAGTATTAACGCTTTTAATAGCTTTTACCCAATGGAAGTCATTGCTACTGCTGCGGAAACCAATCAACTGATTTCACAAGCCAAAAGCAAATCATTTCTTGTATTTCCGGAAAGCCGGAAATATCCTATAAAGATGAGGGATGATCTGCCACAAAGATGGGTAAGCAAAGGAGAACAAACTACATTTTCTGATCAGGCACTAAGGGGAGAATACCTTGCATTTCAATTAGGGATATATGGTTTGGAAGACCTGAAGAATATCAGAGTCCATTTCTCTGATCTGAAAAATACAACTGGCAAAAAAATCCCTTCTGCGAATATTCAATGTATTAATACAGATGGCACTAAATATGATGGCACCGTTTTTACCAATTCAATAAGTGTTTTGAAAGGGAAAGTGCAGGCAGTATGGTCAGGTATCCAGATACCTGTTTCGATTGATCCGGGAATATATAGTGGTGTTGCAACCATTCAAGCGGGTAATGAGATAAGAGAAGTCAAACTTCATATTACCGTGAATAAGGGACTTGCAAAAAATGGCGGCATTGATCACCCCGAAAATATGACCCGTTTGCAATGGCTCAATTCTACGCTGGCTCAGGAAAATACAGTGATAGCGCCTTACATACCCTTGGTGGTTGCTGATACAGTGATTTCTTTATTGGGAAGAAAATTATTTCTGAACAAAGATGGTTTCCCCGCACAGATACAGACTTTTTTTACACCTGAGATGACAAGTATCGGCACTACTCCGAATGAGCTGATTGTGGAGCCCGTTCATTTTCATTTTTATGATACACTTGGTAAGCAACCCCTGAAATGGACAACAAATGGTGTTCAGTTTACGAAGAAAGAACCCGGAACTGTTGCCTGGCAATCAGTGAGCCTTTCCTCGGCTTTGCAAATGCAGGTAAATGCGACTATTGAATTTGATGGTTTTGTAAACTATATAGTTAAGTTCACGGCTTTGAAGGATATGGATTTTAGTGAGATCAATTTTCATTTACCTATGAAGCCGGAAACAGCCAGTTACCTGATGGGACTGGGTTTGAAAGGAGGCAACCGACCAGATACCCTGAAATGGAAATGGGATGTGACGCATAAAAACCAGGATGGAGCCTGGATAGGTGATGTAAATGCAGGACTACAATTCTCCTTACGCGATGAGCAGTATAGTCGCCCTTTGAATACCAATTTCTATCTGCAAAAACCACTGGTGCTTCCCAATTCCTGGGGAAATGAAAATAAAGGCGGCATTGATATTTTTCTGAAAGGGAAATCCGTATTGGTGAATGCCTATAGTGGTAGTCGTAAGATGAAGAAAGGGGATATGCTGTATTATAATTTTAACCTGTTGATTACACCTTTCCATCCGATTAATACAGATTTTCAATGGAATAGTCGGTTCTATCATAGTTACCAGGATATTGATTCTATTAAAAGAACAGGAGCTACCATTGTTAATATTCATCATGCAACGCCTATCAATCCCTATATCAATTATCCATTCATCGAATATAAAAAAATGAAGACCTATATTGATGAAGCCCATACTAAGGGCTTACAGGTAAAAATCTATAATACCATTCGGGAACTTAGTAATAAAGCGTATGAAATTCCTGCGCTTCGTAGCCTGGGACATGAAATATTTTCTGGTGGAAAAGGCGGTGGGTTCAGTTGGTTACAGGAGCATATTGGGGATGATTATATTGCTGCCTGGTTTGTTCCGGAGCTGAAAGATGCTGCCATTGTAAACAGTGGCATGAACCGCTGGCATAATTATTATGTAGAGGGCATGAACTGGCTGGTGCAAAATGTAGGGATTGATGGTATTTATCTGGATGATGTGGCTTTTGACAGGATCACCATGAAACGAATTAAAAGGGTACTTACACAAGATGGCCACCCGGGTATTCTTGATTTGCATAGTGCCAACCAGTATAACAAAAATGATGGATTCAATAACAGTGCGAATTTATACATGGAGCATTTTCCTTACCTCAACAAATTATGGTTTGGCGAATATTTCGATTATGAAAAAAATACACCTGACTTTTTTCTCACAGAAGTGAGCGGCATCCCTTTCGGATTAATGGGTGAGATGTTACAGGATGGAGGAAATGCCTGGCGAGGTATGATTTATGGAATGACTAACAGAATGCCTTGGAGTGATAATGCTGACCCAAGACCTATCTGGAAAGCATGGGATGATTTTGGCATAAAAAAATCGGAAATGATTGGCTATTGGAGCCCCAATTGTCCGGTAAAGACTTCCAATGAGAAAGTGCTGGCAACGGTTTATAAAAAAGCTGGATCTGCTATGATCTCTATTGCCAGTTGGGCAAAAGAAGATATGGATATTAGTCTGCATATAGATTGGCAAAAATTGGGGATCGATCCGGCCAATGCAGTCATTTCTGCTCCTGAAATCAACCATTTTCAACCTGCCAGGACTTTCCGAATAGATGAACCCATTCCGGTTGCGAGAAATAAAGGCTGGTTATTGATTATAGAATCAAAGTAAGCAGTAGAAAATTATTAACTGCTGATAGTACAATACCATAAAGGGTCTCATGTGAGACCCTTTATGGTATTGTACATTTTTAGTTCTTTCTAATACTACGAATGGTTATTCGGATTTAATCTGTTGGATCTGTAGCTAGGTTTATTTTGATGGAATAATATCTATAATAACAGTTCTGTTATAAAATCTTTCTTCCGGAAGATTATTTTCAAAAGGTGACATAGCCGGGTCTTTCCCAAAACCATAGGTTTGAAATACTACCCCTTTTTTGCCACTGGCAGTCAATGCTGCCTGTAGAATATTTTGGGCATCTTTTGCTCTTTCATTGGAAAGGATTAGGTTATATTTTTCCTCTCCTATAATATCTGTATGCCCGTGTATAATCACAGTTGCATTATCAGGAATAAGTGGTGTAACAATATTAACCAGAAATTTCTCATAAATCGGTTTCGTCTTCGATTTATCAAAATCAAACAGGATACTATAACGTAAACCTACCTGCTGTGGGTCAGTTGCTTTTACCAGACTAACGGAACTTTCTTTTATAACTGTATTGCCAGATTTTGTCTGCCCTTTCATTACAATTTTATAATTTCCCTGGGTATTACTGCCCAGAATTGTTTTTCCAGGAACAGATGCCTGATCCTGTGTAAAAGGTCCATAGTATTGAACCACTCCCTGATCATTGGTCATTTCTATATTCCAGGAGTTAAGTAAATCACTGGCTCCGGTATTTGTAAATATAACATGACTATCCAATGGATCTTCCTGAGTAGCCATTATTTGAACTGGTCGTAAAAACTCTGAATTGGCTCCGCCTACTTGTAATAATAATTCTGGGGAGTTGCTTACAATATTTA